>OLSB01001403.1_pt1 | contig 23351 bp, 25 predicted proteins | sample 1672071 | NCBI WGS metagenome assembly OLSB01 (sample SAMEA3136642, study PRJEB25190) | human gut metagenome | biome: human gut; feature: human-associated habitat; material: faeces | place: Austria | collected 2013 | reverse complement strand
CGAATCCACTCATCGCTACCAGATGAATAATCTACCTTAAACGGTAGATTTATTTTTTACATAGTAAAAATAAATGTGGATTCGAAAAGGACGTGCCTGAACAAAGTGAAGGCAAAAACAGTCCGGTGGACTGTTTTTAGGACGCGGCTCGGCGAATCCACTCATCGCTACCAGATGAATAATCTACCTTAAACGGTAGATTTATTTTTTTACATAGTAAAAATAAATATGGATTCGAAAAGGACGCGCCTGAACGAACCCACATTATTTATTAATTCTTGAGTTTTAATTCATATAATCTTTTAGTTTCTTGCTTCTGCTTGGATGACGTAACTTTCTTAAAGCTTTAGCCTCAATTTGTCTTATTCTCTCTCTTGTTACTTGAAATTCTTTTCCTACCTCTTCTAAAGTTCTAGATTTTCCATCTTCTAATCCAAATCTTAATTTTAGTACCTTTGCTTCTCTAGGTGTTAATGTTTTCATAACTTCTTCTAATTGCTCTCTTAAAAGAGTATATGCAGCCGCATCTTGTGGTGCCGGACTATCATAATCTTGTATAAAATCTCCTAAATGGCTGTCATCTTCCTCTCCTATTGGAGTCTCTAAAGATACTGGATCTTGTGCTATTTTTTGTATTTCTGTTACTTTTTCAACAGGAATTTCCATCTCTTCTGCAATTTCTTCAGGGGTTGGCTCTCTTCCTAATTGTTGTAACAAATGTCTAGATGTACGTATTAGTTTATTTATTGTTTCTACCATGTGAACAGGTATTCTTATTGTTCTTGCTTGATCTGCTATAGCTCTTGTTATAGCTTGTCTAATCCACCATGTTGCATAAGTACTAAATTTGTATCCTTTTGTATAATCAAATTTCTCTACTGCTTTTATTAATCCCATATTTCCTTCTTGAATTAGGTCTAATAATAACATTCCTCTGCCAACATATTTCTTTGCAATACTTACAACAAGTCTTAAGTTTGATTCAGCTAATTTTTTCTTTGCTTCTTCATCTCCCTCTAAAACTCTTTTTGCAAGACTTAATTCTTCATCATAAGTTAAAAGTGGAATTCTTCCTATTTCCCTAAGATACATTCTAACAGGGTCATCTATGTTTATTCCATCCATGTTACTTAAGTCTATTTCATCTACTTTAATATCTTCTACAGCTTCTAATTCATCTATATCAGGCTCTTCTAAATCTAAATCATCCTCTTTTAATACATCTACTCCCAAATCTCCAAAAGCGTCAAAAACTTTCTCAATCTGTTCTGTATTTGCTTCATCTAATTCACTTGCAAGCTCTCCATAGGTTATTTGACCATTTTCTTTAGCCTTTTTTATTATTTTATTTAATTTTTCTTCAGTATTATCAGTAACATCAGTAGTTTCGTTTTTTGTTATATTTTCATTATTTTCTGCTTGTTTTATATCTTTTATTTCCTTATCTTCTTTTTTCATTAAAACATAAACCTCCCTATTTCATTTTAGCTAATTTGATTATTATATTATTTAATTCTGCCTCTAAACTAGCTATTTCTTCTTTGGTTAAATCTGCTTTTTCAATTTTATTTAGAATATCATTTCTTTTTTGTATTAATAATTCTTTTCTATATATAATAATTATATCTTCTATACATTTATCTATATCGTTTATTTCAAAATCTGATGACATTATTCCAGATAAATAATTTATAGTATTTTCATCTTCAAAAAAATCTAAAATATTTTCAGTATTAATATTACCTTTTTCATACTCTTCATTCAATTTATTGAGTATTTCTTTATCCATTTCTATTTTTATTAAGTTATTTGTTATAATATTTTTTAGTTTTTCATAACTTTTATCTGGATAGTTTATTAATAAATAAATTATTAATTTTTCTATTTTCTTTGTTTTTTCATCAATGTTTTGATTTTCGTTGGTATTACTCTTTGCTTTAATTGGTGTGACATTTTTATTCAACCTTTGTTCTGATTTATTGTTGCTATATAGAATTTTATTTATTTCTGCATATATAGCTTCTTTTGAGATATTATATTCAAAAGAAATTTTATCTATATAAACTTCTCTTTCCATATTATTATCTACTTTTGCAACTATTTTAGCAACTTCATTTAAGAATTTAATTTTATCATTTACATTATCTAAATTTAAATCTTTTTTTAGCATCTTTACTTTAAATTCTACTAATGATATTGCGTTATTAACATACCTTTGAAATTTATCTGGGCCATATTTTACTACAAACTCATCTGGATCTTTTGCTCCTTCTATTTGTAATATTCTTATGTCACATCCTAAATTTTGTAATATTTCTAGTCCTCTTAAAGTTGCTGCCTGTCCAGCCCCATCTGCATCATATCCAATTATTACTTTTTCGCAACTTCTTCTAAGTAGCCTTCCCTGTGCTTCTGTTAATGCTGTTCCAAGTGATGCAACCGCATTATTTATTCCTCTTTGATGAAGTGATACTGCATCCATATAGCCTTCTACCATTATTATTGTTTTACTATCACTTTTTCTTGCCAAATTAAATGCAAATAAATTTCTACCTTTACTGTATACAATATCTTCTGGAGAATTTATGTATTTTGGTTTACTGTCATCTAATACTCTACCTCCAAAAGCTATTACTCTTTCCCTTGTATCGACTATAGGAAACATTAATCTATTTCTAAATCTATCAATAAATTTTCCATCTTTATTTTTATTTACAAGGCATGAAGCCAATATTTCTTCTTCAGAAAATCCTTTTGATTTTAATTCTGTATATAGTTCATTAAACCTTCCAGAATATCCTATTTTAAATGCTTTTAATGTTCTATTATCCAAATGTCTTTTCTTTACGTATTCTTGCGCTAGTTTTGCTGTTGGTTTGTATAAGTTTTGATGATAAAATTCAGCAGCACATTTATTTACTTCATATACTTTTGCCTTTAATTTTGCTAATTTGTCTTCTTGGTAATCATCTGATGTTGGTAATTCTATTCCTGATCTATGTGCTAAAAACTCGACAGATTCTTTAAAATTTAAATTTTCTATTTTGCTTATGAAATGAAAAACATTTCCACCTACTCCACATCCGAAGCAATGGAATATTTGTTTATCTGGTGATACACAAAATGAACCTGATTTTTCTTTATGAAATGGGCATAACCCCATGTAATTTCTGCCAGTTCTTTTTAATACTACATATTGTGACACTATGTCTATTATGTCATTTTTACTTCTTATTTCGTCTAATAATTCGTCACTATATCTCACCATTACCAATTACCTTTCTTTATTAATATATATTCGACAGAAAATTATGTATTCCTTCTTTGTTTTGTAAGTTGGAACGCAATAAAAAACAGACCGTACATAGAAAATCTTCCTGAAGTTTCTATGCTACAGTCTATATGTAATATTGTTATTTTATAAGTTTTGTGTTGAATCTGTTGTGTTTGTTGTATTGTTAAAAGGTATAAATTTACTTACTATATTGTTTGTGTTAGGTGTCTCTCCTAAAGTTCTGTGTTCTTCAAATGATAAATTTATTTTATTTTCTACTAAATCTACAACTTCATTTTCTGATGCATGCTCTGCTAATACTAATTCACTAATTAATATTTGTTTTGCATTGTTTAGCATCTTTTTTTCTCCAGTAGATAAACCTTTTTCTTTTTGCTTATAACTTAAATTTCTTACGACATCAGCAACTTCATATATACTTCCACTTTTCATTTTATCCATGTTATCTTTATATCTTTTATTCCAATTATTAGACATTTCTGTTTCGTTAGCTTCTAATATTTCTAAAACTTTTCCAGCCTCTTCCTTATTTATTATGTTTCTAACTCCTACATCTTCTGCTTTTGAAATTGGAACCATAACCTTTACTTCTCCGGGCATTTTTATTATATAATAGTCCTGCTTTTCTCCTAGAATATCTTTTTGTTCTATTGCATCAATCGTTCCTGCGCCATGCATTGGGTATACTATTTTGTCTCCAATATTAAACATGCGATTATCTCCTTCCATATATAAAGTAGAGTTAATAAAGGTTTTATCTTTTTAAACTACATTTATATTATAACACAAAAAATGGTAAAAGTCAAAATTTTTACCATTTTTGTTATCAATTGTTTTCCTTTAATTTCAAGTATTTGAAGCTCTTTATTAAAAAAAGTTTTTTATGTTTCTTATTTATGTATTATGCTTTATTTATTTGTTGATCCAAACCCTCCTAATCTTTGACCTTCTGCATTGTCTGAATCTGTTATTAAATATTTTTCAAATATTGCTTGTCCTATACAATCACCTTTTTTTATTTCTGTATCAGTGTCTTTTATATTATAAAAAGCAAACATTATGTGTCCATCGTTATCTGGGTTCCCATAATAGTCTTTATCCACTATTCCTACACTATTTGCTAGTATTAACCCTTTTTTCTTTGGATTAGAGCTTCTATTATATAAGCATAACATTTCGTCATCTTGCATATATGCTTTTATTCCAGTTTTTACAAGTGTTGGAGCTATTCCTGGTTTAAATGCTGGAACAATGCAGTCTTCTGCTGCTTCAACATCATATCCTGCTGAATATTTTGTTTTTCTTTCAGGTAAATTAATTTCTTTACCTTCAAATCCTTTTGCTATTTCAAATCCTCTTATTTTTACCATTTTTATGTTTATATGATATAAAATCATATTCTCCTTGGTATTATTTAGGTTTTTAATAAGACTCCTATAAACTTATAACATTATTTCTTTTAGTAGTTCTCTGCTTTAACCTCAAAGAATGATTGTGGATGATTACATACTGGACAAACCTTTGGAGCTTCTGTTCCTACTACTATGTGTCCACAGTTTCTGCACTTCCAAATAGTAATGCTTCCTTTTTTGAAGACCTCTCCATTTTCTAAATTTTCTAATAATTTTCTATATCTTGCTTCATGTTCCTTTTCTATTGCAGCTATTCCTCTAAATTTTGCTGCTATTTCTGTAAAACCTTCTTCATCAGCTTCTTTAGCCATTCTGTCATACATATCTGTCCATTCAAAATTTTCTCCAGCTGCTGCAGATGCTAAATTTGCTTTTGTATCTCCTATTCCATTTAAATATTTAAAATGTATTTTAGCATGTTCTTTTTCGTTTTCTGCTGTTTCTAAAAACAATTCTGCTATTTGCTCATATCCTTCTTTTTTAGCTACACTTGCAAAATATGTGTATTTATTTCTAGCTTGTGATTCCCCTGCAAATGCTTCCATTAAGTTTTTTTCTGTTTTTGAACCTTTTAATTCCATGTTTATTTACCTCCTGATTATTATGTTCTAACAAGCTTAACCTGTTATATATTTTATATTATTTTTTAATTAAAAAGTCAAGGACTTTAAAACTTTTTTGTTTAGAAGTTCAACCTTCTAATTTAAAAATATAAATTGTTTTAACTACTATTTTTTAGTTTTGATTAACTATATTTTGCATATAAACAAGAATGAATATTTTTATTTATCCACTCTTTACTTAAAAATATTTATTTTACTTCTTTTCTATTGTTTTCTATTACTTTTAAAGCATCCTCTAATGTTACTTGAACTCCTGCTAAAATATTATCAGCATAAGCTTTTGTTCCATTCGATATTTCTCTTGCCATATCATTAGCATTTTCTATGATTTTATTTTTTTGTTCGTATGCTTTTTTAGTAATTTCGTGTTCATCTATCATAGATATTATTCTATTTTCTGCCTCTTTAACTATATCTGCAGCTTCCTCGTTTGCTTTACTAATTATTCTGTCATGCTCCTCTTTAATAACTTTAGCTTGCTTTAATTCTTCTGGCAATTTTAATCTTATTTCTTTAATTATTTCTAATAGCTCTTCTTTATCTAAAACAGCTTTATGAGTAAAGGGTATCTCTTTACTATTTTCTAACATATCTTCTATTGTCTCTAACAATGTGAATATTTCCATTTTTTCTCCCTTCATTTAAGAAATATTAAGGATGCTCTTCCATATTTTCTTAAATCATACATTTTGTAATTTATATTAATATCATTTATTTGTTTTATATCTCTTTCTGGTTCATCTGTTTCTATTATAATTATTCCTTCATTTTTTAATAATTGCATGTTATTTATTTTTTCAACTGCTTTTATTGCTAAATTTTCTTTGTATGGTGGATCTAGGAATATTATATCAAATTTTACATTTTTAACTTCATTAAGGCAATCTATATAATCTTTTTTATAAACTATTGCCTTTTGGCTTAACCTTGTTTTTTCTAGATTTTTATTTATCATCTCTGTTGCTTTTGAAGAATTGTCACATATATATGCTTCTTTAGCACCCCTGCTTAAAAATTCTATTGCAATTGCTCCACTTCCTGAAAATAAATCTAGTATAACAGCATCTCTTATGTCGTTTTGTATTATGTTAAAAAGTGACTCCTTAACTCTATCTAATGTTGGTCTTGTTTTTACATCTTCTATTGAATGTAATACTGTTCCCCTTGCACTTCCACTTATTACTCTCATCTGTTTCCTCCAAAATTGCATATACTAGCAGATATTAATTAGTAACTTCTTACAATTATATTTTATATGTTTTTTTTTATATGTCAAGTCCTATAATGCAATTGTAACATACATTTAATAGTGCTGTAATATTTTTTATATTTTGTAATTATTTTTTACGTTTTAATAGAATTTATATATTCTTAAATTTATACGCCAAAAAGATTTGGCGTAGGCCAAATCTTCTTTTCTTTTGTTCATATTATTTTTTACTTTCGTTTTTTATATTTTAGCTTTTGCAATATCTAATTTATTCTTTATTTATGTCTTTTATTAGCTCTAATTGAGATATTAATAAAGATTCCATTTTTGCTTTATATATGTCGAATTGTTTTTGCATATCTTCTAAATCTTTTCTTTTTAAAGTAATTTCTTGTTCTAATGATGCTAATGATTGTCTTGCATCAGTTTCTGCATTTTTTATTATTTGGTCTGCTTGTTGTTTTGCTACATTTTTTATATCTTCTGCTGTAGATTGTGCCATTATTAATGTATTATTTAATGTGCCTTCTATTGATTTATAATGTTCTAGACTTCCTTCTAATTCTGCTATTTTATCTTCATTTTCATTTTTTTCTTTATATAATTTTTCATAGCAAGCTGTTAATTCATCTAAAAAATCATCAACTTCTTCTACGCTATAACCATTCATCATTTGTTTTGAAAATTTTTTGTTTTCTATATCTAAAGGTGTAATCATTTTATTTCCTCCTAATTAAAAATTAGTTATTTCCAGTATTTTTTAACCATGAAACAGATAATTTATTTTTTATCTCTTCTCTAGCCATCTCGTTAGTTATTTCATAATTATATGGTGCAATTAGGAATATTGAATTTGAAACTTTTTGGATATGTCCATCTAAAGCATGAACAGCACCACTAACAACATCTATAATTCTTCTTGCAACATCTTTATTTACATATTCCAAGTTTACTATTACAGATTGTTTTTCTTTTAACAAATCACATATATCCTCTGCTTGATCAAAAGTTGTTGGTTGAGATATAACCATTCTAACTTGTTGAACTTGTGGCATATTTACAACTTTACTATTGCGTTTACCCCAAATTTTATTTTCTTTATTTACTTCATCATCTTCTATTTCTTCTACATTATTATTGTATTCTACCTCATCATCTTCATCCGTATCCATTCCGAATGCGCCCCATATTTTATTCATTATAGTTCCTGACATTATAAACCTCCTAATTTATCGTCCTTTGTATTATTAATCTAGCTATAGTATCTAACTTTTTTTATATATTGTCAATAGTTTTTCTACTTTGTAACCTTAATTTAAACAAATTGTAATATTGTTGTAATAATTGTTGTATTATGGATTTAGTAAAATCTCATCATATAAAGCAATATTTTTCATATTATATATCTGTGTGTTTGTGAATCCCAACTCTTTAAGCTCTTCCGCAAAATACTGTTCTACTATGCAATATTCATCGTTTTGCTTTAATATCTTTATAAGCATTTTATCATAATAGCCATTTCTATTTCTAATAATATATGATTTTCCATCTTCTTCTTTTATTGCTTCTGTTGGAATTTTATATCCTTCTTCACTCCACCAAATTATATCAAATGATATTTTTCTATAAGATATTAAATCTTCTATATTTTTAGTTATTTTTATTGTTATTGTCTTTGTCTTATCCTCTTCATTTATTATGTTCTCTATTGTAGCATTTATTACATTAGAATTTTGTAATCTTATCTTTATTGTGTCTCCTACTTTCGAATTTTTTGCTTCATTAGATTTTGAGTTAAATATTATATAACACTGATAATTATTGATTATTTTCCCCATTTCTTCGCTAAGTGCAACTGTTTGTCCAGTTTTTAAGTCAAGGTTATGTAAAAATTCTTTATTAAATTTAGAGAAGTCTTCTACTTTAAGAACATCTTCTAACCCATCTACCCTATATGAGACAATACCACTTACAGGTGCTTTAATATACTCTGAATTAGCAATAAGTTGATTTTCATATTCTTGTCTTTGTGCTAATAATTGCTTTAAGTAAGATCCTGATGGGCTTAATTCCCCTGATATTTTTGCTTTTTTTGCAATATATGAATTTATATTTTTTGTATGCTCTTGAATTTTCTGGATTGAATTTATTTCGTATACTGCATTTAATTCCTTTTCCACTTGATTTTCTAGCAACTTTATATCACTAGAAAATGCACCTTCTTCATTTTGCATAATTTGTTGCATTTCCACATCTAATTTTGCAATTTTACTCTTTAATTCTTCTTCACCTACAGAATAGTACCTAAATATTGAATCATCTTTTGCAACTTTTGCACCTTCATCTTTTATTTTTACCATTCCATTTTTATAATTTGCACCTTTTACTACAGTTTCCTCTCTTGCAATATACCCTAACACTGTTTCTTCTTGTGTCAATTTTCCTTTTGTAACAACAAAAGTATCTGTTGGATTTTTTACAAGCTTTGCTACTAGAAATAAGGCATAAAAAATTATTAGTATTAATAGTACTATAAATACAGCTTTCTTTTTATTAGTTCTAGTCTTTTTTATTTTATTTACGCTTTCATCAGTATCTTTACTTCTTATTTCACTTAATTTTGTTGTTTTATTATGCGTCTCTATTTTTAGGTCTTTATTCTTATTTATCCTTGTATTAGGTTTTTTCTTATTTTTCACAATTTATTCCCTCCAAAATAATATTTATATTATTTTGTATATTGTTTAATCCATCTAACCATATCACATCTTTTATTTTCTTAAACCATGTTAATTGTCTTTTTGCATATCTTCTTGTTTCCATTTTTATTTTTTCTATCATTTCTTCTTTTGTACAATTGCCATTGATATAATCTATCACTTCTTTATACCCTATGCCTTGACTAGCAGTATATAATTTTTCTCCATATTTTTTGTATAAACCTTTAACTTCTTCTATTAGCCCTTTTTCAATCATTATATCTACTCTTTTGTTAATCCTATCATACAATATTTCCCTTGGCATATTTATTGCAAAAACCTTATAGTCATATTTAATCCCATTCTTTCTAGATTCTATTTCTATTTGTGTTTTTGTCTTTCCAGTTTCTTTGTATATTTCTAACACTCTCAAAATTCTTTTTTTATCATTTTTGCTTATATTTTTTACTGCTGTTTCATCTATTTTGCTAGCTTTTTCATATAAATAGTTTAATCCTTTTTTTTCTACTAAATCTTCTAGATATTCTCTATATTTTAAATCAGTCTCAATTTCCGGATAATCTATTCCATATATTAATGAATTGACATATAGCCCTGTACCACCTACCACAATAGGAATTTTGTTTTTTGCTATAATTTCATTTATAGCATTTGTTGCATCTTTTTTATATTCAGATACACTATATCTAGTCGTTGGAGAAACATTTCCTATAAGATAATGCTTTATTCCTTGCATCTCTTCTTTGTCAGGCTTTGCTGTACCAATATTCATTTCATCATATATTTGCATAGAATCCGCAGACACAATTTCTCCATTTATTTTTTTGGCAAGTTCAATAGATAAAGCTGTCTTTCCACTTGCTGTTGGTCCACATATAACAATTACTTTTTGCATACTACTTCCTTCTAACTTTTAATATGTAATTTTTATAATTTCTAATCTAAATTATTTTCTAATACGTTTCTTTCTACTGCATTTTCTTTGCTTATATTATTGCTTTCTATTTCTAAATTTTCTTTATTTACTACTTCTTCATTTTCAGTGTTTTCTTCTATAGAAGAATTATCTTCTTGTACTAATTCATTTTGTTTTGCTTCTAACACCTTATTAATACCTTTTTGTATATTTCTAAAGTAGAAAAATTCGCTTACTAAAACGGCAATTCCTATTACTGCAATTATTATAACTCTTCTATTTAATTGTTTTGTAGTAATAGCTTTGCTTTTTCCTTTATTAAAGGTTCTAATTAATATTGGCAAGAAAATCATAGCATTTATTGGTACAAATGTAAATGTAATCATATTTTTCGCATTTGATGAAGTGTTTTTTGATAATCCTAGTGAACTGAAAAAATATACTATTAATATAACAATATACATTGTTCCAATTGAAATCATTGTATATAACATCTTTTTTGATTTGTCCAAATTTTTATTAAAAGAATAATATGTTAGTAAAATTGCAACTATGTTGGCAAGTATAATAAATATGTTTATAAATAAATTACTCATTTCTTCCTCCATTACTCATGTATATTTACATGAGTGTTTCTTTATTTTATATTATCTTCTAGAAAATTTCTTTTCTATATCATTTTTTGTCATTTTTATTGCTGTTGGTCTTCCATGTGGGCATGTAAACGGATTTGGTAACACTAATAATTTATCTAGTAGTTCTTCTACTTCTTGCTTGCCTAATATCATATGTGCCTTTACAGCTGCTTTACAAGCTACTGTAGCAATAAATTTTTCTTCTATTTCTTGTTTTGCTGTTCTTGCAACAGTATTAATCTCATCTAAAGTCTCTAAAAACAATTCCTTTGTCTCTAAATCTATTAATACGTTAGGAACTCCACTTAATTTAACTGTGTTTTCGCCAAATTCATCAACTATAAATCCTGCTTTTTTAAACATTTCTTTGTTATCTTGATATATTCCCATTTCTTTTCGTGTAAGTGTTATTATATCTGGTAACAACATTAGTTGTGAATCTTTTTCCGTATTACTATAGTAATTTTTCTTTATTTTTTCGTACATTATTCTTTCATGTGCTGCATGTTGGTCTATAATATATAAATCATCTTTCATTTCTATTATTATATAAGTATTAAATGCTATTCCTATAAATTTATATGTAGGTTTTGTTTTATATTCTTCACTATTTTCAAATACAGAAATACTATCTTGTGAATTTATTGGCTTAAATTCTTGCGAAACATTTACTTCTTGTTCCTTCTCTTCATCTTCATCTTTATCTTCTTTTTTTATTGCTATTCCAAAGTTCTTTTCATACATTTCTAAAAATTGAGATTCTGATTCTACTTTTTCAGTATTAGATGAATTTTCTTGTGTTGTCTCTTTCTCTAATTTTTCATCTTCTGGTTTTGATACACTAGTATTAATTTGGTCATTAACTGTTTTTACTATATTTTGCATTCTTTGTAGTTTATTCATTACCTCTTCAAATGCTTGTTCTGTTTTTTGTTCTGCTTGATTTTCTTCTTTAATTTTATTTTCATTATTATCAATTTTTGTTGTTTCTGTTTGTTCTTTATTTAATATATCACGGAAGTTTGTTGAATTAGATTTTTCTATTTCTTGTTCTTCTCCAACTTCCTCTGTATTATATCTAGTACTTTCACTGTCTATTTTGTCTATACTAGAAGTATCTGCCACTAAATCTCCTTTTAACAGTCCATCTCTTATTGAATGATAAATTGCTTTAAATATTTTTGTTTCTTCTTGAAATCTAACTTCTAATTTTGTTGGGTGAACATTTACATCTACTTTTTGTGGATCCATTTCTATATCTAATACTAAAAATCCATGTTTTCCTATTGTTACAAATCCTTTGAATGCTTGCTCTGCAGCTCCTGATAAAGTTTTATCTTTAACATATCTCTTGTTTACAAAGAAAATTTGATTAGTTCTATTTGATCTAGAAATCACTGGTTTTCCTATTACGCCTTTAACTTTTATATCTTCATATACATAATCAATGTTTATTAAATTTTCTGCTATTTCTTTTCCATATATACCATATATTATTGATTGTATATCTCCATTTCCAGATGTTTGAATTACTGTTTTTCCAGTGTTTATAAGTCTTATTGCTATTTCTGGATGTACCAAAGCAATTCTTGTTACTACATCTTCAATGTAACCAGATTCCGTAAAATCCTTTTTTAAGAATTTGTATCTAACAGGCGTATTATAAAATAAATTTTCTATTGTTATGCTTGTACCATTAGGACAGCCTGTTTCTTCTTTGCTTAATATTTTTCCTCCTTCTATAACAACTTCATATCCTGTAGCACTATCTTTTGTTTTTGATACCAAATCTACTTTAGCTATTGCCGCAATACTTGCTAAAGCTTCGCCTCTAAAACCCATAGATTTTATTTCGTTTAAATCTTCCGCACTTCTTAATTTACTTGTTGCATGTCTTTCAAAAGCAATTTCCATATCATCTTGCATAATTCCTTTTCCATTGTCTGTAACACGAATATAAGAAATTCCTCCATTTTTTATTTCAACAGTTATTGAAGTAGCTCCTGCATCTATTGAATTTTCCATTATTTCTTTTACTACTGAAGCTGGTCTCTCTATTACTTCACCTGCAGCAATTTTGTTTATTGTAGAATCATCTAATAATACTATTTTTCCCATTAGATTACTTCCTTTCTTTTGTCTTATACTATTTCATTGTAAATTATATCATTAAATGTGTTTTTTTGTATAGAGTTTTTTGAAATTTATTTTCAATATATTTGAGATGTATTTTAATAATTTTATATATTCTATGTTCTTAATTTGTAACACTTATTTTTTATCTGAATAATATATACCATACTAAAGAATTAATAAATTTTATTATTTTCTTTATAAAGGGAGGTTTTTTAATGGGAAATTGTTGCTGTAATAGTGAACTTCTTTGGTTCATAATATTATTCTTGTTACTTTTCTGCTGTGGTTGTGGTAATAGATGTTGCTGCAACAACTAAAACAGCTAATGTAAAAAAGTATTGTACTTATTTTAAGGAGGTGAATTATAATGCCAGATAATAATAGATGCTGTGGTGGAAACTGTGGATGTGGTTTCGGAGGAAATAGCTGTATTTGGATTTTCATAATATTAATTATATTATGTTGCTGCTGTGGTGGAAACAACGGATGTGGATGCTGCTAATACAATATAAAATATTACGTAAAAAAATCGTAGAAGTATTGAAATATCAACATTTCTACGATTTATTTTTTGGTTGGGCTGGCTAGATTCGAACTAGCGCATGCATGAGTCAAAGTCATGTGCCTTACCGCTTGGCTACAGCCCAATATATAATATAATAAACTGGGGTGGAATGTGGGACTCGAACCCACGGTCTCCAGTGCCACAAACTGGCGCGTTAACCAACTACGCTAAATCCACCATTTAAATAACGCATTTAATTAACAACCAAATGCATTATTTATTTTACCTCATTTATTATGTATTTGTCAACTATTAAATGTAAAAAACTTTTAACAATGCTAAAAATTATTTATTTTATTCTTCTACAGCCCATATAATTAATCTAGCTTTAGAATTGTCTGTACAAGTTGTTAAAGAAATTTCTCTTTTTCCTTTAGTGTCTCTTGTATAGAAATCACTATCATCTGGGCTTGTTTCATATATATTATAAATATTATATTGTATTCTTGTTCCTGAATTATCAGTTATATATACTTTATCTCCTAATTGAAGTTTTTTATTCTTTCCAAAGAATGATCCATTTCTATAATTATGTCCTGCTATAACTGTATTTCCAACTTTATTTGGTCCTGGTCCGTATTGAAGTATAACAGATAATTCCATTGCACTTGCTGAAGGATTATCTAATATTGGATAGTTTAGACTGATTTTTGGTATTTCTATTTTACCTACAACATCATATCCTTTATAAGTTACTTTACTTGCATTACCAGAAGTAGTATTAGTAACTAAATCTTCATTTAGCATTGGTATTTCAGTATTTGCCTCTTCTGTGTTTGTCTCATTTACTGCTGTGTCATACTCTCCAACAACCTCTGCTATTGCTTTTTTCGTTGCAAATTTTTTATATACATCTACCCCCAAAAAACATAATAAAACTAAAACTGCTATTACTACAATTGATAATACTATTGTTAATACTGTTTTATACTTATTTTCCACCTTCTGTTCCTCCTAAATAATAATTAAAATCTTATAATATAATTATAACATATATTTTCTATTTTGCATATTATTTTGCATTTTTTATTTTCATTATTTCCTCACCAAGATCTTTTCCAGCTAATATATGAAAATGTAAATGCATTACAGCCTGTCCTGCGTCTTGTCCACAATTTGTAACAACTCTAAATCCTTTTTCTTCTATTCCTAATTGTTTTACTATTTTATTTATTGCTTTAAATATATCTGTAATAACATCTAACCTGTCTTCCGAAACTTCCATTACATTATCAAAATGTTGTTTTGGAACTACTAATACATGTATTGGTGCTAAAGGATTTATATCATTAAATGCTAATACTTTTTCATCCTCATAAACTTTTTGACAAGGAATTTCTCCTTTTACTATTTTACAAAAAATACAATCTTCCATTTCTTTCTTTTGTATGATTAATTTTATAATCATACTCTCCTTTTCTTTATTTATATATTTTAGAGTTTTTATTACTACTCTAATATTGCTTTTATTCTTCTTACTCCTGCTGAACTTGCTTCTTCTTTCTTTATTTTAAATTTTCCAAGTTCACTTGTGTTCTTTACATGTGGTCCCCCACATAATTCTTTAGATATATCACCTATTGAATACACTGTTACTATATCTGGATATTTTTCTATAAACATACATTCTGCTCCAGATTTTATAGCATCTTCCTTTTTCATTTCTTCTAAAGTTACTGGCAATTTTTGCTTTATCCACTCGTTTACCAAATCCTCTACTTTTTGTTTTTCTTCATCTGTTAATTTATGGTCACAACTGAAATCAAATCTCATTCTTTCAGGTGTTATGTTTGATCCTCTTTGATGTACATCTTTGCCTATAATCACTTTTAGTGCAGCATTTAGAAGATGTGTTGCTGTATGGTATTTAGTTTCCATTTCTCCATTTCCAGATAATCCACCTTTAAATCTCTGTTGGCTACCTATTCTAGATTTTTCTTGATGCTCTTTAAATAATTTGTTAAATTCGTTGCTGTCTATGTTTATTTCTTGTTCTTTTGCTAAATCTGCTGTAACTTCTGGTGGAAATCCATAAGTTTCGTATAAATTAAATAGTTCTTTTCCAGAAATAGTATTTTGTCCATTATTTTTAAGTCTATTTACAATTTTATTAAATTCTTTTTCTCCACGTTCTAAAGTTTTTTCAAATTTATCTTTTTCTTCAATTATTACATTTTTTATTCTCTCTTTATTTTGCTCTAATTCTGGATACATCTCTTTTAGTGTATCTACATTTATATCAACCAACTCTGAAAGAGAATTTAAGTCTATTTGTAATTTTCTTAAGTGTCTAGTCATTCTACGAATTAATCTTCTTAATATATACCCTCTATCTACATTACTTGGAGTTCCTCCATCTAATATAATCATCATACTAGCACGTAAATGATCTGATATTATTCTTCTACTTTCAATATTATCAACTTTATCTAACTCTTGTAATTTATCCATTACAGGTTTAAATAGTTCTGTATCAAACGGAGTTTGTTTTCCTTGTAAAAGCATAGTCATTCTTTCAAGTCCAAGTCCAGTGTCTACATTTTGTTGCTTTAGCTTTGTATATTTTCCATTTTTGTCTTTATAGTATTCCATAAACACATTGTTCCATATTTCAACATATTTGCCACATCCGCAAGAAGGATTGCAATTTTCTGAACATTTAGGTTTGCCTGTATCATAAAACATTTCTGTGTCAGAACCACAAGGTCCTGTTTCTCCTGCAATCCACCAATTGTCGTCTTTCCCAAAGTAATAAATTCTTTCTTCTGGAATTCCTGCTTTTTTCCAACATTGCGCTGTTAATGTATCTCTTGGGCAGTCTTCATCTCCAGCAAAACATGTTACAGATATTTTTTCTGCAGGTATTCCTAATTCTTTTGTTAAAAACTCAAAACTCATTTTTATTGATTCTTCTTTAAAGTAATCTCCTAAAGACCAGTTACCTAACATTTCAAAATATGTTAAATGCCTATTATCTCCTACTTCGTCTATATCATTTGTACGTAAACATTTTTGATAATCTGTTATTCTTTTTCCTTCTGGATGTTTTTCTCCTAAAAGATATGGTACAAGTGGTTGCATTCCAGCAGTTGTAAATAATACTGATGGATCGTTTTCTGGTATTAGTGGAGCACTTGGAATTATTTGATGTCCATGTTCTTTAAAAAAATTTAAATATTTGTTTCTAATTTCTATAGCTTTCATTTAGTTCTCCTTCTTTTATATTCTGTTTTATTTTATAATAATTTTAACATTTAAAATTAATTTGTCAATTTATTTTTCCTATTAATTCTCTTTCTTTCGTATTGTCTGTTATTTTTACCGGTATTATTTGATTTACAAAATATCTCGAGTTTTCTTCTTTCTCTGGAACTTTTACTACTATATAATTTGTAGTATGGCCCTTAAAATATCCATTTTCAAATTCTTCAAATAATACTTTTACTGTTTTTCCTATGTATTTTAAATTATGGTTATTCTCATTTTGTTCTGATAGTTCTATTAACCTGTTGCTTCTTATCTCTTTAATATTGCCATCTATTTGATTTGGCATTTTTTCTGCAACTGTTCCTCTTCTTTGAGAGTATTTAAAAACATGCATTTTGTAAAAATTTATTTCTTTTAAAAATTGATATGTTTTTTCAAACTCTTCTTCTGTCTCTCCTGGAAATCCAACTATTACATCTGTTGTAAAGCTTGCATCTGGATAATACTCTTTTAAAAGTTCTACCGCTTCTTTGTATTGCTTTGTTGTATATTTTCTATTCATTCTTTTTAATGTTTCATCACAGCCACTTTGTAAAGATAAATGAAAGTGATCACATATTTTTTCTAGTTTTGATAGTCTTTCTACAAATTCTTTATTTATTAAAGTTGGCTCTAATGAGCTTAATCTAATTCTCTCTATTCCATCTATTTTATTTATTGCTTCTAATAAATCTATTAATCTTATTTTGTTTTTTTGATCATTTTCTTTATCAAAATCTTTTCCATAGGAAGCTACATGTATTCCTGTTATTACAACCTCTTTTATATCCTGCTTTGCAATTTTCGTAATTTCTGATACAACACTTTCTATTTTTCTGCTTCTTATTCTACCTCTTGCATAGGGTATTATGCAATATGAGCAAAACATATTGCATCCATCTTGCACTTTTATTACAGCTCTATTTTTTTCAGTATATGTAACATCTCCAAAATCTATAAACTCTTTTTGAAATAAAACATCTGAAACCTCTGCTTCTTTTTTATTTTCTTCTCTTTTTATATAATCTTCTACAATCTTTACAATATTATTTTTTTCATTTATTCCTAATATTATATTTATCTCTGGAATTTGGCATAGCTCATCTTTGGCAACTTGTGCATAACATCCACATACAACAATAATAGAGCTTGGATTTATTTCTTTTACACGTCTTAACATTTGTCTAGACTTTCTTTCTGCCATATTTGTTACAGAACATGTATTTACTACATATATATCTGCCTTTTGACTATTTTTTACTGTTTCATATCCACTATTTATAAATTGTTGCTCCATTGCATTTGTTTCGTATTGGTTTACCTTGCAACCGTAATGTATAAAAAGCTACTGTTTTTTTCATTATTACTATTATTCCTTCCTTACTCCATTTTGTAAAATGCTATGTACTATTTTAGCATTATTTATGTTAATTTGCAATAAATAAGAGGTATTTTTTTAATTGAACCGAAAAAGTATCTTACTTTTTTGAATCCAGTATTATTTATACCTCTTATTTAAATATTATTTTTATTGTTTTTTTATTTTAGGTTTTGCAATTAGAGATGCTAAATAGCCAAAGAATATTGCTGCTGTTATTCCTCCCGCTGCTGCTTTTATTCCTCCTATAAAAGCTCCTAATAATCCTATTTCTTTTACAGAATCAATAGCACCTTTTGCAAGATTTGCACCAAATCCTGTAAGAGGAACTGTTGCACCTGCCCCAGCAAAATCTATTAAATATTTATATATTCCAAGTCCCCCAAGTATTCCACCTGCTGTAACAAAAATCACTAATATTCTAGCCGGAGTAAGCTTTGTTTTATCTAATAAAATTTGCCCTATTATACATATTATTCCTCCTATTATAAAGCACCTTAATAATTGCATCCAGTCAATACTTTGTATAAATCCCATAATTTATATCCTTTCTTTTTTGCAAAATTGTATTTATAAATATTTTGTTTACTAGATTTCTATTGATATAGCATGAGCTATTCCTGGTATTGTTTCTCCTTGTTGCATACTTGTAGAATTCATTAATGCTCCTGTAGCCATAAGTAATAATTTCTTTATCTTTTTTTCTTTTAACTGTTTATAAAAGTATCCAGAAAAGATTGTTGCAATACATGCACATCCACTTCCACCAGCATGTGTGTCTTGTTTTTCTTTATCAAACATTAATACTCCACAGTCGTTGTAATTTGCGTTAATATTATATCCTTTTGATTGTGCCATTTCTGACAAAATTCCTTTTCCCACATGTCCTAAATCTCCAGTTATTATTGCATCATAATAACTTGGCTTTCTCCCTGTATCTTGAAAATGAGTAATTAAAGTATCTAATGCTGCAGGTGCCATTGCAGCTCCCATATTGTTTGCATCTTTTATTCCCATATCAATAATTTTTCCGGGAGTTATATTGGTTATATATGGTCCTTCGCCTGTTGAAGATAGTATTGCTGCACCTGCTCCAGTTACTGTCCATTGTGCTGTTGGTGTTCTTTGTGTTCCAAGTTCTAGTGGAAATCTAAACTGTTTTTCCGCACTACAAAAATGACTTGAAGTTGCACATATTACATTGTTTGCACCGTGTCCTTCTACAAATACAGAACCTACACACATACTTTCTACAAATGTTGAACATGCTCCAAACATTCCAAAATATGGTATATTTGTTTCTCTTAATCCAAAATTAGATGATATGCATTGGTTTAACAAATCTCCTGAAAAGCAATAATCTATATCTGTGTTTGCTAAATTAGATTTTGCTATAGCTAAATTTACTGTTTCTTTTATTATTTTACTTTCTGCTTTTTCCCAAGATTTTTCTCCCCAAAATTCATCTTCTAAACATTTATCAAAATATTTTGCCATTGGTCCATCTGCTTCTTTGGGTCCAACTATTGATGCAGTTCCTATTATTACAGGTGGAGTATCAAAGCTTATTGTTTGTTTACCTATTCTTTTCAAAATTTTCCTCCTTTTAATTTGACATTGTATCTCTCATAATTTTATTATTAGATTTTTATTTTCTAATTCTAGTGTTTCAAATTTAGTATCTAATTTTTATTAGAATATTGCTGCTATTATTCCTATAATTACTGACGTGGAAATTCCAAATACTAATACTGGTCCTGCAACAGTAAACATCTTTCCTCCTACTCCCATAACATAACCTTCCGATTTATACTCAATAGCAGGAGAAACTATAGAATTAGCAAAACCTGTTATTGGAACTAAAGAACCTGCTCCTGCTATTTTACCTATTTTATTAAATAAATTAAGTCCAGTTAATATTGCAGATATAGCTATTAATGCTATTGCAACAACTGTTGATGCCAACGTAAAATCCATTCCTTTATACATGCAATAGTCCATAATTATTTGTCCTATGGAGCATATTAATCCACCTATCAAAAAAGCATTTATGCAATTTTTTAATATTGGTGAATTCGGTGATTTTTGATTTACATATTCATTGTATTCTTTTGGTGTATTTATTTGTTCCATATTTCCTCCTAATCTCTATCTCTATCAATCATAAAGCTTAAGTCTAAATCCACATAGTACTCACTTATTTTCTTTCCGTTTATTTTTGCTCTTTGGTTTATTATTTTTACACCTGTTAAGTAGTCTAGTGTTTTTGCAGCTTCCTCTATCGTTTGTACAATTGCGTCTTTCCATGAAACTGTAGAAGTTCCTGTTATCATTAAATGTTTTTCCATAAAAAAATAACCTCCATTTTTGTTTATTAAAAATATCTTTTCCTTTTTTAGATAAATTATGCAAAATTTATTATAAAATAAGAATTTAAACATGCTAAAAGAATGCAAAATATAAAAAATATTTTGCATTCTTTTAATCATAATTATATTTTTTAAGTTATAATATCTCTTACAATTTGGCTTGCTATTATCAAGCCTCCTACTGATGGCATAAAGCTTATACTTGCTGTTGTTCTTTTATTTTCTTCACTTTTATCTTTTCTATCTGGAATTTCTTTTGAATAAACCACTTTTGTATGTATTATTCCAATTTCTTTTAATCTCTTTCTCACTACTTTTGCCAGTGGGCATACTGATGTTTTGCTGATATCCGAAACTTCTATCTTTGTCGGATCAAGTTTATTTCCCATTCCCATTGCAGATATTATTTTTATATTTTTGTTATGTGCTTCTTTTATTAATGATATCTTTGATTTTACTGAATCTATAGCATCTACAATATATGTATAATCAGTTTTTATTAAATCGTTATAATTTTCATCATAAAAAACTTTATGTGTTTCTATATTTATATTTGGATTTATTTTTAAAGCTCTTTGTTTAGCTATTTCTACTTTATCTTGTCCTATCGTTGTTGTGTCCGCAATTAACTGTCTATTGATATTAGTTATATCTACAATATCGTTATCTACTAGCACAATGTTTCCTACTCCAGCTCTTACTAATGCTTCTAATGTATATGAGCCTACCCCGCCACATCCAAATATTGCGACTTTTGAGTTATTTAATTTTTCTATATTTTCTTTGCCTATTAATAATTCTTCTCTTTCTAACCATTCATTCATATTTTCTTCTTCTTTCAATAATTTTATGTTTTTATTATATCATATTTTCTAGTCCAAACATATAATTTTATATGAATTTTGAAAAAATTACTTCTTATTGCTTGCTTTTTATCATACAGATTGTATCTACTTTACAAAGTTACTTTTAACTTTTCACTTGACAAAAAAACACTTCTCAAATAAAAAAAATTGTAGATAACCTATTCTACAATTTCTTTATTTAAAATTATTTTGCTTTTTTTGCTAATTCAGCTACTTTTGTAAAAGCTGCAGGATCTGATACTGCCATTTCAGCTAACATTTTTCTGTTTATTACAACATTAGCTTTCTTTAATCCATTTATTAATTGGCTATATGTCAATCCATTCATTCTAGCTGCTGCATTTATTCTTGCTATCCATAATTTTCTGAAATTAGACTTTTTGTCTTTTCTTCCAACATATGCGTATGCTCCAGATTTCATAACAGCTTGTTTAGCCATTCTAAATCTGTAGTGCTTTGCACCATAATATCCTTTTGCTCTTTTTAATACTTTATTATGTTTTTTACGAGTAATTATTGCTGTTTTAACTCTTGCCATTTTTCTTCACCTTCCTAGTCTTTTATTTTATTTACCATATGGTAATAGTCTTTTAATTCCTGCTTCGCATGTTTTATCTGCATAAGCATCTTGTATTTTTCCTCTTGATTTAGCTCTTGGTGTTTTATTAGCTAATAAATGTCTTCTGTTAGATTTTGTTCTTTTTACTTTTCCAGTTGCTGTGTATGAATATCTTTTTTTAGCAGCTTTATTTGTTTTTAATTTTGGCATAATAATTTCCTCCTTATTGTTTTTTTGGCTTTGCCTTATATATAAATAGCTGTTATACACAACTATTAATATTTACTTTAATTAATTTTAATATTTTATTTTTCTGTTTTTTTAGATAATATAACAAACATATTCTTACCTTCTAATAATGGTTTCTTTTCTACATTTGCTATATCAGATAAGTTTTCTATAAAATCATTTAGAGTTTCTTCTCCTGCTTTAACATAATTTAGCTCTCTTCCTCTAAATCTAACTGTTATTTTAACTTTATTTCCGTCTTCTAAAAATTTTCTAGCATTTTTTGCTTTAAAATCAAAATCATGTTGTTCTATGTTTGGTGTAACCCTAATTTCTTTTAATTCAAATGTTTTTTGATTTTTTCTAGACTCTTTTTCTTTTTTAGCTTGTTCAAACTTATATTTTCCATAATTCATAAGTTTGCAAACTGGTGGTTGAGCATTTGGTGAAACTAATACTAAATCTAATTTAGCTTCATAAGCTTTATCTAGTGCAGTTTCTAAAGATACTACTCCTAATTTTTCTCCATTTGCTCCAATTAATTGTACTTCTTTTGCTCTAATTCTTTCGTTAATTAGTAATTCTTGTTTTATAAAAAACACCTCCAAAAAAATAAGATTGACTTCAATAAGCCAACCCACACATTAATTATTATTTTATATTTAATTTAATAATAAATTTCTACCTTTTGCTACTCTGCTAAGGTGAGAAGTGGATTGCTTCTTCTTGAACATTATTATTTTACTACATATTTTTTATAAAGTCAATCATTTTTACAAATTTTTTTATCCTGCACAATTGCGTCAATTTTCAAGTAATTCTTGAACTTGTTTCTTTGTTATGTTATTATTTTTTTGAACAGTATTCATTTGTATTAAAACTCCTTTATATTTTCTCGTCAAAAATATTATACGAGTTTTACTTACTCCTGTCTACTGTTCATTTGTTTTTTATGAAATTTTTTGTTGCATTTCAAATGAAATTTCCGGGTATTATTTCCAAAACATAGCAATTAATACATTTTACTTACAAGCTGCATTTACTTTACAAAATTGAATTTAACTTTTTACTTGACGCATTTTAAATGCTCAAAATTTATATTACAATTACAGTATTATCTTCTAATATTCCTTCTAGCATTACACTATCTCCATTTTTATGTCTGCTGTAGAAATAATCTGCTTGTTCGTTAT
>OLSB01001402.1_pt1 | contig 23355 bp, 20 predicted proteins | sample 1672071 | NCBI WGS metagenome assembly OLSB01 (sample SAMEA3136642, study PRJEB25190) | human gut metagenome | biome: human gut; feature: human-associated habitat; material: faeces | place: Austria | collected 2013 | reverse complement strand
TGCCGGCGACCGGATGCTGGAAGCGGGTCGGGTTGGTGGAGTTGCCGGTGATGGAAACGTCCACGCCCTCGGCGTGCATGATGGCCACGCCCTCGCGCACGTCGTCCGCGCCGTAGCAGCGCACGTTCGCGCGCTCACCCTCGCTGTAACGGATCTCACGCACGACGTTCAGCTTGCCGGTGAAGTAGTCGAACTGGGTCTGAACGTAGGTGAAGCCGTTGATGCGGCTGATGATCTGAGCAGCGTCCTTGCCGAGACCGTTGAGGATGACGCGCAGAGGCTCCTTGCGGGCCTTGTTGGCGTTGCGGACGATGCCGATCGCGCCTTCGGCGGCGGCAAAGGACTCGTGGCCGGCGAGGAAGGCAAAGCACTTCGTATCGTCGGAGAGCAGCATCGCGCCGAGATTGCCGTGGCCGAGGCCGACCTTGCGGTCGTCCGCGACGGAGCCGGGGATGCAGAAGCTCTGCAGGCCGATGCCGATGGCCTTGGCAGCTTCGGCGGCGGTCTTCACGCCCTTGCGGATGGCGATCGCCGCGCCGACGCAGTACGCCCAACCGGCGTTCTCGAAGGCGATGGGCTGCACGCCCTTGACGATCTCATAAGGATCAAAGCCCTTTTCCTTGCAGATAGCGCGGCACTCCTCAATGGAGTTGATGCCGTACTCGGCGAGGACGGCGTTGATCTTGTCGACTCTTCTTTCGTAGCTTTCAAACAGTGCCATTATTTCCGTCCTCCTCTCTTATTCGTGACGCGGGTCGATGTACTTGGCGGCGTCGGCAAAGCGGCCGTAGCTGCCGGTGGCCTTCTTCACGGCTTCGTTGGCGTCCATGCCCTTCTTGATGTTTTCCATCATGGGGCCGGTCTTGACGAATTCGTAGCCGATGATCTGGTCCTCTTCGTCGAGAGCGAGACGGGTGACATAGCCCTCGGTGAGCTGCAGATAGCGCGGGCCCTTTACCTTGGTGGCGTACATGGTGCCGACCTGACTCGTGAGGCCCTTGCCGAGGTCTTCGAGACCGGCGCCGACAGGCAGGCCGCCCTCGGAGAACGCGGTCTGGCTGCGGCCGTAGACGATCTGGAGGAACAGCTCGCGCATGGCGGTGTTGATCGCGTCGCACACAAGGTCGGTATTCAGCGCTTCGAGAATGGTCTTGCCGATCAGGATCTCGCTCGCCATGGCGGCGGAATGGGTCATGCCGGAGCAGCCGATGGTCTCCACCAGTGCTTCCTCGATGATGCCGTCCTTGATGTTGAGCGTCAGCTTGCAGGCGCCCTGCTGCGGAGCGCACCAGCCGATGCCGTGGGTAAGACCGCTGATATCCTTGATTTCCTTCGCCTGCACCCACTTGCCCTCTTCGGGGATCGGCGCAGGACCGTGGTATGCGCCCTTGGCAACGGGACACATATGCTGGACTTCCGCTGAGTAGATCATTGTGTATCCATCCTTTCCTAAAAGAGCCGCAGCCGGAGAGCCGGCACCGGCCCGTTGTTAAACACACCTGCGGAAACGTTTCCGTATCCAGCTTGGTATTATATCAAATTCCGGCGAAAAAGCAAGGAGTTTATACGAAATGCAAATAAAACCTGCGCGCGGAGGGCATGCTGAAAATCGGACGGTTTGCCATGGAAAAACTATGTAGAATGTGCGTTGCTTTATGGCGGTGGTTGTGGTAGTATGCGCTTGGAAACAGAGAAAAACACAGCAAAGGATGAGGGATATATGCGAAGAACAAAGATCATTTGCACCATCGGTCCCGCCAGCTGCAGCGAAGAGGTCATGCGCGAGCTCCTGCTCGCCGGGCTGAACGTCGCCCGCATGAACTTCTCCCACGGCACCCACGAGAGCCACGCCGAGATGATCGCGCGCTTCCGCAAGGTGCGCGACGAGCTGAAGCTCCCCGCCGCCGTGATGCTCGACACCAAGGGCCCGGAGATCCGTCTCGGTCTCTTCGATGAGCCGGTCGAGGTCGTTTCCGGTCAGGCGTACACCTTCTCCACCGTGGAAACGCCCGGCACTGCCGAAAAGTGCTTCGTGAACTATGCCGAGCTGCCCGCCGACGTGAAGAGCGGCGATATGCTCCTGGTGGATGACGGCGAGCTCTCCTTCCGCGTGGAGGAGACGACCGACACCGAGATCCGCTGCACCGTTATAGACGGCGGCATGATGAAGAGCCAGAAGGGTGTGAACATCCCCGGTGCGCGGCTCAACATGCCGTTCCTCTCCGAGCGCGACAAGAGCGACCTTCTTTTCGGCATTGAACAGAAGGTAGACTATGTCGCGGCCTCCTTTACGCGCCGCGCGCAGGACATCATCGATATGCGCTCGTTCCTCAACGCCCACGGCGGCGAGGGCATCCGCATCATCGCCAAGATCGAAAACACCGAGGGCGTGGAGAAGTTTGACGAGATCCTCGCCGCCTCCGACGGCATCATGGTCGCCCGCGGCGATATGGGCGTGGAAATTCCGTTTGAACGTCTGCCGGGCATCCAGAAGCACTTCATCCGCGCCTGCTGCCAGGCCGGCAAAACCGTCATCACCGCCACACAGATGCTCGACAGCATGGAGGAGAGCCGCCGTCCGACCCGCGCGGAAATCTCCGACGTTGCCAACGCCGTATTCGACGGCAGCAGTGCCGTGATGCTCTCCGGCGAAACCGCCGCAGGAAAGTACCCCGTGGACGCCGTGAAAACCATGGCGCGCATCGCCGAGCAGGCCGAGCACGACGCCTTCGCCGCCGATATCTATAAGAACATCTGGCACACGATGGATCATTCCGACAACACCAACGCCGTGAGCGCCGCCGCCTGCACGATGGCCGAGCAGACGTTCGCGCAGGCAATCATCGCCGACACAAGCACCGGCAAGGCCGCGCGCCGCGTCGCCAAATACCGCCCGGCGCAGATGATCCTCGCCGCGACGCCGTCCGAGAAGGTCTACCATCAGCTCGCGCTTGTCTGGGGCGTGTACCCGCTGCGCACGCAGCCGGTGGACAGCGTGGATGTGCTGTTCCATTGCGCCATTGAAAAGGCAAAGGAGCTTGGCTATCTGCACTCCGGCGACACCGTCGTTATGACCGCCGGCATCCCGCTCAACACACAGGGCAGCACCAACATGGTCAAGGTGCAGACCATCCGGTAAAACGTCCGACATACGGATATACAAAAAGCTCCGTACGGAGAGCCGGAACGGGACGGGGATCCTTCCCTGCGCGCGGTCGGAAAATGTTCCTCCGGTTGAATATGATTGACCCGAAATTGCTGCAAAAAGCTGGATTTCACAGGAATGTGAGATCCAGCTTTTCATAACTTTATGGAATTGCTGTGTTTCGGAGGGTTTTGCCTTGTTTTGCTTGCTTACTTGTTGCCGCAGGAACCGTCGCAATAGGGCGGGGTCTTGGTGTTCTTGCACAGGCACAGCTTGGCAGGGCCCGTTTTCTCGGCTGTGAACAGCAGGCCATGCTGATGGGTCGTGCCAAAGTGCGAATAATCGCAGAAGGGCTGGTTTCCGCTCAGTCCGCAGGTACACCACTCATAGGTTTTCCCCTCTTCCAGAAAGACCTCCTTAGGCTTGGTATCCGGCACAAACGGTGTTTTATCGTCCATGTTGGCATCTCCTTTCGGTTATATGCCCTGATTATAGCACAGAAACCGGAGAACTCAACCCTGCAAGGCGGAAATAATTCAAAAAAGGGCATATTTCTTGCGGGTCGGATGGGAAGCAGGATGCGCGGAAGGCTCCTGTGCCGGCATGGTTTTCACGGCAAACAGCGCAGGAACTTCCGCCATGCGGTACGGCCCCTTGCTGCGGCGGGGATCACCGTATCTCGCATACGCCGACGGACTTTTCCCGCTTCCGGCAAAAACGGAGGCTATTTATTCCCCGGTTTCTTTTTTCTCTTTCCGTTTCACGCCGGACTGGGCGATGCTGCCGCCGTTCGTGAGATCCTTTCCTTCAAGGAGCAGGAGCTTCTCGGCGAACACCCGCGTGAAACCGCCCATGATCGCCGAGAGCATAACAAGATCCTCGGCATGCTCGGTCGTGATCTCCGCGCTCTCCTCGTGGTTGAGGATTGGCCCCGCCGTCAGGCGGATCTGCTGGATGAAGTACTGCGCCGCCTGCCGGTGGCGGGAGGCGTAGGAAGCGTAGATGTGCTCTACCTCTTCTTCGGACAGCCCCATCGGGATAACCTTTTGGATGAGCGCAATGCTCAGCGACTGCTTGAGCGTCAGAATGATGATGAGATACGCGATATGTACGCGGTAATACCGCCGCTTCACCGGCTCCGGCATAACCTTGATGCGGACGTAGTTGTTGATCGTCGCCGCCGTAATGAACTGCTCATCCTTGAGCTCGGGCGGGAGATAGTCCAGATACTCGCGCAGCAGCACCGTGACCTGCTCCATATACAGGCCAAGATTGGGGATCTCCTCCCAGCGCGGGAGCCGGAAATCGTCCAGATACTTCTCCCAGCGGCGCAGCTTTCCTGCCACAAGCGCATTATCGTATGCCATGTTTATCACCTCACAGACAGGATTATAACACATCCTGCCGATTTTACAAGCAGTAATTGTTCCTTTACCCATTGACTTAATTTTTATCTTGACTTATAATAATATCAATTATTAGATGCATGGAGGGCTCACGCTTTGTCTTTTGCTATCCTCACCGATACATCCGCCAATCTGCCGACGCCGCTTCTGGAAAAGCACGGCATCACCGTTGTACCGTTTTCCTATTCCTATGACGGCGCGGAGCACATCTGTCTTGATACCGAGACGTTCGATGGTGCAGCGTACTACGGCGCGATGCGCAAGGGCACGGTTGTGACAACATCGCTTGTGAATCCCGGCAGGTTCATTGCCGCGGCGCGGCCTCTGCTTGCCGCCGGGAAAGACATCCTCTTTGTCGGTATGTCATCCGGCATCAGCGGCTCGTTCGGTTCGGCCAAGCTCGCCGCAGGTGATTTGCGTGAGGAGTTTCCCGGGCGCGAGATCCAGCTCATCGACACGCTTGGCGCCTCGCTCGGCGAGGGCATTCTTGTGCTGCGCGCCATCGAGATGCGCGAGAGCGGCGCTTCGCTTTCCGAAACGGCGGCGGCGCTGCGCGACATGCGCTGGCGGATGTACCAGATTTTCACCGTAGACGATATCATGTACCTGCGCCGTACCGGGCGGCTCTCCAACGCCAAGGCGATCGTCGCCTCGGTGCTGCACATCAAGCCTCTGCTCAAGGGAAACGAGGAGGGCAGGATCGTCGCCGTGGATAAGATCCGCGGCCGGCGCAAAGCGATCGACGCGCTCGCGGACCGTTACCGCAAGCTCGCCGTATCGCCCGAAACGCAGACCGTGGGTATCGCCCACGCCGACTGCGCGGAGGACGCGGAATATCTCGCCTCGGCGCTGCGCATCGTGGCGCCGCCGAAGGAGATCATGACCGTAATGTACGAGCCCGTGACCGGCTCGCACGTCGGTCCCGGCGCGCTGGCGCTGTTTTTCCTTGGCGACGAGAACGTCCGATCAAAGTAAACCGATTCATATATAAGGAGAGGAAACCATGAACGACTTTGTGATCTACACCGATTCCGCGTGCGACATCCCGCCGGAGCTTCTGAAGGAGTGGGGCGTGCCGTACTCCTGGCTGACCTACGTGTTCGAAGGCGACGCGCGCCAGTACTCGAACTACGAACTCCCCTTCCCCGAGTTCTACGACAAGATGCGCAAGGGCAGCGTCGCGCGCACAAGCGCCGTGAACGCGGACGCCTTCGTGCAGGGCTTTGAGCCGATTCTGCAAAGCGGCAAGGATATCCTCTACATCGGCTTTTCCTCGGGTCTGAGCGGTACATACCACGCCGGGTGCATCGCTGCGCAGGAGCTGCGCGAAAAGTACCCCGAACGCGATATCCGCTGCGTCGATACGTTCGGCGCGTCCGGCGGGTTCGGGCTGCTGCTTTATATGGCCGTGCAGAAAAAGCGGGAGGGCGGCACGATCGAGGAGTGCGAAAAGGTCGTTCTTGACAACCGCTTCCATCTCTGCCACTGGTTCACGGTGGACGATCTCGTCTATCTCAAGCGCGGCGGACGCATCAGCTCCGCCACCGCATTCGTCGGCAACGCGCTCGGCTTCAAGCCCGTGCTGCACATGGACGACGCCGGCCATCTCATCAATATGTTCAAGGTTCGCGGCCGCAGAGCCTCACTCAACGCAATGGCCGATAAGTACGGCGAGCTTGCTCTTGACAAAGCCGGCGGAACGGTGTTCATTTCTCACGGCGCCTGCCGCGCGGACGCCGACACGCTCGCCGCGATCCTCAAGGAACGCTACGGCGCTTCCGTCAAGGAGATCGTGGTCGTCGGCCCGGTGATCGGCGCGCACTCCGGCCCCGGCACGCTCGCGCTGTTTTTCCTCGGCGAGCACCGGTAAATCGTTACAGAAAGGATTCTTTGCATGATCGACTATCGCTACGATACCCAGCTTCTCATTGAAGGCACGGGTCTGGACGAGGACGCCATCAGCGACTATTTCCGCACGAACTTCCAGGGCGACTGCCTGCTCGCCGTCGGCGACGACGAGCTGATCAAGATCCATTACCACACCAACGAACCGTGGAAGGTGCTGGAATACTGCGCCTCGCTCGGCGAAATTTTCGATATCGTCGTCGAGGACATGGACCGGCAGGCCCGCGGGCTGAACGGCTGACGCTCTTTTCCGCACCGGCTTCCCCATACAGAACATCCCCGCCCTTCGGATGGACCGAAGAGCGGGGATGTTTTCATAGCTTTATGAGAATGAGAAACAGCGAGAGGAGCAGGCAGAACAGCGGAACGATCACCGCATCAGCCGACCTGGTGGAGCATGCCGAAGAGCACGTTCACCCGTCCCGGGAAACGGTCAAGGCTGATGTACATCGGCGTGCCGCTCTGGTCGCCGTCGAAATATACGGTCAGGTAGCTGTTCGCGCCGGCAAAATCCGTCAGCAGCTCGCCGCCGCCCGGATTGAGCTGGGCATAGTGGAACATGGCGTCGTCCGTCTGTGCAAGGCGGTAGCCGGAAAAGCCCCAGTATTTCGCGAGCAGCGTGCAGAACTTGTCCACGGTCATGCCGTCCGGCAGGATGTCGTCATAGTTATCGTAGAGATAGTATGGAATCAGCTCGTCGCCGTTGTCCCAAACGCCCTCACTGCCGGGGATAGGCTCGTCCGTCTCGTCCGCCTTGGCCTCTGCGGAAAGCTGCACGATCTTTCCGCTCATCGTATCGACGAACAGATTCATGAAATACTTCCCGTCGGCGGTTCCGCCGCGGACAATGTAGCTGTGGGGGAAAATGCGTCCGAACCAGTAGTCGCTCACGCCCATGTTCGGCGCTTCGCCGAGATAGTCCGGTTCGCCGTCAAAAAAGCGGTACTCCGAAGAGAGAATGCCCATGTCCTGCATTTTTGCAATTTCCTGCCGCGCGACCTTGACCGCCTGCGCGGGGCTGTTGATGAGCCGTCCGGCGGCAAGGGCGCTCCCGGCGAGCACGAGCACGAGCGCCGCCGCGATCAGCACGGTGCGAAGCGTCCGCTTCGCGCGAAGGGGTTTTCCTGTATTCTTTTCCTGCATAGCCGATGTGACCTCCATAAGAATTTCATCGTCGATCCCACCGGCCGCTTCCATAATATCCAGCGCTTTCACAGCAGTTCCTCCTTGATGAGATAGTTGCGCAGCTTTTTCCGGCTGCGGCAAAGCGAGGTATGTACCCTTCCCTCCCGGCAGCCGAGCCTTTCGGCGATCGCCGGGGCGGGAAGAGCAAGATAGTAGCGGGCGGTGAAAATGATCCGGTCGTTTCGGGAAAGCGTATGGAGAAAGGCGTTCACCGCATGAGAAAGCTCCCGTGCCTCAATGATCTGCTCCACATTGCCGCCCCGCGACGCACTCGGCGAGCTCGTCGAGCGCCGCGGCCGCCTCACCGCCGCCGCGTTTCTGCGCGCTGTCGGCGCGAAAGCGGGAAAAGGCGGCGTTCCGTACGGTGCGGAACAGATACGCGGCAAAATGCTCCGGGCGCTGCGGCGGGATGGTGTTCCAGAGTGAGAGATAAGCGTCCTGCACGATCTCCTCGGCGTCCTCCGCCATGGGGAGAAACCGGCGCGCGATGCCTTCGCACGCGCCGCCGTATTTCCGCTCCGTTTCGGCGATCGCCTGCTCGTCGCGCCGCCAGTACAGGTCTACGATGAAGCTGTCCTCCATGATCTTTCCTCTTTCTTACGGGGCTGCCCCTTGAGTACTCACCCTTATAGACGCAATTCGGGGCAAAAAGCTTACAAAGAATATGGGAAAAAATGAAAAACCGCTCTCCGAATGAGGCCGGAGAGCGGCATTTGTTCTATATTACCGGCTGTACATGGCCGTCATGGCGGCGATCTTTTCGGCAAGAGCGTCGGTGAGCGTGCCGGGCTTCATGCGCCAGCACCAGTTGCCGTTGCCGAGAGTGCCGGGAACGTTCATGCGCGCCTCGCCGCCGAGGGCAAGCCAGTCCTGCATCTGCGCAACGAAGAGATCCGCTACCGAGCTCATGCCGCCGCGGATGATGCCGTTGACATACCCCTCCTCGTCGTTCAATCCGAGATACCGCTTGGCGTAAGCCACATCGTCGCCCTTTGCGTCGCCCAGCCACTGCGCAAGCGTGGCGTTGTCGTGCGTGCCGGTATAGCAGATGCAGTTTGTCGGGTACCGGTGCGGCAGATAGTCGCTCGGCTCGCGGGAGTCGAACGCGAACTGGAGCACCTTCATGCCGGGGAAGCCCGAATACTCGCGCAGGGCGATAACCTCCGGCGTCATAAAGCCGAGATCCTCGGCGATGATATCCAGCTCCGGAAGCGCGGCTTTGACCGCGTCGATAAAGCTCTCGCCGGGGCCCTTGCGCCAATGGCCGCTGCGCGCGGTCGTCTCGCCGTAGGGCACGGCCCAATAGCTCTCCAGACCGCGGAAATGGTCGATGCGCACGGTGTCATAGAGCTTGCCCGCGGCGCCGAGACGCCGGATCCACCAGCGGTAGCCGTCCGAGCGCATGCGGTCCCAGTCGTAGAGCGGGTTGCCCCAGAGCTGGCCGTCGGCCGTGAAGTAGTCGGGCGGCACACCGGCGACCTCCGTCGGGCGGCACTGGTCGTCAAGCTGGAAGTACTCGCCCTCCGCCCACACGTCGGCGCTGTCGAGCGGGACATAGATCGGCACGTCGCCGATGATCCGGATGCCCTGCTCGCGGATATACGCGCGCAGCGCGTTCCACTGGCGGAAGAACAGATACTGCGTGAAAATGCAGAAGCGGATATCCTCCGCGAGAAGCTCCTCATACCGGCGCAGCACTTCCTCGCTGCGGCGAAGACGGAGATCCTCGTCCTCCCATTCGATCCAGGGGCGCATGCCGAAATGACGCTTTGCCGCGGTATAGAGCGCATAGCTGCGCAGCCAACTCTCGTTTTCACGATAGAAAGCGTCTACGTTCTCACGCTCTTTGTCCCAGCCGCGCTCGCAGGCGCGGCGGAGAAGATTGAACCGTCCGGCGTAGAGCGCGCCGTAATCCGTCTGCGCCGGGTCGCTGCCGAAGGAAACGGCATCGACTTCCTCGCGCGTGAGAAGGCCGTCGTCGATAAGCTGCTCAAGGTCGATGAGATACGGGTTCCCGGCAAAGGCCGAGTCGGTCTGGTACGGCGAGTCGCCGTAGCCGGTCGGGCCGAGCGGCAGAATCTGCCAGTATTTCTGTCCGGCTTTCCGGAGAAAGTCGGCAAACTCTCTCGCTTCCGCTCCCAGCGTTCCGACGCCGTGCGGCGACGGGAGCGACGTAATATGCAGAATGATTCCGCTTGCTCGCATGGCAAACGCCTCTTTCGTCTGTTAGAATTTGCGGATGCTGTCAGATTTTACGGATGCTGTCCGTCTTTTCGAGCGTGTACGGCGCGAGGACATGCTGCGCGCCGGCACCGTTTTCGATCATGTCGAGCAGCACGGCATAGCTCTTCTCCGCCATGAATGCGACCTGCTGCGTCACGGTGGACAGCCGAGGCTCATAGTACCGGCAGATGGGCAGACCGTCAAAGCCGATGAGGGAAATATCCTCCGGGATGCGCTTTCCGGCGTCGCGCACGGCGCGGGCCGCGCCGATGGCCATGACGTCCGCCATGGCGAACACCGCCGTGATCTCCGGCACATCGCGCAGAAGCTCTGCCATAGCCGTATAGCCCTCGTCAAAGCAGTAGTGTGCGGTTTTATAATACCGGTCCGCGTCGAATACGATGCCGCGCTGCGTGAGTGCGCGCAGAACGCCCGCATAGCGCAGGCGGCCCGTATCGGAGTATTCGCGCTCGCCGCCGATGACGGCGATCTTTTTATGGCCCATATCCGCCAGATATCCGACAGCCGCCGCCGTCGCGGCGGTATCGTCGGTCGTGACGCTCGAAAGGTTTTTGCATTGTAGCTCCGCGGCGGAGTTCGTGACGAGTACCGCGGGAATGTCGATCCCGGCGAAGGACTCCGAAAAGTTCTGGCTGCTGCCGCCGAGAAAGAGAATGCCCTGCGGTTTTACCTCGCGCACGCGCTTCACGGCGCGGCGCACCTCATTGTCCAGTTCGCCGATATAATCCACTACGAGCCGATACTCCCCGCCCGTCGCCACGGTCTGCAGCCGTTCGACCAATGCGGCAAACAGCTCGTTGTGCGTTCCGCGGACGACGACGAGAATGTTGTTGCTGTGGGTCTGCTTGAGACTGCGGGCGTTCATGTTCAGCTCAAAGCCGTGCGCCTTTACGATCGCCATGATCTGCTCGCGCGCCTTTTCGCTGACGTGCGGCTGATTGTTGAGTACACGCGAAACCGTGCCGAGCGAATACCCGGACAGAGCCGCCAAATCCTTGATCGTCATCAGCCCTTCACCGCTCCGGCGGCAACGCCCTTGATGATGTGCTTCTGGCAGCAGAGATAGAAGATAATGACCGGAATAATGCTCAAAAGGATCAGCGCCATGATCGCACCCATGTCCTTCTGACCGTAGCTTCCCTGAAGGTACTGAATATGGATGGGGATCGTCATATATTTTGTGCGGTCAAGCACAAGGTACGGCAGAAGATAGTCGTTCCAGACCCACATGATCTCCAGTACGCCCACGGAAATGAGCGTCGGCTTGAGCATCGGCAGTACGACAGAGAAGAAGGTACGCACCGGCCCGCAGCCGTCGATAGCAGCGGCTTCCTCAATTTCCAGCGGGAGAGATTTGACAAAGCCCACAAACATGAACACTGCGAGTCCTGCGCCGAAGCCAAGATATACGACCGGGATCGTCCACGGCGTGTTCAGATGGAGCACATCCGCCGTTTTCGTAAGCGTGAACATGACCATCTGGAACGGAACGACCATGGAAAACACACAGAGATAGTATACAACGCTGCTGAAAAAGCTGCCCACGCGCGCTACATACCACGCCGCCATCGACGTGCAGATCAGAATAAGCGCGGAGGAAACGATCGTAATGAAAAAGCTGTAAAAGACCGACTTGGCAAAGGGATAGTTGCCAAACGTCATTCCCTTGGTAAAGTTTGCCCAGCCCATGAAGGACTCTTCCGTAGGCAGGCGGAACGTTTCGGACGTAACATACGCCGACGCTTTAAAGGAGTTGATAACAACAAGGATGACAGGGAAAACATAGATCAGCGCGATCACGGCAAAGATCGCCGTAAGAGCATTTTTCCGGCGGGTCTCCTGCAGACTGTTCATTGCTGCACCTCCCTTTTCCGTGTTGCGCGAAGCTGAACAAGACTGATAATCGCCACAAGAACGAAGAACACCACGGCTTTTGCCTGACCCGGTCCGCGGTTGGTGGCGTTGGATGTATAGGAATTCACGATGTTGAGCGCGAGCATCTCCGTTGTCTTGATAACGGAGCCGTCCGGGTTCTGTATGAGCGGCAACCCGTTCGTAAGCGCAAGGTTCTGGTCATAGAGCTTAAAGCCATTCGTCAGAGAAAGGAACGTGCAGATCGTAAAGGACGGCATCACGTTCGGGATGGTGATTTTCCAAAGCGTCTGCCAGCGGGTCGCACCATCGATGCGGGCCGCTTCGAGCATATCCTCCGGCACGGCCTGCAATCCGGCGATGTAAATGATCATCATATACCCGATCTGCTGCCAGCTCAAAAGGATAATAAGACCCCAGAAGCCCGCTTTGGTGTTAAGCGCAAGCGCCGTTCCGAAACGGATCAGCACACCGTCGATCAGCGTGCTCCAGATATACCCAAGCACGATACCGCCGATCAGGTTCGGCATGAAGAAGACCGTGCGGAAAAGATTCGAGCCCTTGATGCCCTGCGTGAGCGCATAGGCGACCATAAACGCAAAAACGTTGATGATCACCAGAGACACGAGTGCGAAAAGCGCCGTATACCAGAAAGCATGGACAAAACCGCCGTCATTGAAAATGCGCAGATAATTGTCAAAGCCGACCCAAGTCCAGTGGCTGGTCAGCTTAAATTTGCAGAAAGACAAAAACAGTCCCTTGCAGAACGGATACAGGAACCCAATGCAGAATGCCGCAAACGTAGGCAGAAGAAACAGCGGAAACCAGCGCTGAATCGGGCGCCGGATCAACTCGGAGTTGAGCGCCGCCGTGTCGCGGTTTGCCCGTCTTTTTTTCATTTATTTCCCTCCCGAAATCTGGCCGTCGATCCAACACGGCGCTCCCTCGTGCAGAAGCCGCCGTGATATACGATACCGGGACGAGCGGAATGCTCGCCCCGGCAGCATTTAGTCAATGTTTTTTATGCGTTGATCAGAGAGGAACCGGACTCAGCCCGCATTCTCCGCCGCATACTGCGTCGCCCAGCCCTGGACAAACGCGGTCTCGACCGCAGACCACTCGCCGGTACCGGCGGTGTACTGCTGCAGCGCACTCTCAACGCCGGTACGCCAATCGTTGACGGCCGGAGTGTAGTTGAACGCCCAGGTCACGGGATAGCAGCCCTCGGCGACCATCTCGTTTGCCTTCTGCGCGAAGATATTGGTGGGTTCCTTGCTCATCTTGAACGGGCAGGGACCGAACTGCTCGGACATCATCGTGGTGCCCTCTTCCGAGGTAACGACCCAGTACAGGAAGTCCAGCGTGGCGTTGATATCTTCCTCGGAGGCGTACTTGTTGACGGACCAGTAGTTCTCGGTACCGGTGCAGAGGCCAGCCTTCTCTTCGCCTTCCACGCCGCAGTAGATGGGGATCATGGTGATCTTATCCATATCCATGCCGGCTTCACGCAGAGCGGATTCCTCCCAGGAGCCGTTCTGGTAGAACACGGCCTTGCCGCTGGTGAACGTATTGCGGGAATCGTCCACGGACTTGGTGGAAACTTCCGCACCGGTCACGGCGGTATCGGTGGTGTAGAGATCCCAGATGTTCTTGTAGTTCTCGAGGTAGGTACCCTTGATGGTGGCGGGCTTTTCGCTGATGCTGTCGTCACGGAACTCGTAGTAGAGCGGCATGTTGGCGAGATGACCGGTGTAGCGCCAGGACTCGCCGTTCTTCATGGCAGCGTCGGAGAAAGCGTCAAAGCCAAGCTCGTCGGCGCGGGCGTGGATATCGTCCGCAACAGCCTTCAGAGACTCGAAGTTGGTGATCTCGTCGAGAGAGTGGCCCGCTTCTTCCAGCAGGGCAACGTTCGTGATGATGCCGAAGGTCTCGAGACAGTAGGCAATGGAGATCACTTCGCCGTCAGCCGTCTTGATGGCGTAGTCCTGAGAGGCCAGCTCTTCGTAGAGCTTGGTGCCGGACAGGTCGTAGCAATACTCGCCCCAGGAGGCGACGCCGCCCTCGTTGCACTGGAACAGGGTCGGAGCCGCACTCTTGTCCATTTCGGAAACGAGCGTCTCTTCATAGGTGCCGGAAGCGGCGGTGAGAACCTTCACTTCCACGCCGGTCAGGGCAGTGTAGGTCTCGGCGAGCTTCTGCCAGGCTTCGTCCGCCTCAGGCTTGAAGTTGAGATAGTACACACTGCCGGTCGCGGCCGGGGTTTCGGGTTCCGCGGCGGGCTCTTCCGTCGCGGGGGTTTCGGGCTCAGCCGGAGTATTCGGGGTCTCGGCCGGGGCAGCGCCGCAGGCAGCGAGGCTCAGAACCATGACCAGAGCCAGAAGAACAGCGAGAAGCTTCTTCATTGTTTGTTTCCTCCTAATTTTTAATGGGTTTCCGTAAGTAAAGCGCTGAATTGGAAACGATTCCAACCAAGCTTGTCTGTATTCTATCCTCTTTGTAGAAATATTGCAAGTGCGTTTCGGCGAAAACGCTTAACTTTATGTCATTTACACAAATATCGCGTCAAATTTTTGTGCGGATGGTGTTGCCAGACGGTCATTTGTTCCTGTATAATAGTCTTATTCTCCCGGAGGTGGCAATATGAAAAAACTTTTTGATCCGGACTCCCCCATCATGCGTTTTCTTACGCAGGCGGCGGAGCTTGCGTGGCTGAACATTCTGTGGGTCGTCTGTTCTCTGCCGGTCGTCACGTTTGGCGCTTCGACGGCGGCGCTCTGCTCCGCGGTGCGGAACATGATCCGCGACAGGGGCCGTTGGAACGCCGCGGCATTTTTCCGCGCGTTCCGTGATAATTTCAAAAAATCCACGCTGCTCTGGCTTATCCTGCTCGCGGCGCTCGCGCTCATCGGCGCGGACGTATTTCTCCTGCGCCGCCTGTTTCCGGATCAGATCCTCTGGCTGGCTTTGCCGGGCATCTGCTTTGCGCTGTGGCTGATGGTGTGCATCTGGGTATTTCCGCTCACAGCGATCTTTGAAAATACGCTCGGGAACACGCTCAAAAACGCTGTGCTGCTCAGCATCGGGTATCTGCCGCGGACGATCCTCATGGCGGTGATCCATCTGCTGCCGGTGATCCTCTTCGCTGTCTCTCCGGCGGCGTTTTACGGCGTGAGCATTCTCTGGCTGCTGCTGCTCTCGGCGGTGACATACTACACCGATCTCTGGCTGATGCAAAAGCCGTTCGCACCGTTCCTGACAGACGAGACACAATAAAGGGAACCGCAAAACATCCTCTGCGCAAGAATGTGCGCAGAGGATGTTTTGCGGTTTATATGCCGCTTCAGTGCAGATCCCAGATGTTTTCCGCGTATTGGCGGATGGCGCGGTCGGAAGAGAACATGCCCGCCGCGGCGATATTGTAAAGGCACTTTTTGCCAAACGCCACGCGGTCCTTCCAGTCCGTGAGCGCGCGCAGGCGCGCTTCGCGGTAGCTTTCAAAGTCGCGCAGGATGAAATAGTTGTCCGGGCGGTGCCAGCTCGCGCCATGGAGAATCGCGTCGAAAAGCTCCTTCTGATCGTCGTCGGTCGGCACGGTGCCGTCCACAAGCGTATCCATCGCGCGGCGGATGCGCTCGTCGGAATCGTAGAGCGCCTTGGGATCGTAGGTATCGCGCACGGTGTTGTTCTCCTCGACGGTGCCGCCGAAGATGTAGTTGTTCTCCCGTCCGGCCTGACGAACGATCTCGACGTTCGCGCCGTCCATCGTGCCGAGCGTCACCGCGCCGTTGAGCATGAGCTTCATATTGCCCGTGCCGGAGGCCTCCGTACCCGCCGGGGAGATCTGCTCGGAGATATCCGCCGCGGGGATGATCTTTTCGGCATAGGAGCAGTTGTAGTTCTGCACAAACACGATGCGCATTTTGCCGTTCACGTCGGGGTCGTTGTTCACAAGCTCGGCCAGACGGTTGATATAGCGGATGACGGCTTTCGCGCGGCGGTAGCCGGGCGCGGCTTTCGCGCCGAAAATGAACGCCGTGGGCGGCATATCGGCAAGGCCGCCGTTTTTGATCTCAAAATAGAAGTCGGCAAGGCACAGAGCGTTCATCAGCTGGCGCTTATACTCGTGCGCACGCTTGACCTGCACGTCGAACACAAATTCCTCGGGAATGTCCACGCCCTCGGTTTCGCGGATATGCGCGGCGAGCTGGCTCTTTTTCTGCAGCTTGACGGCGTTGAAGAGCATGGCGAGCTCGTCGTTCACATGCTCGCGCAGATACCCGATGCGGTCAAGATCGCGCAGGAACCCTTCGCCGATCTCGGCGCGGATAAGCTCGGTAAGCTCCGGGTTGCAGAGCCCCAGCCAGCGGCGCGGCGTGATGCCGTTTGTGACGTTAACGATGCGGCCCGGGTATTTCTCGTTCCACGCGCGGAAAAGATCGTCCCGGAGGATCTGGCTGTGGATCTCCGCAACGCCGTTCACCTTGCGGGACATATACACCGAAAGATCGGCCATGCGCGCCTGATTATCGCAAACGACATGGAGGTTTTCGCCGGGGAACTCCTTTTGCAGCCGCTCCTCGATCTTCACGAGAATATCGCAGATCTCCGGTACGACGCTGCGCAGAAGGTCCATATCCCAGCGCTCGAGCGCCTCGCTCATAACGGTGTGGTTCGTATAGGAGAACACGCTGCGCGTGATGTCAAAGGCACGGTCAAAGCCGATGCCCTCGGCCGTGAGCAGGCGGATGAGCTCGGGAATGGACATGGCGGGGTGCGTGTCGTTGAGCTGCACGGCGATAAATTCGCCGAGGCGGTCCAGATCGCCGTTGCCGTAGGTCTTGTAGGCACGCAGAATGTCCTGCAATGAGGCGCTGGAGAGGAAATACTGCTGTTTGACGCGAAGGCGCTTACCCTCAACGGTGCTGTCGTTCGGATAGAGGACGCGGGTGATGTCCTCGGCGCGGTTTTTCTCGGTAAGCGCGCGCTCATAGTCCTGCGAGTTGAAGGCGTCAAAGTCAAGCTCCTGCTCGGCTTCGCACTGCCAGAGACGCAGCGTGGCGATATTGTCGGTATGGTAGCCGATGACCGGCGTATCGTACGGCACGGCAAGCACCGTCTGATCGGCAAAGCGCACCTTTACGGTGTGCTTCTCGCGGCGGAAGCTCCAGGGATCGCCGTGCTTCTCCCAGTCGTCGGCGGATTCCTTCTGTGCGCCGTTTTCAAAGCTCTGCTTGAAGAGACCGAAGCGGTAGCGCAGACCGTAGCCGCTCAGCGGCACGCCGCAGGTGGCGGCGCTGTCCATATAGCACGCGGCGAGACGGCCAAGGCCGCCGTTGCCGAGAGCCGCGTCCTCGATCTCCTCAAGGCAGGCAAGATCGATGCCGCGCTCGGCGAACGCCCGGCGCATCTCGTCGAGAATGCCGAGATTGAAGAGGTTATTGTATACGAGCCGCCCGACAAGATATTCGGCGGAGAGATAAAACGCCTTGCGCTTCCCGGCGCGGCGGGCGCGGGACTTGGCCCAGTTGTCCCCCACCGCGATCATCACCGCCCGGCCAAGGGCGTTGTGCAGATGCTGGGGCGACGCCTCGCTCAAACGCTCGTCCTCATCATATTTCAGCAGAGATTCCGTAGTATCCAGAAGATTCTGCGGGGAATAGATCATTGTTCTCTGTCCTTTCCGTTCTGGAATAGCGCCATGGAAACGATTCCAAGGCCCTGTGCTGCATTATAACCGTTTTTTCCCTGTACTGCAACCGGTTTTTATAAAAAGGCCGGAACACAGGCTCTTTTCTGTGTTCCGGTCATTTTGTCTGACAGCAGAGGTTCGTTTGAAGGCGTCAGCCGACATAGGGAAGCATCTCAAAGAAATTCTCTTCGCTCTCGCCATTGATGGTCCAGCCGCCTTCCCCATCGTATTCCGGCCGGATCGATCCGGTACGGCCGTCCTCGGTGCGGAAGAAGGTGTTCTGCCCGTCCGTGCCGGTCAGCACGAGCTTCTCGCCCGGCGTCAGAACAGCGGCGCCGCTCTCATCGAGATATACCGGCAGGATCTTCGTCACGGTCAGATAGTAGCCGTTGCCGCGGTAGTCCCACTTATACGTTGAGTCCAGCGTCACAAAACCATCGGACGTCCCGTGCATGCCGATGATCGCGCGGTAGGTGCCGAGCTGGTAGTACCACGCCTCGAGCACCGGAATGCCGCCGCTGAATACGACGCGCCCGACAAGACTGCCGGTAAGAGCGTTCGGGTCCGCGCCGTAGCGCGCGTCGCCGGTGAACTCGATGGGTTTGAGCGTGTCGCCGTGCCAGCCGCAGGTGCGGTAATCGTCGCTGCCGGAATCGGCGGCAAACAGGATTTCGCAGATGCCGTCGCCGTCCAGATCGCAGATCCAGAGATCGTACCGGTCGCCCGCGGGCATGTTCGTGCGGTCGAGCGCCGTTCCGTTCACGGCGATCGTATACTCGTTGATACCGCCGGCATCCGCCGCCGTCACGGTGATCTCCTCGGCGGCATAGTCGCCGTTGATGTCATAGCGATAGACGCTCTTGCCGGAGATGTTCAGCGGGTGCTCGGCATATTCCTCGCCGTCCATGAGAATAAGAGAGCCGTCCATCCCGCTCTGGAAGATATATTTCATGTGCTCGCCCCCGGCGTCGCGCCAGGAGAGAGCGAGATTCGGTACCACGTCGGGGATCCACGTCTGCACGCAGAAGCTCTCGCCGTCCGAGAGGTGTCCGGCGTACCAGAGCGTGCCGTCAATGCGGCAGGCATTGGAGTATTCAAGATACGTCACGGCGTTGAGCGCAACGTCCTCAACCGTGCCGGAGGCGGTAAACGTGACGCACGCGCCCGTGCCGTTCGTTCCGTCGTCGTAGACATACGCCGCGCCCTCGGAGGTATCACGCATTTCGCCGGTAAGCGAGCCGTCCGCCGCGCTCTCGGCAGGAAGATAGTCCGCCTTGATCTGATACGCGAGCCAGGCATACGGCAGCGTGAACTCGATCAGACCCGCGGCGTAGCTCGCGAGCTCATAGGGGTTCGCCATAAGGACAAGGCCCTCATCGTTGAAGTACCAGTTGCCGTCGCGGAAGAGGCCGGCGAGCTGGTCCTCGTAGCCCTCGTTCAGACCGTAGGCGGCGTATGCCGCGCCGTAGCTGATGTCCTTGAGCTGCTCCACGGCCGCGGAGAGGAAGGCGTCATCGTCGTCCGTAAGATCCGCAAGCGTCAGTTCCTTGCCGGTGCGGAGGTCGAAGGTGTGGCCGTAGCGGCCGGTGTAGCCGTGCGCGCCGCCAAGATACGACGTATCGTCGTAGGTAAGGCTCAGCAGGTGCCGGTCGGCGCGGCGAACGCTTGTCTCGCGCTGAAGCGCGTAGGGGGCAAAGCTTTCTGCGTTCCCCGCGGCAAGATACTCGGCGTAGAACGCTTTCGCGTCTGCGAGGTAGTTTTCCTTGCCGGAAAGGCTGTATTCGTCGCCCGCCTCGACGCCAACGGAAAAGTCCGTGTACTGCTCATGCAGCGCTTCATTGATCGCGGCGGCAGACGCGGCGTTCCCGTGCAAAGTGACGCCCGGTTCGGCGCAGGCATAGATGAGCAGGCGCGTGGTATTATCATCCGAATAGAATGTCTCGCTCTCGCGCCGGACGGACACAACCGGCGCGCTGAGATTTTCCACGGCCGGGTCCGGCGCGGCGGTTGTCTCCGGCGCGGCGGTTGTCTCCGGCGCAGCGGTTGTCTCCGGCGCGGCGGTCGCAGGGGCTGCCGCAGGCTGCACCGGGGTCTCCGGCCGCGTGCCGCACGCCGCGAGCGAGAGGGCAAGCGCCGCACAGAGCAGCAGGGATACGGCTTTCTTTCTCATACTCATAGTGGTATTCACTCCGCAAAGCGCGTGAGCGCCGTGTCGTAGACCGCGTGCCCGCTCTCGAGCGGCGCGCCGTTCACCGTGAGCGTGACGTCCGCGCCGTCATAGATGTCGAGCAGCGTATTGACAACGCCGCCGACAAGGTAGTACTCCCCGCTTGTACCGAAGGAGCGAACCTGCGCGGCAAAGGCGTCGTTGAGATCGGCTTGGATATGTCCGGCTTCGTCCGCCGTGACGGTATGAAACGCCGCGCCGTTTTCAAAGAGCAGCCCGTTCATTGCGGCATTCAGCGCATCCGCCGTGATCTCTTCCCCGTCCAGCCGGACGCCGACGGCAAGGAAGCCGTCCGCATTCGCGTTGATGCGGTAAACGCGCACCACGGCGGGAAGATCATAGCTGCGCGCGGTAAAGATCTCGATATAGGCGTCGCGCACGTCCTTCGCGGTGTACGGGTAATGCGTCGGCGTATAGCCGCCGTCGGTCAAAAGGCTTTTCCCGTTCTCGCCATAGAGACCCATGGCGGTCTCATACATTATGGCAAGCTTTTCGGCGAACGTTTCGCCGAATTCGGTCTCCTCGCCGAGATCAAACGCCTGCGCGCCGGCTCGCACGGCATCCGGGCCGTTGGCGATCGAGAAGTCCACGATGGTCGCGGCAATGCGCGCGCCCGTGAGCGAGCTGCCCGCCGTGCCAGGGTGGTAGTTTTGGAAAAGATCGCACAGCGCGTCGTACATGCCGTTTTTCTCCGCCGTGGCCGGGACGGCCGTGTCGGTTTTCTCGGGCACTGCAGTGGCTTCCGGCGGCGTGGGCGTCGGGGCGCTCGTCGGCTCGGCAGTCGGTTCCGCCGTGGCTTCCGGCGTGGCGGTAGGCGCTGCCGTTGCATTGCCGGATGTTGCGGCGGGCTGCTCCGGCTTCGGGGAGCAGGCGGTCATAAGCGTCGCGCATAGAATCAGCGCCAAAAGCGCCGCGGCAAATCGTTTCATCTTCATAAGCTTATCCTTTCCTTGCACCTTTGAGTTTTCAGAAATATAGACGCCGGACGGGGTCATTCGGTTCCCCGTCCGGCAAAAATATTATACGGTTTTCCGTGAAAACACAAGAGCCGCTTTGAAAAGGTCGCCGTCGAGCGTCAGGGCGAGCTTTCCGCCCATGAGCTCCATGAGGGATTTGGCGATCGAAAGCCCCAGCCCGCTGCCGTCCGTGTGACGGGAGCCGTCGCCGCGGACAAAGCGCTCCATCAGCTCCTCCGCCGGGATGTTCAGCGGCTCGCGGGAGATGTTCTTGAGTGTGAGCACCGTTTCCGTCTCGTCCTGCATAAGCTCCAGATACAGCCGCGTGCCGCTCTGCGCGTATTTTACCGCATTCCCCAGAAGATTATCCAGCACGCGCCAGAGCAGCCGCCCGTCCGCCGTGGCATACGTTTCCCCCTCCGGCACGAGCAGCACCGGCGCGATGCCCGCCGCAGCGAATTTTTCGGTATACTCCCCCGCGCTCTGCCGCAGCAGCTCGCCGAGATCGAGCTTTTCGGAATGCACCGGCAGCGCGCCGCTGCTCGCCTTGCTCGCGTCCACGAGATCGGTCGTGAGCTTTTTGAGCTTCTGGCTCTGGCGGTCTAAAACTTCGATATATTCTCTCGCCGCCTCGCTTTCGGTCGGCTCCTTTTTGAGCAGGTCGACATAGCTCACAATGCTCGTGAGCGGCGTTTTGAGATCGTGGCTGACATTCGTGATGAGCTCGGTCTTGAATCGCTCGGACTTCATGCGCTCGTTCACAGCGCGGCTCATGCCGACGCTCACGGCGTTGAGATTGTCGCCGTGCTCTTTGAGCACCGGGTACATTTTCTCCGTGTCCACCGTGTAGGTGAGATCGCCCGCGGCGAGCTTCTGCGCCGCCGTCTGCAGCGCCTTGAGCTGACGCATGATACGGATGACGAAATACAGTCCCGCGGTGTCGAGCGCAACGAGCATGAGAAGCTGGAAGAAGCTGCCCGAAAGACATATAAGGAGCGTGCCGAAGAAATTGACAAGCACCACGACCGCGTACACAAGGATCCCCTTCCACGCGATGGGCAGCGCGCGGACAAAGCCGCGCACGGCGCGGTATACAAAGCGGCAGACGATATAGATGATGCTGTTTCTCCACCACTTCCCGGCGCGGAAACGGGCGGCAAGCGTGCAGAAGGTGAGCAGCACGACAAAGCCGATCCAGAGCGCCATGAGCGTAACCGGCATCATCCATACCCAGAGCGGGTTATAGAGCAGGTTAATTTCCGACAAGTCGAAATAGAAGTTTGCCGGGACGGCCACCGCCGCCAGCGCCGCGGCGAGGAAGAGATCGAGCGGCACGCGGTGGATGCCGCGCAGCTTCACGCCGTCCGGCGTTTTGCCCATGGACGCCATGAGGAAGACGAGGAGCGCGATGCACAGCACCGCCGTGATGATGCCCACGGGGAGATAGGCGTTCTGATAGCGCAGCAGCGTGCCGACGGAGGTGCGGAGCAGCGTCAGCTCCTCGCCGGGCGTCTGCTTCGGTTCGAGATACGCCTGCGCGTCGATCCAGCTGACTCCGATGGAACAGCCGCCGGAAATGCCGAGCGGCACGGCGTTTTTCGTTCTGCCGTCGTACAGCACCTTGCCGGTGGACGTATCCGTTGCTACATAGGAGTAGCCGGAGGGAAGCTCGGGGTATTCGCCGGTATACCGTTCCTCCTGCAGCGCGTTGTTGAGCAGAACGCGGATGCCGTTCTTATACACCGACACGCTGTCCGGCTCAGGCAGCGTGCGGTCGCGGTCGATGCGGGTCATGAAATATCCTGCGGCGCAGAGCAGCGCCATAAGGCCGCAGAGCAGACACAGGATAAAGGCGGCGGCGCGCGCCGCCGCGCTGTGGGTCAGCTTTTTCATTTTTTCATTTCCTCCAGCTTATAGCCTTTGCCCCAGACGACTTTCAGATAGCGCGGGTTGGCGGGGTCAATCTCCAGCTTTTCGCGCAGATGGCGGATGTGCACCGGCACCGTTCCCTCGGCGGAAAACGGTTCGTCCTTCCAGACGCGCCGGTAGATGTCGGCGCTCGAAAACACCTTGCCGGGGTTTTCAAGCAGGAGACGGAGAATGTCGTATTCCGTCGGGGTGAGCGTTACCTCCTCGCCGTCGAGCGTGACGCTCTTGCGCTCGTCGTCCATGGCGATGCCGCCGAGCGTGAGCGCGGTGCTTTTCTCCGGCATGCCGCCGAGCAGCGCATACCGCCGGAGCTGCGCCTTGACCCGGGCGAGGACCTCCAGAGGGTTGAAGGGCTTGGTGATATAATCGTCCGCGCCGACGGTGAGGCCGAGGATCTTATCGTTGTCCTCGCCCTTGGCGGTGATGAGGATGACCGGAACGTTGCTCTGCTCGCGCAGGCGAGCCGTCGCGGTCATGCCGTCCATGCCGGGCATCATAATGTCCATGAGCACGAGCTGCACCTCCTCGCGCCGCACGATCTCAAGCGCCGCTATGCCGCTGTCGGCCTCACAGACGGCGTAGCCCTCGCCTGTAAGATAAATGCGCAGCGCGTTTCGGATGTCGCGCTCGTCGTCGCAGATGAGTATTTTGTACATGGCTCGTCTCCTCTCCCGTTCACCGCCGATGGGCAAGGAACAGACCGCAGAGAATCCTTTGTGTATTCTCCGGGAGCCTGACGCGGTACGGCGGCATTTCCGCCCGACAGAACCGCGCGTGCCCTTGTTGACCGGCGCTGC
>OLSB01001400.1_pt1 | contig 23375 bp, 19 predicted proteins | sample 1672071 | NCBI WGS metagenome assembly OLSB01 (sample SAMEA3136642, study PRJEB25190) | human gut metagenome | biome: human gut; feature: human-associated habitat; material: faeces | place: Austria | collected 2013 | reverse complement strand
TGATGGGGCTGATGTGCAGGTCGATGATCCGCTGCGCCTCCCGCTCCGTCAGGTTCGTCAGCGTGGTGTAGTTTCCCAGCAGGAAGCTCAGTCTTGCGTCGTCGTCCTTGAAGTACAGCGTGGGGCGCATCCCCGGCGGCATCTGATCCACGAAGCAGAAGATGCAGTGGTTGGAGCAGAACCGCATCTCATCCATCAGATACGTGTCGAAGTTCAGTCCCAGATCCTGCCCCTCCGCCTTGCGTATGGTCACGGCACGTATCTCACCCGCCGCTGTTTTCAATTCCACATGGGACAGTGCGTCGTAGCCGTAAAACCGATAGTCCAGCACATCCACGATGGTGTGCCCGTTGATGGTCAGCAGCTGTTCGCCCACCTGTATCCCGGCCCGCTCCGCGGGGCTGTGCTGGTCAATGGCGGTGATGATGGTGCTCATACTCGCGTCCTCTTTCGTCCGGCGGCATACCGCCGCATAATAACATCTTATTATACCGTTTTTTCCCGTCCGGCGCAAGCATAATATAGTATACCCGCCCGGCGTTCCGTTGTAAAACGATGCCTTTCGATGTTTCTCATGACAAAAATTCATGGAGCGCGGAAAAAACAGGAGGGAAGCACTCGGCTTCCCTCCTGCAAAGGCACAACAGAACTTACTTGTCCGCCGCCACAGACTTGACGACCTTGACCTCGCGGCCATTGTAACTGCCGCACTCCGGGCACATTCTGTGGGGGAGATGCAGCGCGCCGCACTTGGCGCACGCCACCAGCGTGGGAGCTGCCAGCTTCCATACGGAAGAACGTCTCTTATTGCGTCTTTGCTTGGATACTTTTCCCTTAGGGACTGCCATGTTGACACCTCCTTGGTCTTAACTGCCTGAGCAGCGATGTAATACTTTACCGCTCGTCCTGCTGCAACAGCTGGGCGAGCTTGGCCAGCCTGGGGTCTACGGCCTTTTTGCACCGGCAGCTCTCCCGGTTCAGGTTCGCGCCGCACCCGGCACACAGCCCCTTGCAGTCCTCCGAGCAGAGGAATTTCGTGTCCATATCGAGGATGAAAGCGTCCCGCGCCAACTCCTCCAGATCCACCTCGTCGTCCTCCAGCACGATGATCTCGTCGCTGTCCTCCGATTGCCGCTCCTCCGCCAACACGCAGTCGTAGCAAACGGACTTCTCCGCGTCGTATTCCTCACCGCACCGATCGCAGACGCAGTGCATCGTGGTGGCCATCTGCATCCCGCAAAGCAGCATTCCCGCCTTATTCCGCAGCCGGCAGTCCACAACAACCGGGCGGGAAACGGGCTTCGAGCCGCCGAAATCCAGGTCGGAAAGGTCCATTTCGAACCGCACTTCCTCCTGTGCTTCGGGGGTATGCAGCAGCTTGTTCACGTTCAAACGCATAGTACACCTCGCAATGACACGAGTAGTATTATAGCCGACACCCCACCCCTTGTCAAACATTTTCTCATAAATATTTTGACTTTTTTGGAAAACACAGTAGAATAGATAGGAGAAATCGGAAAGGAGGGCGTTTTTCGTGCGCGAAATGACCATCGGGAAGAACGATGCCGGCCAGCGGCTGGACCGTTTCCTCTCCAAATCGCTGCCCCTGCTGCCCCCGGCCCTGGCGCAGAAATACATCCGCATCAAGCGCGTCAAGGTCAACGGAGGCCGCGCCCAGCGCGACCAGCGCCTGCGGGAGGGCGACACGCTGCAATTATACATCAACGACGAGTTCTTCGACAAGCCCTCCGAGGAGAATATGTTCCTCACCCTGTTCAAGCCCCGCCTGACCGTGGTCTACGAGGACGAGCACCTGCTCCTGGCGGACAAGCCCCAGGGCCTTGTGGTCCACGCCGACGAGACGGAGAAGGTCAACACCCTCATCAACCACATCCAGGCGTACCTCTACCAGAAGCGCGAGTGGAATCCCCGCTGGGAGAACGCCTTCACCCCGGCCCTGTGCAACCGCATCGACCGCAACACCGGCGGCATCGTCATCGCCGCCAAGGACGCGGAGACGCTGCGTATCCTCAACGAAAAGATCCGCGACCGTGAGTTGGACAAGCGCTACCTCTGCGTCACCGTGGGCCGCCCCAAGCAGCCGGAGGGCCGCGTGGAGTGCTTTTTGCTGAAGGACGAGCAGAAAAAGCAGGTGTCCGTGTACCACCGCCCCGTCCCCGGCGGCAAGACCGCCGTCACCGACTACCGGGTGCTGGACACCCGGGGCGAGCTGAGCCTCCTGGAGATCGGCCTGGAGACGGGCCGCACCCATCAGATACGCGCCACCATGGCCGACCTGGGCTGCCCCCTGCTGGGTGACGGCAAGTATGGCCGCGGCGATGTGAACCGCCGCTACGGCGAGACCCGCCAGGCGCTGTACGCCTACCGGCTCACCTTCGACCTGCCCACGGATGCCGGCATCCTGAACTACCTCCGTGGCCGCACCTTCACCGTGGAAAACATCCCCTTCAAAGAAAAGTACTTCGCCTGACCCCGCCCAAAGCCTCCCTCTGCGAGGGAGGTCAGGCTGTCGAAAAAGCCTGTCATTCCGAGCCGGTGCTCACACTGGCGTGGGAATCCGTTCCCCGCGCCCGCAGGCGCGGAATCCCCCTGCCTCCCACACCCCGCCGTTATCATCCCTTACATTCCCCCAAATTTTTTCGCAAAAAACCTCGAAATCCATTGACTTTTGCGGCGCATTTCTATATAGTGTAGCTGCCTAATCCATAAAGAAGCGGCGCAGGAACAGATGCGCCGCTTTTTTCTCATGATGCGGGCGCTATTTCACGATGAATGGAGGAGGATAAATGTCCAAAGAGTTGATTCGCCTGCGGGATCTCTGCATGGCGTTTGACGACGAGCTGGTTCTCGATAACATCAATCTCTACATCAACGATTCCGAATTTCTCACACTGCTTGGCCCCAGCGGCTGCGGCAAGACCACAACGCTGCGGATCATCGGTGGGTTTACCACGCCCACCTCCGGTGATGTCACCTTCGACGGTGTGAGGATTAACGACGTTCCGCCCCACAAACGGCAGATCAACACGGTGTTCCAAAAATATGCGCTGTTCCCGCATTTGGACGTGTTTGAAAACATCGCCTTCGGCCTGCGTATCGCCAAAGTGCCGGAGGACGAGATCCGCCAGCGCGTCACTGAGATGCTGGAGGTGGTCAGCCTCAAGGGCTTCGACCGCCGCCGTATCGACCAGCTTTCCGGCGGCCAGCAGCAGCGCGTGGCCATCGCCCGCGCTCTGGTGAACCGCCCCAAGGTTTTGCTGCTGGACGAGCCGCTGGGCGCGCTGGATCTGCGCCTTCGCAAGGATATGCAGAACGAGCTGAAGCGTATCCAGCAGCAGATGGGCATAACGTTTATATATGTTACCCACGACCAGGAGGAGGCCCTCACCATGTCCGACACCGTGGTGGTCATGGACAAGGGCCGCATCCAGCAGATCGGCACGCCGGAGGACATCTACAACGAGCCGAAGAACGCCTTCGTGGCGGACTTCATCGGCGAGAGCAACATCCTCAACGGCGTCATGGTTCGGGATAAGGTCGTGAAAATGTACGGCAAGGAGTTCCCCTGTGTGGACGGCGGCTTCGCCGAAAACGAGCCGGTGGACGTGGTCATCCGCCCCGAGGACATCGACATCGTCCCCGTGGAGCAGGGCCAGCTCATCGGCACGGTCACGAACGTCACGTTCAAGGGAATGCAGTACGACATCATCGTGGACTTCCGGGGCTTCAAATGGCTTATCCAGACCACCGACCACTCCCCGGTGGGGGCGCGCATCGGCGTGAAGATCGACCCCGACGGCTTCCACATCATGAAAAAGAGTGAATACTCCGGACTGTTCGGCGACTACTCCTCCTATTCCGAGGAGTACGAGGAATTGGCGGACGCCAGCGTGGAGCTGGAAGAGGAGGAGAGCGAGGATGAAGAATAAGCTCTCCCGTTTCGCCGTGCCCTATGTGGTGTGGATGGCCATCTTCGTGGTCGCCCCCATCGTCATCATGGTCATCTACGCCTTCTCCGGCGCGGAGGGCGGCTTCACCCTGGACAACTTCGTCCAAATGGGCGGCTACGCCGCCGTGTTTGGCCGCTCCTTCAAGCTGGCCCTCATCGCCACGGCGATCTGCCTGCTGGTGGGCTACCCCGTGTCCTACCTCCTCAGCCGGGAGGGGGAGCGCTTCCGCCGCACCGCCATGGTGCTCATCATGCTCCCCATGTGGATGAACTTCCTGCTGCGGACGTATTCCTGGATGACCATCCTGGAGAACAACGGCCTTCTGAACCAGCTGTTCCAGCATCTCGGCATCATCTCCCTCTACAACCGCCTCACCGGCAGCGAGCTGGAATACTTCACCATGATCGACACCCAGGGCGCAGTGGTGCTGGGCATGGTCTATAACTACCTGCCCTTCATGATCCTGCCCATCTACTCCGTCATCATCAAGCTGGACCACTCCCTGCTGGAGGCCGCCCGCGACCTGGGCGCCAACAGCGTCACCGTGTTCCGCAAGGTGGTGCTGCCTCTCAGCCTGCCCGGCGTGCTGTCCGGCATCACCATGGTGTTCGTGCCCTCCGTGTCCACGTTTGCCATCAGCCGTATGCTGGGCGGCGGCACGGAGCTGCTGCTGGGCGACCTCATCGAGCGTCAGTTCCTGGGCGGCGCGTATAACCCCCAGCTGGGCGCGGCCATCTCCCTTGTGATGATGGTGGTGGTCGTGGTCTGTATGCTGGTCATGAACCGCTTCGGCGAGGGTGAAGAACAGGCGGTGATGCTATGAGACAGAGAAAAGGCAACTCCGTCGGCGACCGCATTCTGATGATCCTGGTGGGCCTGTTCCTCTATGCGCCCATCATCATCCTCATTGTGTTCTCCTTCAACGCCGGCAACAGCTCCAGCGTGTGGAAGGGCTTCTCCTTCCACTGGTACGCCGAGCTGCTGCAAAACCGGCTCATCATGCACAGCGTCTATACCACGCTGCTGGTGTCCCTGCTGGCCACCGTCATCGCCACCGTGGCCGGCACGTTTGCTGCCATCGGCTTCTACGCCATGCGCCGCAAGCCCCGGGAGACGCTGATGGCCGTCAACAACATCCCCATGATGAACGCGGACATCGTCACCGGCGTCAGTCTGTGTTTGCTGTTCGTGGTGTTCTTCAACGGCTGGGGCGCGTTCGCCGGCTGGGTCAACAGCTGGCAGTCCCTGGTGACGCTGCCGGAGCGGCTGACCCTGGGCTTCGGCTCGCTGCTCATCGCCCACGTCTGCTTCAACATCCCCTACGTCCTGCTGTCCGTCGGCCCGAAGCTGCGGCAGATGGACCGCAACCTCATCGACGCGGCTCAGGATCTGGGCTGCACCTGGATGCAGGCGTTTTGGAAGGTCATCATCCCCGAGATCAAGCCCGGCATCGTCTCCGGCGCGCTGACGGCCTTCACCATGTCCATCGACGACTTCATCATCAGCTACTTCACCGCGGGCACGTCCTCCTCCACGCTGGCCATGACCATCTACGGCATGACGAAAAAGCGCGTCAGCCCGGAGATCAACGCCGTGTCCACGCTGCTGTTCGTCACCGTGATCCTGCTCCTGGCCATCATCAACCTCCGGGAGAACCACGCCGAGCACCACCGCGCCGCCCACTGCGAAGCGCCCGCGCCTGTCCCCACCCCCAAGAAGCATCCGGGCCTGGGCAAGAAGCTGGCCGCCGGCGGCCTGGCCTGCGTGCTGCTGGCGGTGCTGATCTTCACCGGCACGGCGGCCAACAGCGAGCGTGTGGTCAACGTCTGCTCCTGGGGCGAGTACATTGACGAATCTCTCATCACCCAGTTCGAGGAGGAGACCGGCATCCGCGTCAACTATCAGACGGCGGAGAGCAACGAGGCCCTGTACTCCCTCATCAAGATGGGCGGCGCGGACTTCGATGTCATCGTCCCCTCGGACTACATGATCGCCCGTCTCGTCCAGGAGGATATGCTGGCGGAGCTGAACTACGACCACATCCCCAACTTTCAGAAGATCGACCCCCAGTTCACCCACCTGAGCTTCGACCCGGAGAACAAATACACCGTCCCCTACACCTGGGGCAGCGTGGGCATCATCTACAACACCGCCATGGTGTCCGAGCCCATCACCAGCTGGGGCGCTATGTTCGACGAGAAGTACGCCGGCCAGGTGCTGATGATCAACAACTCCCGCGATGCCCTCATGGCCGCCCTGTGCTACTTGGGCTACGACATCAATACCACCGATGAAGCCCAGCTCACCGAGGCCTTCGACCTGGTCAAGACCGCCAAGGACAGCGGCGTGTACCAGGCCTTCGTCATGGACGAGATCTTCGGCAAGATGGAGGGCGGCAACGCCGCCATCGCCATGTACTACGCCGGCGACTACCTGACCATGCTGGAGAACAACGAGAACCTGGCCTTCGTCATCCCTGAGGAGGGCAGCAACTGGTTCGTGGACGCCATGTGCGTCCTCAAATCCAGTCAGCACAAGGACGAGGCCGAGGAGTGGATCAACTTCATCGCCTCCACCGATGCCAACCTGGCCAACATGGACTACATCTGGTACGCCTCCCCCAATGCGGAAGCCCTGGCGGACTACCCCGCCTACTACGAGGAGACCTACGGCGAGCCCCTGGATGAGGACCTCTACCACATCATGGCCATCCCCGACGAGGTTCGCGCCCGCTGCGAGTTGTATATCAACCTGCCCCAGGAGACGCTGAAGTTCTACGACAAGCTCTGGACGCAGCTAGGAGTGTAAAGGAGGAAGGAATATGATCGAGATCGGCATGACCCACACCGTGGAAAAGACCGTCACCCCCGACATGACCGCCAAGGCCGTCGGTTCAGGCGGGCTGGAGGTGTTCGGCACGCCCTATATGCTGGGCCTGATGGAATGCGCCGCCATGTGGTGCGTGCAGCCGGAGCTGCCGGAGGGCAAGGGGACGGTAGGCGTGGACATCTCCTCCACCCACCTGGCGCCCACCCCCGTAGGCATGAAGGTCACAGCCACCGCCCAGGTGACGGCCATCTCCGCCAACGGCAAGATGATCACCTTCAAGGTCACGGCCTCCGATGCCGAGGGCCTCATCGGCGAGGGCACTCACACCCGCGCCATCATCGACAACGCCCGTTTCCTGCAAAAGTGTAACGAGAAGCTGGCCCGTATGTAAATAGCAAAGGAAAAGGCGGCCAAAGGCCGCCTTTTCCTTTCGGACTGTCGAAAAAGCCTGTCATTCCGAGCCAGTGACCGATATCACTGGCGTGGCAATCCGTTCCCCGTCCCCCTTGCCACCCACCCCGAAATATGCTACAATACTTCGGATAAAACCACCGGGGGAGGGGAGAGACCATGCGCGTTTTGGCCACCGTAGGCTTCTCCTTCGCCGCCGGACTGTTCCTCACCCTCCTGCCCTGGGACGGCTGGCAGCTCTACGCCGCCGGGGCGCTGGCCCTTGCGTCCCTCCTGTGGGCGCTGCTGGGCCGCGGGACGCCCCACCTCCGCCGCGTCCTGCTGGTGCTTCTGCCCCCGATGGTTTCACTCCTGTACTTCAGCGCCTACCGGGCCCTCGTCCGCCAGCCGGTGCAGGCCCTCTGCGGCGGGGAGCACGACTTCTCCGCCGCCGTCTGCGATTGGCCGGAGGCCACGGAGCGCGGCGCGAAGGTCACGATCCGCCTCCACGGCCTCCTCGGCGCGAAGGCCGTCTACTACGGCGATGACGACCTGCTGTCCCTCCGCCCCGGCGATGCACTCTCCGGCACGGCCTGGTGGAACGATGTGGCCGCCATCGGCGACGGCGACCTGCGGCAGTTCAGCTCCCGCGGTGTCTACGCCCTGCTGTATGACCGCGATACCCTCACGGTGCAGCCCGCCCCGGATATGCCCCTGGGCTATGCGCCGCAATACGCCGCCAAGGCCCTGCGTGACAAGCTGGCCCAGCTGTGGGACGACCCCTCCGTGCTGGGCTTCCTCACCGCTGAGCTCACCGGCGACAAGTCCCTGCTGCCGGAGTCGGACTACGTGGCCATGCAGGAGACGGGACTGGCCCATATCTTCGCCGTCTCCGGCCTGCACTGCGCCTTCCTCGTCACCCTGCTGTCCCTGCTCATCCCGCCCACCCACCGCCGCACTCTGTGCGCCGTGGCTTCGGCGGTGCTGGTGTTCTATATGCTGCTCACCGGCCTGTCGCCCTCCGTGGCCCGTGCCTGCGTCATGCAGCTCTTTTTGCTGAGCGCGCCTCTGTTCCGCCGGGGCAGCGACCCGCTGACCAGCCTGGCCGCCGCACTGACAGTCATCCTGCTGGTGAACCCCTACGCCGTGGGCAGCGTCAGCTTGCAGCTCAGCTTCGCCGCCACGCTGGGCATGGTGCTGCTGTCCGGGCGGCTCTATAAGAGCTTCACCGGCTGGTATCGCGGCAGAAACCGCGCCGTCAGAGCCGCGCTGTCCTTCCTGGCCGCCAACCTGGCCGCCACCCTGGGCGCGCTGGTGTTCACCGCACCGCTGACGGCCTATTACTTCAACATCCTGTCCCTTGTCGCGCCCCTGGCCGGATTGCTGGCCGTGCCCGCCGCGGGCTACGCCTTCATGTCCGCCTTTGTCTCCGCACTTTTGGGCCTTGTGTGGACGCCCCTGGGCCACCTGGCGGGCTATGTGCCCCTGCTGCTGGTCAAATATATCCTGTGGGTGGCCCATCTGCTGCTGGCCGTGCCCTACCACGCGGTGTACTTCACCAACGTGTACCTTCGGGTGTGGCTGCTGTATGTCTACGCCGCCTTTCTCGGCTGCGCCGTCACCCCGGACGGCAAGCGCAAATACGCCCTGGCCTCCGCCCTGACGGTGCTGACCCTTGCCGCCTGTCTGTGGCTCAACAGCCGCTGGCAGCAGTACGGCGCGTTCCGCGCCGCCGTGCTGGACGTGGGGCAGGGGGAGAGCGTGGCACTGTGCTCCGGCAGCGAAGCGGCGCTGGTGGACTGCGGCAGCAGCAACTCTTATGTCGATGCCGGCTCTGTGGCCGCCGATGCGCTGCAAAGTGCCGGTATCCGCCGCCTGTCCGCCGTGATCGTCACCCACTACCACGCCGACCACACCAACGGCCTCACGGAGGTCTTGACCCGTCTGCCGGTGGACACACTTTACCTGCCGGACATCGAGGATGAATACGGTGTCCGCGACCGTCTCGTATCCCTGGCAGCGCATCAGGGCGCGGACGTGGTGTTTGTCACCGAACCCACTCGCATCGCCCTGGGAGAGGCTGTCCTCACCGTCTACCCGCCCCTGCTGACCACCGGCGATCTGAATGAGCAGGGGCTCACCGCCCTGGCCACCGCCGGGGACTTCGACCTGCTCATCACCGGCGACATGGCCGGACAGACCGAGCAGCTCCTGGCGCAGACGTACCCGCTGCCCGATGTAGAGGTGCTGGTGGTCAGCCACCACGGCTCACGGTACAGCTCCGATGAGAGCTTCCTCCGGGCCATCACCCCGGACAACGCCGTCATCAGCGTGGGCGATAACCGCTACGGCCACCCGGCGGAGGAGACGCTCCGCCGTCTGCAAGCTGTCGGCGCGACCGTATGGCGTACCGACCAACAGGGAAGTATCCGCATTATCATCGATTGACAAGGGTATGCCCTTGTCAATCGATGATGCCGTCAACGGAGGTTGAACATGGCAAAGAAGAAAGAAGAAACATACCCCGGCTACGAGGAGCTCCACGCCGCCCTGCAAAGCGGCGGCCCTGCCAACGTCTACATCTTCTTCGGCGAGGAGACGTACCTCATGCAGCAGGCGGTGGAGCAGCTCCGCACCCTCCTTGTCCCCGCCGGGTTCGAGGAGTTCAATTACCACCGCCTCACCGGCAAGGGTCTCACCGTTCAGGAGCTGACGGAGGCGGTGGAGGCCATGCCCATGATGTCCCAGAGCACCTTCGTCACCGTCACCGACATGGATGTCTTCAAGCTGGACGAGGCCCAGCGCACCGCCCTGGTGTCGCTGCTGGAGGACTTCCCGGAGTATTGCACCCTTGTGTTCCTCTACCGCCAGCTCCCCTATAAAAAGGACGGCAAGCTGAAAAAGCTCACCGCCGCCGTCGCCGCCCATACCACGGAGATCGAGTTCGCCCCCCAGGGCCGCCAAAAGCTGCAAAAGTGGGTGCGCCGCCGCTTCGCCGCCTTCGATAAGGAGCTGGACGACAACGCCATCGACCACCTGCTGTTCACCTGCGGCAGTTTGATGGACGGCCTCGTGCCGGAGATCAACAAGATCGCCGCCTACGCCAAGGGCAAGCGCGTCACCGTGGCCGACATTGATGCCGTGGCCGACCCGGTGCTGGATGCCCGTATCTTCGACATGACCAACGCCGTCACCGCCCGCGATTACGACCGTGCCGCCGCCGTGCTGGCGGAGCTGTTCCGTATGCAGACCGAGCCCATCGCCATCCTGGCCGTCCTGGGCCGTGAGCTGCGCCAGCTCTACACCGCCCGCCTGGCGCTGGACGGCAAGAAGGATGCCGTTTGGGTCAAGGAGCTGTGGCGCATGACCTCCGCCTATCCCGCCACAAAGCTGATGGAGGCCGCCCGCTCCGTGTCCCGCCCCTGGTGCCGCGATGCCGTCCGCCGCTGCCAGACGCTGGATCGCCGCATGAAATCCGAGCGCAATCTGGACGCCGAGGGGGCGCTGAAGCTCTTCCTCATGGAATTGGCAGGTGCGCGATGAAGCCCCGCATCCGTGAGGTCATCGTGGTGGAGGGACGCTACGATAAAAACGCCCTCTCCCAGGCGGTGGATGCCGCCATCGTGGAGGTGGGCGGCTTCGCCGTGTTCAACGACCGGGAAAAGACGGCCTACCTCCGCACCCTGGCGGAAAAGCGCGGCCTCATCCTGTTCACCGACCCGGACGGCGCGGGCTTCGTCATCCGCAGCCACCTCAAGTCCGTCCTGCCGCCGGACAGGCTGAAGCAGGCCTATATCCCCGACATCCCCGGCAAGGAGCGCCGCAAAAAGCGCCCCGGCAAGGAGGGCAAGCTGGGCGTGGAGGGAATGCCCCCCGACGTGCTGCTCGCCGCCCTCCGCCGCGCCGGCGCGACATTTGAGGGGGAGGAAGCCCCCGCTCCCGCGCCCATCACCAAATCCGACCTGCTGGACAAGCACCTCATCGGCCCGGACTCCGCCGCCCGCCGCGCAGACCTACAGCGCCGCTTGGGCCTGCCCGCCCGCCTGACCGCCAACGGTCTTTTGGAGGCCCTGACCCTGCTTCTGACACGGGAAGAATTTGACGCGCTCTAAAATGCACCCAGCTATTGCAATCCCGTCCAAAATCGCGTATAATCAAAAATTGCTTTTACTAAAACAATAAGGAGTGTGAGACAATGACCGAGGACATCAAGACCACCGCCCCGGAGGAAGCCGGCAAAAACTTTATCTTGAATTTCATCGACGAGGACATCGCAGAGGGTGGTCAGTTCCAGGGAATGACCGTCCACACCCGTTTCCCGCCCGAGCCCAACGGCTACCTGCACATCGGCCACTGCAAGGCCCTGACCATCGACTTCGGCACAGCCGAGAAGTACAACGGCCTGTGCAACCTCCGCATGGACGACACCAACCCCGCCAAGGAGGACACCGAGTACGTGGAGGCCATCCAGCAGGACATCCACTGGCTAGGCTTCGACTGGGGCGACCGCTTCTTCTACGGCTCTGACTACTTTGAAAAGGACTACGAGTACGCCGTGGAGCTCATCAAAAAGGGCCTGGCCTACGTCTGCGAGCTGACGCCGGAGGAGTTCAAGGCCAACCGCGGCGACATCGGCATCCCCGCCGTGTCCCCTTACCGCGACCGTCCCGTGGAGGAGAACCTGCGCCTGTTCGAGATGATGAAGAACGGCCAGGTAGAGGAGGGCAAGATGACCCTCCGCGCCAAGATCGACCTGGCCAGCGGCAACTTCAATATGCGCGACCCGGTGATCTACCGCATCCGCTTCATCAACCACCACCGTCAGGGCACGAAATGGTGCATCTTCCCCATGTACGACTTCGCCCACCCCATCCAGGACGCGCTGGAGGGCATCACCCACAGCCTCTGCTCCCTGGAATACGAGGAGCACCGCCCTCTCTACGACTGGGTGGTGAACAACGTCTCCATCCCCTACCACAAGCCCCGCCAGATCGAGTTTGCCCGGCTGAACATCGACCACACCGTCATGTCCAAGCGCAAGCTCCGCAAGCTGGTGGAGGAGCACTACGTCTCCGGCTGGGACGATCCCCGTATGCCCACCCTCTGCGGCCTGCGCCGCCGGGGCTACACCGCTGCCGCCATCCGCAGCTTCTGCGAGACCATCGGTGTGGGCAAAACGCCCAGCGTCATCGAGTACGCCACGCTGGAGCACTGCCTCCGCGAGGATCTCAACGCCCATGCTGAGCGTACCATGGCCGTCCTCCGCCCCGTAAAGCTCACCGTCACCAACTACCCCGAGGGGCAGAGCGAGACCGTCACCGTGGAGAACAACCCCGCCGACCCCACCCAGGGCACTCACGACATCACCTTCTCCCGCCACCTGTGGATCGAATCCGACGACTTCATGGAAGTCCCCATCCCCAAGTATAAGCGCCTGACCCCCGGCGGCCTGGAATGCCGCCTCAAGGGCGCATACCTCATCACCTGCACCGGCTGCGTCAAGGACGAGAACGGCAATGTCACCGAGGTGCTCTGCACCTACGACCCCGACTCCCGGGGCGGCGATCCCGCCGATGGCCGCAAGGTCAAGGGCGCGACGCTCCACTGGGTGGACGCCGCCAACTGCCTGGATGCAGAGGTTCGGCTCTACGACAACCTGTTCTCCGACGAGCAGCCCGACGGCCCGGACAAGGACTTCCTGGACTGTCTGAACCCGGACAGCCTGACCGTCCTCACCGGCTGCAAGGTCGAGCCGGAGATGCGGAAGGTGGCCGCCGAATTTGACAAGCAGGAGAACCGCACCGGCACTAACGCCCCCACGTTCCAGTTCATGCGCCTGGGCTACTTCTGCCTGGATAACCGCGACAGCACCGCCGACCACATGGTCTTCAACCGCTCCGTCTCTCTGAAGGACAGCTTCAAGAAGTAATATACTGTGTTCCCATCGTAGGGGCGGACGACTCTGTCCGCCCCGTTTTACGTCCGCACCCCTTACCTTTTCGTAGGGGGCGATGCCCACGCAGCGAAGCAAGTACCCTTGGGGTGCGTCGCCCCGCACACCGCGCAGCGGTGTCATTCCCACGCCAGTGACCGATGTCACTGGCGTGGGAATCCGTTTCCCTTTTTCATGCCTCCGGCGGCCTCTTTTCTTTCAACAGCGAAAGAAAAGAGGAAAAGAAACGCCGCCAAAAACTACGTTTTTGGATTTCCTTACGCGCCTTCACCCGCCGCTTATCACGCTTGATTTGCCACGCGAACGCTGTGCCATGCAAATTTCATCTAAATGTTGCATCGCTTCTGCTTCTCTTTTCGCTGCCGCTTTTGCTCTGAAATGCAAAGCCGTACAATGTTGTATTTCAACGCAAAGGCATTATCAACCGGCGGCCAAAGGCCGCCACCAACCTTTGCCGCTTCGCGGCAAAGGCGCGATTTGATAATCGACAACCCCAGGGTGGGGGTTTCCAAAGAGGGAGGGCCGCGGCCCTCCCTCTTTGGTCGTTTCAAGGTTGGGGGATTTTCAAGGGGGAAGGGAAATCGAAATCCCTTCCCCCTTGAATGGCGTTTTTAGTTACTTTTGTCGCTACTGACAAAAGTAACCCGCCGGAGGCAAAAAGAAAAGGCAAAAAGGAAACGGAAGAAATCGAGATACCTTCCGTCCCCTTTTACCTAAAACCACCCCTTCTTCCGCTTCGGCGGCGGTCCTGGCTCTCTCCTCTGAAACGGCTTATCCACCAATATAATGTCGTCCCCGAACTTCTGCACGCACTCCCACGGAATGTAAAAATCCTCCCCTCGCCCGAACAGCCCGAAAAACCGGCACGGCCCGAATACGATCAGCGCCTTCACCGTCCCCTCCGGGATCTGCACCTCCACGTCGCCCACGCACCCCAGCCGGCATCCGTCACACAGGTTGATGACCTCCTTGCGCCGCAGCAGGGTGAACCGGCACATCATCTTCCATCCCTCCCATCCTATGTCTGTTTCCATATCTATGCCCGCCGCGGCCCGTCCCATACCGTCGAAAAACGGGGCTTTTCACCGCCGGGAATAACCGCGCCGCCGCCGGGAGATACTGCCATTATCAACCGATGAAGGCAGGTGGCGTTATGCGGAGCAGGGTGGAGATATGCGGCATCAACACGGCAAAGCTGCCTGTTCTGAAAAACGATGAGATGGTGGCGCTCCTCCGCCGCACCAAGGACGGCGACCGTGAGGCCCGCCAGCAGCTTATCTGCGGCAACCTCCGCCTGGTACTGTCCGTCATCCAGCGCTTCGCGGGCCGTGGCGAAAGCGCCGATGACCTGTTCCAGGTGGGCTGCATCGGCCTCATAAAGGCCATCGACAATTTCGATGTGTCCCAGCCCGTCCGCTTCTCCACCTACGGCGTGCCCATGATCATCGGCGAAATACGCCGCTACCTCCGCGACAACAGCGCCCTCCGCGTCAGCCGCAGTATGCGCGACACCGCCTATAAGGTGCTCCGCGCCCGTGAAGCCCTGCTGGCCGACACCCAGCGTGAGCCCACCGTGGAGCAGATCGCCCAGTACCTCTCCATCCCCCGCGAGGAGGTGGTGTTCTCCATGGATGCCCTCAGCGACCCGATCAGCCTGTACGACCCGGTGTACGCCGACGGCAGCGATGCCCTCTGCGTCATGGATCAGGTGCGGGACGACCGCTGTACCGATGAGCACTGGCTGGATCACATCGCCCTCAAGGATGCCATCGCCCGCCTGGACGACCGCCAGCGCAGCATCCTGGCCCTCCGCTTCTGTCAGGGCAAGACCCAGATGGAGGTTTCCACCGAGATCGGCATCTCCCAGGCCCAGGTGTCCCGCCTGGAAAAGGGCGCCATCTCCGCCATCAAAAAGAATATGTGACCCGACCCTACAGAGCGCAGACCCCGACAGACCTTTTGTAGGGGGCGATGCCCACATCGCCCCGCTGCCACGGCAGCGCCGTGGCATACGCCTCCCTTGTGCAAAGGGAGGTGGCAACGCGCAGCATTGACGGAGGGATTGTCACCCCTGCGCCCTACATTATCGAAATCTCGCCATACCCCTCCCAAACCGCCCAAAACCCCCACTCTTTTCAAGATCTATCAAAATTCCTTCAACCTGCATACAAGGTTTTTCAAAATTTTTCCATGTCTTTTCAAGGCTTTTTCAAAGAAATTCCACTTTTTTTCCACCAAAATCCTAACGACACACCGCTAATTTACGATATTTCAAAAATAACACACCCGCAAGGAGGGACTTCATCCATGCCCGAGGAACACACCCGCCCGGAGAAAAACGACCTGCCCGCCCCCGCCCAGCCCATCGTGGATATGGGCAGCACCTTGGTGAAAAACAGCCGCGCCGCCATCCATACCCTCACCATCATCGGCCAAATTGAAGGCCATGTAACGTTGCCGGAAAACACCAAAACCACAAAATATGAGCACATTTTGCCCCTGTTGGCGGCGCTGGAGCAGTCGGAGCAGATCGACGGCCTCCTCCTGCTTCTCAACACCGTAGGCGGCGACATCGAGGCGGGCCTGGCCATTGCCGAGCTGGTGTCCGGCATGACAAAGCCGGTGGTCACGCTGGTGCTGGGCGGCGGCCACTCCATCGGCGTGCCCCTGGCCGTCTGCGGCAAGACCAGCTTCATCGCCCCCAGCGCCTCCATGACCCTCCACCCCGTCCGTATGTCCGGCACGGTCATCGCCGCCCCGGAGACGTACCGCTATTTTGAGCGCATTCAGGAGAGAATTGTGGATTTTGTGGCAAAAAAAAGCCATATCTCCGCTGAAAAGTTCCGCTCTCTTATGCTGGATTCCGGCGATATGGCCAACGATGTGGGCACGGTTCTGTACGGAAAACAGGCGGTGGAGGCGGGCCTCATCGACCGGGTGGGCACCCTGTCCGATGCCCTGGAAGCCCTGTACGACATGGTGGAGCGGGGGAGAAAGCGAAGCGAAAAATGACCCCGCGGGAGGCGCACAGCGGCGCGCCTCCCGCTTTTTTCGTCCCTGTCCATACGTTTTTCTTGAAAATGCCGCCGTTTCATAGTATACTTACTTAGTTAAAGTATGCCATCACGAACGAGGTGAAGAAATTGTACCTAAAAGCACTGGAAATTCAGGGTTTCAAGTCTTTTCCCGATAAAACGGTATTGAATTTCGGCGAGGACATCACCGCCATCGTCGGCCCGAACGGCTCGGGAAAGTCCAATATTTCCGATGCCATCCGCTGGGTCATGGGCGAGCAGAACAGCCGCCAGCTCCGGGGCGCGAAGATGGAGGACGTGATCTTCGGCGGCACGGAGAAGCGCAATCAGATGGGCTTTGCCCAGGTCACGCTGGTCATCGACAACACGGAGCACATTTTCCCCAGCCGTGACGAGGCGGAGGTGGCCGTCACCCGGCGCTACTACCGCAGCGGTGAGAGCGAGTATTACATCAACAAGCAGTCCGTCCGGCTCAAGGACGTGAACGAGCTGTTCATGGACACCGGCATGGGCCGGGAGGGCTACTCCATCATCGGCCAGGGTAAGATCGACGAGATTTTGTCCGTCAAGAGCGGCGAGCGCCGCGAGATATTTGAAGAAGCCGCCGGCATCAGCAAATACCGTCACCGCAAGGAGGAGACGGAGCGAAAGCTGGAGCGCACCGAGGAAAATTTGGTGCGTATCAACGATAAGATCGCCGAATTGGAGCTACAGGTCGAGCCGCTGCGCCAGCAGGCGGAGACGGCGAAGAAGTACCTCATCCTCCGTGACGAGCTGCGCGTTCTCGAAATTTCGGTATGGCTGGAACAGCTGCAGAATATCCGCACCGCCAAGCTGAAATTGGAGTCCGACGCGGCACTGGCCAAGGAGGAATGCGACCGGGCGCAGAAGGCGCTGGACGACGTGTACGCCCTCAATGAGAAATTCTCGGAGCAGGCCCAGCAGAACGACATCGCGGCGGAGGCCCTGCGCGGCCAGCTGACGGCGGCGGAGAGCGCCGCCGGTGAGGAGAGCGCCGCCATCGCCGTTTTGCAGACCACCATCCGGCATAACGACGAATCGCTAACCCGGCTGGAGCAGGAGTTGTCCGATGCTGAGGTAAGAAGAAACAGCCTGCAGAGCCAGATCGACGGGCAGATGGCCCGTGTGGCGGAGATAGACAGCCAGGCGGCAGCGTTGGAGCGGGAGCTGCAGGCGCTGCTGGATCAGGTGCAGTCGCTGGCGGAGAATGCCCGGGGCGCGGCGGAGGACGTGGATGCCCTGCGGGCACAGGAGGTCATGGCCACGGCGGAGGCTGCCGACGGCAGAGCCGCGCTGTCCGCGCTGGCGGCAGGGCTGGAGGCAGCGTCCCAGCGCCGCGAGACGGTGGAGCAGGAATTGACCGCTATCCGGGAAAAGCTGGAGAGCGGTGAGAAGGAGTCTAAGGAAAACCGCCGTGCGCTGAATGAGGCTAAGGAAGAGGCCCAGGCGGTGCAGAACGTGATACAGGGCCACTCCCTGCGTATGGACGCACGGCGGAAAAAGGCCGAGGACGCGGCAGCGGAAAAGGTGCAGCTGACCATGGAGGTAGGCAAGCTGGATGACCGCATCCGTATGCTGACGGAGATGGAGAAGGAGTACGAGGGCTTCTCCAAGGCGGTAAAAACCGTGATGCAGGCGGCGGAAAAAAATACGCTGCGGGGCATTCACGGGCCGGTGGCCGGTTTGATGACCACGAAGAAGGAATACGCCATGGCGCTGGAGATCGCACTGGGCGCGTCCTTGCAGAATATCGTGGTGGATCGTGAGGAGGACGCTAAGACCGCCATCCGCTTCTTGCAGCAGCGGGACGGCGGACGGGCTACGTTCCTGCCGCTGACCGCCATCCGCGGCGATGTGCTGCGGGAGAACGTGGCCGGGGAATACGGCTTTGTGGGCGTGGCCAGCGAGCTGGTGCGCTACGATAAACAGTACGACAGCATTTTCAAGAACCTGCTGGGCCGCACGGTGGTCATGGAGGACATGGACAGCGCCATCGCGCTGGCGCGGAAATTCCGCAACGGCTTCCGCATCGTCACGCTGGATGGGCAGGTCATCAACCGGGGCGGCTCTATGACGGGCGGCTCGGTTAATCGGTCGGCGGGCGTGCTGTCCCGCGCCAACGAGCTGGAGCGGCTGTCCGGCCAGCAGGGCGCACTGCACGAGAAGCTGCGGACTTCTGTGGAACGGGCTGGAGAGCTGCAGCGCGAGCTGCAAAAAGCCGAGTACGAATTGCAGGTGGCCAGGGAGCAGCAGCGTAAGGCGGAGGACGACGTGCTGACCTTACAGGGTCGGCAGGATCACTACGATGTGCTGCTGGAGAGCCTGCGATTGAGCCGAGAGACTATGGAGCAGGAGCTGGCCGGCTTGGAGCGTCAGGCCGGTGAGAGCCGCGGCAAAATGCAGGAGACACAGGCGGCCATTGATGACGCGGAGAGCCGGGCCGCCGCCTTGCGCCAGCAGGTGCAGGAGAAGCTGGCGGGGCAGACCGACCTGAACGACGCCACCGACCGGCTGGCGGATACCATCAGCGAAAAGCGGGCCGGACAGGCGGCGCTGCGTGCCGAGCGGGACGGGGCGCTGCACAGCGCCGAGGAGCTGCGCCGGGTGCAGGCGGATATGGTGTCCGACCGGGAGCAGCGGGATATGCTGGCACAGCAGTGCCGGGCGGCGCGGCAGCAGGCGGAGACGGATATGGCCCAGCATCAGGAGAAGCTGGACGGCTTCAACGGGCAGGCTGCCGGGCTGCGGCAGCGGCTGGAAGCGCTGGCGCAGGAGAAGATGCAGCTGGAGCAGCAGCGAGAGCAGCACAGCCGGGATAGCCGCCAGTGCAACGACGCGCTGCTGGACGCTATGCAGGCACACAGCAAGCTCCAGCAGAAGCTGGAGAGCAGCACCATGGAGGAAAGTCAGATCCTGGACAAGCTGTGGGAGCGGTATGAGCTGAGCCACAGCGATGCGCTGGAGCAGCGGGTGGTGCTGGAGAGCGTGGCCAAGGCCACCCGCCGCATCGCCGAGCTGAACCGCGAGATCAAGGGGCTGGGTACGCCCAACATCGGCGCTATCGAGGAGTTCGAACGGGTGAACACCCGGTATACATATCTGTCCGACCAGCGCGGCGACGTGGAGCAGGCCAAGGAGGAGCTGACCGGCATTATTGACCAGATCACCGGGCAGATGACCAGCATTTTTGCCGAGCAGTTCAAGCTGCTGAATGAGAGCTTCCAGGAGACGTTTTTGGAGCTGTTCGGCGGCGGCAAGGCCCGGCTGGAGCTGGAGGACGAGAGCGACATCCTGAACTGCGGCATCGAGATCAAGGTGCAGCCCCCCGGAAAGCAGCTCAAGACCATCACGCTGCTGTCCGGCGGCGAGAAGGCCTTTGTGGCCATCGCACTGTATTTCGCCATTCTCAAGGTACACCCCACGCCGTTCTGCGTTATGGACGAGATCGAGGCGGCGCTGGACGAGGCCAACGTGGTGCGGTACGCCCGGTATATGCGGCGCATCACGGGCAAGACCCAGTTCATCGTCATCACCCACCGGCGTGGCACGATGGAGGAGGCCGACGTGCTGTACGGCGTGACCATGCAGGAAAAGGGCGTGAGCCGTATTCTGACCATTAACCTCAACGACATGGCCAAGGAGCTGCACATCAAGTAAGGAGGTATCACACATGGGCGTATTTTCCATGCTGAAGGAGGCGTTCCGCGTCTCCGTCAGCTTCGACAAGCTGGACGATGAGTTCTACGATGGGCTGGAAGAAGCGTTGATCCTGGCGGACATCGGTGCGGAGGCGGCGGTGGACACCGTGGCACAGCTCCGCAAGCGGGTGAGCCAGCGGCTGCTGACCCGTGCGGAGGAGGTCAAGGACGCACTGCGGGACATCCTGCGCTCCAAGCTGGAGGTGGGCGACAGCGCGCTGGTGCTGGAGGGCAAGCCCGCCGTGGTGCTGGTCATCGGCGTCAATGGCGTGGGCAAGACCACGTCCATCGGCAAGCTGGCGGCCCGGCTGAAGACCGAGGGCAAGAAGGTGCTGCTGTGCGCCGGGGACACGTTCCGTGCGGCGGCGGCGGACCAGCTGGAGATATGGGCCGGGCGGGCCGGTGTGGACATCGTGCGGCAGCACGAGGGGGCTGACCCCGGTGCGGTGCTGTTCGACGCCTTGCAGGCGGCCAAGGCCCGCGGCGCGGACGTGGTGCTGTGCGACACGGCGGGACGGCTGCACAACAAGCAGAATTTGATGAACGAGCTGGCCAAGCTGCGGAAGATCATCGACCGGGAGTGCCCCGACTCCAGCTGCGAGACGCTGCTGGTGCTGGACGCCACCACGGGGCAGAACGGGCTGATCCAGGCCAGGACGTTCAAGGAGACGGCGGGCCTGACGGGCATTATCCTGACGAAGCTGGACGGCACGGCCAAGGGCGGCATCGTGGTGGCCATCGCCCAGGAGCTGAACGTGCCGGTGAAGTTCGTGGGCGTGGGCGAGGGCATCGACGACCTGAAGCCCTTTGACGCCAAAGAATTCGTGCAGGACATGATATAAGGAGGCGGCGGGATGAAAAGAGCGGATGGCCGGGCGTTTGACGAGCTGCGGCCCGTGGAGATCACGCCGGGCTTTACGAAATTCGCGGAGGGCAGCGTGCTGATCCGCTGCGGCGACACGGTGGTGCTGTGCAACGCCTCGGTGGAGGACAAAGCGCCGCCCCACGTGCCGGAGGGCCACGGCTGGGTGACGGCGGAGTATTCCATGCTGCCCCGCGCCAACCGGGAGCGCAGCCGCCGGGACGTGGACAAGCTGAAGTTGTCGGGCCGCAGCGCGGAGATCCAGCGGCTCATTGGCCGCAGTTTGCGGGCGGCGGTGGACATGGAGCGGCTGGGGCCGCGGACCATCACCGTGGACTGCGACGTATTGCAGGGCGACGGAGGCACGCGGACGGCGTCCGTTACCGGCGGGTTCGTGGCGCTGGCGCTGGCCTGCCGGAGACTGGTGGAACAGGGCCTGGTGGAGAAGATGCCGGTGGTACACTATGTGTCCGGCGTGTCCGCCGGGATCGTGGAGGACACGGCGGTGCTGGATCTGCCCTATCAGGAGGACAGCCGGGCGCAGGTGGATCTGAACTGCATGATGAACGAGCAGGGCGAGATCATCGAGATACAGGGCACGGGGGAGGGGAGAGCCTTCACCGTGGCCGAGCAGCAATCGCTGGTGGCGCTGTGCGCCAAGGGAAACCGGGAATTGCAGGCAAAGCAGAAGGAGATCATAGGAGAACTGTGATGAAATTTATTTTGGCCTCTCATAATAAAGGAAAGATCGCGGAGATGCAGGCGGTGCTGGGCGAGCTGGGCATCGAGGTGGTGATGCCGGAGGACCTGGGTATCACCGTGGACGTGGAGGAGACGGGCACGACGTTTGCCGAGAACGCGGCGCTGAAGGCCCGGGCCATCCGGGACGCCAGCGGACTGCCGGCCATCGGCGACGACAGCGGCTTGTGCGTGGACTGGCTGGGCGGTGCGCCGGGGGTGTATTCCGCCCGGTACGGCGGGCTGGACGATGACAAGGCCCGGTATACGCTGCTGCTGCAGAACCTGCGGGGCGCGACCAACCGCGGCGCGCACTTCCACACGTCCATCGTGTGCGCGTTCCCCAACGGGGACGAGCTGACGGCGGAGGGCGAGTGCCCGGGGACGATCGCCTTCGCACCCATGGGGGAGCGGGGGTTCGGCTACGACCCGGTGTTCTTCGTGCCGTCCCTGCGAAAGACCTTCGCCCAGCTGACGGCGGAGGAGAAAAACGCCATATCACACCGCGGCATCGCCCTGCGGGCGTTTGCCGAGGAACTGAAAGAATATTTGGAGAAGAACGAGTATGGAACTGACAAGTAAGCAGAGAGCGCAGCTTCGCGGGTTGGCCAACGACCTGGACACCATCGTGCAGGTGGGGAAGGACGGTATCGGAGACAATCTTGTGAAGCAGGTGAACGACGCGCTGGAGGCGCGGGAGCTCATCAAGGGCCGGGTGCTGGAAAATTCGCTGCTCACCGCCCGTGAGGCGGCGGAGGAGCTGGCGGTGGCCGCACGGTGCGAGGTGGTGCAGGTCATCGGCAGCAAATTCGTGCTGTATCGGATGCAGCACGACAAGGCCAAGCGGAAGATCGAGCTGGTCAAGGCGAAGAAAAGCGTATGAACATAGGCGTGTACGGCGGGACGTTTGACCCGCCCCATTGGGGACACATCACGGCGGCGAGAGCGGCCATGGAGCAGTTGGGGCTGGATAAGCTGGTGCTGATCCCGGATCGCGTGCCGCCCCATAAGGCGCTGCCGGAGGGCAGCGCGTCGCCGGAGCAGCGGCTGGAGATGGCGGCGCTGGCTACGGCGGAGCTGGGCAGGCGGGCGGAGGTCAGCGACTGGGAGCTGCGCCGCGATGGGCCGAGCTATACCTCCGACACGCTGGCGGAGCTGCGGCGGGAGTACCCGGAGGACACGCTGTGGCTGCTGATGGGCTCAGATATGTTCCTGAGCTTGCAGACGTGGCACGCGCCGGAGGAGATCATGGCCCTGGCCCGTATCGCACCCTTCAGCCGGGAGGCGGAGGACGAGAGCGCGGCCTTCGCCGCGCAGAAGGCGCGGCTGGAGCGGGAGTACGGCGCACAGATATGCATCGTGCAGAACCCGGAGGTGCGGGAGCTGTCCTCCACGGAGGTACGGGCCGCACTGGCGGTGGGGCAGGGCAGCAATCTGCTGCCGCCGGCGGTGTACGGCTACGTCCTGCGGGAGCATCTGTACGGCACGCACAAGGTGCTGACGGGGCTGACACCGGACGAGCTGCGGCCCATCGCGCTGAGCTATCTCAAGCCCAAGCGGATGCCCCATGTGTTGGGAACGGAGCAGGAGGCGGTGCGCCTGGTGCGGCGCTACGGCGGCGACGAGACCCAAGCGCGGATCGCGGCGCTGCTCCACGACTGCACGAAGAAGCTGGACATGGCCCAGCAGCTGACGCTGTGCGAAAAGTACGGCATCATGCTGGACGAGCTGGAGCAAAAGGCGCTGAAGCTGCTGCACAGCAAGACCGGCGCGGCCATCGCAAGGGATGTGTTCGGCGTGGAGGATGCGGTGTATGACGCCATCCTCTACCACACCACGGGGAAGCCGGACATGACGCGGCTGGAGAAGATCATCTAC
>OLSB01001397.1_pt1 | contig 23457 bp, 21 predicted proteins | sample 1672071 | NCBI WGS metagenome assembly OLSB01 (sample SAMEA3136642, study PRJEB25190) | human gut metagenome | biome: human gut; feature: human-associated habitat; material: faeces | place: Austria | collected 2013 | reverse complement strand
ACACCGTGCCGCTCTTGCAGCCATGCAGCGCCAGCGAGAAGAAGCGGTAAGCCAAAAAGCCCGTCGTGACCGCCATCGCGATGCCCACAAGGAAGATCTTCCAGCCGGAGAAGAGCACCGCAAACGGGCGGGAGTATCCCTCGCGGAAGAGCAGAAGATCCATGACGATGCCGAAAACGGCGGCAAACACGCAGATCCAGAAGCTGACGGCTATGCCGGTATAGCCGCGGCCGAGGAGCGCGCGCGTCAAAATATTGATGAGCGCGAACGCGATGGCCGAGCCGAGACCGCAGACGAAGCCGAGGAGCGTCACTGTGCCGCCAAAGCCGGATACGCACGCGCAGCCCGCGATGCAGAGGACGATCGCCAACACCGTGCGGCGGGAAATGCCGTCCTTGAACACGAAGTGCGCCATAATGGTGACAAACACCGGCGAGAGATACATGAGAATGCACGCCGTGGAAATGGACATCATGTTGATGGCATTATAGTAGCAGAACGAGAACATGCCCTGCCCGAGAATGCCGACGGCGGCAAAGAGCCAAAAGTCCTTCTTATGCATTTTCAGCCGGCGGATATCGCCGAGGGCAGAGCAGAAGAAGCAGAGCGCGGCCACGGAGCAGCGAATGGTAAGAATGCCCATCGTGCTCAGTCCCGCGCCGGTCAGCGTGCGGGTGAAAAGACCGGTCAGGCCGAAAAATGCGCCGGACAGCACGGCGGCGACGGCGTAGCGATTCATGTGGTTTCCCCTCTCTTTATTCCATATAATAACAGAATATGGCATGCAGCCGCTATAGGGCAAAATAAAAACCCGGAAAAGATTCTGGCTTGATTTTCGTCTTTTTGCCGAACCGGCAGCCGAAAAGCCCGGCGTCCGGCGGGATTTTTTCTCCGGCCGTCCCGTTTCGGCGTTACAGCCGCTGTAACAGGAAACGGCTCCCCTGCGCGCAGGGGAGCCGTTTCCTATTCGCCGACGTTCACGCCGCGCGCGCGAAGCTCGCCCCGCAGCCGGACGGCGTCGCCGAAGAATACAATGGCGTCGAGTCCGACGCGCCGCGCGCTCTCGGCATTCGCGGCCGAGTCGTCGATGAACACGCACTCCGCACGGTCCAGACCGAACTTGCCGAGCGCGCCTTCATAGAAAGCCGGGTCGGGCTTGAGAAGATGCACGTCCGCCGAGCGGTAGACGCGCTCCTCCGGGAAATGCTCCGCCGCGGCAAAGCGCGGCCAGTATTCCCGGTGGCGCGGCCCCGCGTTCGTAAGAAGGTACAGCCCATACCCCTTTTCGTAAAGCTCGTCGGTGAGAGCCTTCATGCCCTCGACCGGAAGCTCCGGGCGGTCCCAGCGGCCGACGAGCTTTTCGACCGCGCCGCGCAGCGGCTCGCCGACGCGCGCCGTACAGCGCTCGATGATCTCCGCTTCGCCGATCGTTCCGCGGTCAAGCTCGATCCAGTCGATGCTGCCGAACAGCTCGCGCAGCAGCAGCTTCTGATCGTCCTCGGAAACGCCGGCGTTCCGGACGAACACCTCCGGCGCGAACCGGATGAGCACGTTGCCCATATCAAAGAGGATGTTTTTTATCATTGAGGGCTCGCCGCCTCCGCCGGCTGCTTTTTGCGAAACACGGCTTTCACACGGTCGATCCGTTTGCGGCGGCGGTCGCGCGCTTCGAGCCGTTCGCCGAGATCGCGCGCGCCCACGCCGTATACGAGATACAGAATGAGACCCGACACGAGCATGATAAATACCGTCGAGGCGCACCGGCGGCCGGAGGCGTTGACGTTGTAGCCGTACAGCCCCTCCTCGCGGCACATGCTCTGGATGACCATGGCGTATGTCGTGCCGTAGGTGCTGGCAAATGTGGCGGACATATCGTACTCGGTAAAGAGCGCGTTGAAGTTCAGCGCGAACACCGCGAGCACGCTCGGCAATATGATCGGGAGCTTTACCTTGAGGAACGTCCGCACCGGCCCCGCGCCGAGATTCCGCGCGGCGTCCTCAAGCTCCTCGTCGATGGCGTAAAACGCCGCCTTGATCATGCGCAGCGAAAACGGCAGCTTTACGACCGTATACGCGATAATGATGAGTATCCGCACGCGGTCGGCATAGTACAGATTCTGGCCGAACACATACCAGACGTCGCCGCTGTTGAAAAACGTGCGGTATGAATAGCAGATGAGGATCGTCGGCAGCAGCCACGGGAAGAGCAGCGCGTACTCAAGGATCGTGCCGGTCTTTTTGTGCTTGAAAATGTAGTTGCATGCCACGACGACGATCACGCACGCGAGCGCCGCGGCGACGACGGACATGACAAAGCTCGTCTGGATGCCGCCGAGCGTCGCCTCGTTGGAGAACACGCCGGAGATCGAGCCCTCGCGGACCTTATAGGTGCCGCGGGACGTGAGATACGAATAGTCCTGCTTGCCGAAGTAATTCACGAGCGTCCACTGCGAAAGATCCAGCTTGCGCATACGGACGGCGCTGAACGTCTGGAACGAGAAGATGACGATCATCACGACCGGCGTCATGTAGATGACGAACAGGACATAGGCGTAGATGTGCGCAAGGACGTTCGCAACGGGGTTCGTGATCTTCTGCTTCTGGAGCTTCGCCTTCGTTTTGGAGACGGAGAGGTAATGCCCCTTGCGCTCGTAGGACGAGAGGATGGTGAGCAGAAGGATCGTGAAGCACGCGAGGATGATCGACAGCAGCGCCGCGCGCGCCTGCGGGAACGCCTCGTCCGCCACGGACGAGCCGGCCAGACGGACGATCTCGGGGTTGATGGAGTCGTAGCCGAGAAGCGTCGGCGCGCTCATCGCGCACAGGCCCGTGATGAACGTCATGACCGTGAGCGAGAAGAGCGTCGGCAGAAGCGTCGGGAATACGACCTTCCAAAGCACCTTAAATGGCTTGGCACCCATGTTTCGGGCAGCTTCGACGGTGTTGTAGTCGATGCCGCGGATGGCGTTGCGCAGAAAGAGCGCATGGTTGCTCGTGCAGGCGAACGTCATCGTGAAGAGCACCGCGTTGAAGCCGGTGAACCAGTTGACGTTGATGTTCGGGAACGCGTCCCTGAGCTGGGTGGTGATGATGCCGTCGCTGGCGTACAGGAACATGTAGCCCGTGACGAGCGCGACGCCGGAGTAGATGAGCGTCGTCATATAGCCGAGACGGAGGATCTTTGCGCCCTTGATGTCAAAGTACTCGGTCAGCAGCACGATGGAAATGCCGACGACGTTGACCGTGATGACAAGGCACAGCGCCAGCTTGAGCGAGTTCCACACATACTGGGACATGGACCCCGCAAGGAAGAAACGGATGACCGCGAGAGGATCGATCTCCCCGGCGGCGTTCCTGACGGTAAAAATGCTGGTGAGCGTGTTCAGGCACGGCAGCAGCATAAACCCGAAGAAGAGATACGCGAAGAAAACGCCGCCGATGATCTGCAGCATTTTGATCGGCTGGAAGGGCTTCGGCCGCAGTGTCATTTCCCGGCCTCCTCCCCGTTGGGCGCGTAGCTCATAAGATCGTCGGGGTGGACCGTGACGGTCACGAGATCGCCGGTATCGTGCAGGTGCACGCCGTCGTTGCGCTCGATGACCTTGAGCGTCTGGCTGCCGACGTTGATGTAATACTTTATATACAAACCGTAATACTCTCTCGATTCCACGGCGCCGGAAAGCGAGACGGCGCCGGACTCCGCGTGCTGCGCGTCGTTGACATGGACGCGCTCGAGGCGGATGTAGTGATGGTGCGTCGGGTCAAGCTGCGCGCCTGTGGCGTTGAGCTTTTCCACGATATCGTCCGAGAGACGGTTGATGTCGCCGATAAAGTTGCACACAAATTCCGTGGCGGAGTGATTGTAGATCTCGTTTGGCGTGCCGATCTGCTCGATCACGCCCTTGTTGAACACCGCGATGCGGTCGGAGAGCGTGAGCGCCTCCTCCTGATCGTGGGTAACATAGATGCTCGTGATGCCGAAATCCTTCTGCATCTTTTTGAGCTCCATACGCAGCTGGACGCGGAGCTTGGCGTCCAGGTTGGACAGCGGCTCGTCCAGACAGATGATGGCGGGCTCGGTGACGAGCGCGCGGGCGATGGCGACGCGCTGCTGCTGGCCGCCGGAGAGCTGCGACACGGCCTTCCTGAGCTGCTCGTCCGAAAGATCGACCTTTTTGGCAATGGCGCGGACCTTTTCGTCCACCTCCGCCTTCTTCATCTTCTTGACGCGCAGGCCGAACGCAATGTTGTCGTACACGGTCATCGTCGGGAAAAGCGCGTAGCTCTGGAACACGATGCCGATGTTGCGCTCCTCGATGGGCACATGGGTGATGTCGCGGTCGCGCACGAACACCTGTCCCTCCGCCGGCTCGATAAAGCCGGTGATGGTGCGGAGCGTTGTCGTTTTGCCGCAGCCGGACGGGCCGAGGAACGTGAAGAATTCGCCCTCTTTCACATGGACGTTGATGTCGTGCAGCGCGGTGAAGTCGCCGAATTTGACGACAATGTTATTGAGCCGGATCACAGTGGCATTCCTTCCTCTCTTTTGCCGGGACTATGGGCGGATGATGGTTTCGGAAAATATGAAGTATGGCGAGCCGCGGGGCTCGCCATACAGAATTTCGGGGTGACGGGGAATTACTCGGCCTTCTGCGTCAGCGTCGCCCAGTCGAGAGTGTCCCAATCGGGCTCGGTGGGAGCGTTGTTGGCGTCGGCCCAGTAGAAGCCAAGGTTGGTCATGATGTTCGTCCACTCGGCGCTGTGGGCAGCGACGTAGGCGGCATACGTCATGTCGGTGCCGGGAACGGTCGTGAGGGCGAAGTTCTTGATGAGGTAGATCTCGGGAACGTCGGAGCCGTAAACCAGCTCAACGGCACCCTGGTTGCAGGGGAAGGAGTCAAACTCTTCGGCCCAGGCAGCCTGGGTCTCGGCGGAGCCGAACCACTCGGCGAACGCCTTGACGGCCTCGGTCTCTTCCTCGGTGCGGCCTTCCTTGTTCAGGATGCCGATGTACTCGGCGATGTAATACGTGCCGTCGTCGATGTCAACGAGCTTCCAGCAGTCGGTGATGGGGTGCTCGGAGCCTTCCGCCGCGGCGTCCAGCTTGCCGTAGAGAGAAGAGGAGTAGAACGAGGAAACGGCAACGTCGCCCTTGTTCAGAGGATCAAAGCCGTACTTCCAGTCGTCGCCGCCGAACTTGCCCTCGGCGCAGTACTTCCACAGGGTCTTCCAGCCGTCGACGGAGATGCCGCCGGCGGGAGAGGCGGGATCGGTGAAGGGGTAGAGCATGGCGGAGTTGATGTTGGCGTTGGTCGTGCCGCCGACCTTGTTCTGGCGGTACCAGGTGTAGCCGCTGTCAACAACGTCGGCCCAGTGCGCAAAGTGCAGCTCCTCGCCGTTGGTGCCGAGCTCGTCGGTGCGGTAGAGCATGAGGACGTTCTGGATGACGAGACCGTAGGCCTGACCGTCATACGCATATTCGCCGACCTCCTCCGCCCAGGACGGAGTCCAGTCAACAAGGGACAGGTTCTCGTAAACGCCGTCCACGACCTGGCCCCAGCGGGTCTCGTTCAGACCGAAGAGGATGTCGCCGTCCTTCTTCTCGTTGGCGGCCTGAATGGCGGCCGTGTCGCCGGAGATGACGCTGTTGTCATCGATGCTGATGGTGAAGCCGGCTTCCTTCGCCTCGTTCACGAGCCACGTGGTGCGCTCCGTGGAGTTGGAGTTGGAGTAAATACGGATGGTGTAGCCGGAGTAATCCTTCGGGGTCTCCGTCTCGGTGGGCTGCTCGGCGGGCGCTTCCGCCGGCGCTTCCGTCGGCTCGGTGGCCGGAGTCTCGGTCTGGGTGCCGCAGGCAGCCAGCGAGAGAACCATGACCAGAGCCAGAATGAGAGCAAATGCTTTCTTCATGGGTTTTCTTCCTCCTAAAAATGATCCCCTGTACGGGGGATTTATACTTTACATTATAGTCGCTTTATTGGGAAAATGCAATAGAACAACGGCGTATTTTCGCAGCGTTTTGTGTAGTTTGTCTTTGTACGGAAAACAAATATCCTTTACACGGCTTTACAATGCTTTGCGGCGCTTTACAATGTAAAATCCAGCACGGAGGAGGCGTCCAGAGTCGTCTGCCGCGCAAGGAACGGCGCGAGCTGCCGGGCGATCGTCCGCGCGCCGTGCTCCCGGTCGCTTTCGATGTTGAGCGGGAGGATCGGATCGTGCAGCGAGAGGCGCAGCAGAAACCATCCGTCGCCGTGGGCGCGGTCCAGATTGACGCGCACGCCCTCGCAGTTGTCGGGCGCGATGCTCCAGCCGGGCTGCTCCTTCGCGTACGCGGCAAGAGAATCGAGCACCGCCTGCCCCGCGGCGCGGAAATCGTCTCCGGCGATCTTCAGCCGGAATTCCCGGCTCTCGGCCGGCTCACGCAGTCCGGCGAGCAGCCCTTCCAGACTGCGCCCGGCGGCGAGCTCCATCAAAAACCGCGTGACGAGATACGCCCCGTCGTCGAGAAAGTAGTTTTCCTTGAGCGCCGCATGGCCGGAGGTCTCAATGGCAAGCTGGCAGTCGCGCCCCTCGGCGTTGAGCCGGAGCGCCTCATTGATAACGTTGCGGTAGCCGCGGCGGAAGCGGCGGTGCACGCCGCCGTGCGCGGCGATAAACCCGGCCAGACCCGCGGATGTGACAGAGTCGGTCACGATGGCCGTGCCGGGATGCTCGCGCAGCAGAATCGCCGAAATGAGCGCGATGAGCCGGTTGCGGTTGAGCTCCTCCCCGTCGGCGAGGACGGCGCCGGCGCGGTCAACGTCGGTATCGAAAATAATGCCGAAATCGGCGCGGCTTTCAAGCACCGCGGCGCGGATGCTGTCCATCGCCTCCGGCAGCTCGGGGTTCGGCACATGGTTCGGAAAGCGCCCGTCGGGGTCAAGATACCGGCTGCCCGTCGTGTCCGCGCCGAGAGGCGCGAGGACCTTTTCGGCAAAGAAGCCGCCCGCGCCGTTTCCGGCGTCCACAACGATGCGCTTTCCGGCCAGGGGCTTTTCACAGCCGTTCGCCGCGGCGACGATCTTTTCGCGCAGCAGCGCGGCGTAGGTTTCCAGAAACTCGCCGCTTTGTACGCTGCCGCCGGGCGCGGCCGGAAGAGGCTCCAGAGCAAGGCGGAGTATCTCGCGCACGTCCGCGCTCTCCGCGCCGCCGGCGGCGGTGAAGAATTTGAGTCCGTTGCGGTTCCACGGCAGGTGGCTTGCCGTGATCATCACGGCGGCGTCGAACGGCGCTTCGCCCGTCACGGTCGTCATAAACATCGCCGGAGTGGTGCAGAGACCGAGATCGGTCACCGCGGCGCCGCACGCGGCGAGCGTTTCGCAAAGCGCTTCGGCGATCGCTTTGCCCGAAAGGCGCGAGTCGCGCCCGACGCTCACGCAAAAGCGCTCTTTTCCGAGCCGCGCGCGCAGGAAGCGCGCAAAGCCGCCGGCGATGGCGCGCACCGCCGCGTCATCGAGCGTTACGCTCTCGCCCTCCACGCCCGCGAGCGCCACGCCGCGCACATCGCTGCCGTTCTGCAGTTTTGCCAGATCCATGTTCCGTTCCTCCCGGAAAAGTTTTTATCGCATCCATTTTACCGCGCCGCACCGTCCTTTGCAAGAACAAGGCCGATTGCATTTGCGCCGCGGCTGTGGTATGGTTAATTGCAAGAACGGATTTGGGGGCTGCAATGAAAGAAAAGCTGAAAACCATTCTGCGCACCGTGTGGTCGTGGCGGCGGTGGCCTTACCTGCTCCGGCTGCGCCGGAGAGTGAAAAACCGCCGGTTCCTCCTGATTGCGAGCGACTGTGACGGTGGGCTGCTGCTGCACGATCTCGGGATGCAGTTTACCACGCCCACGGTCAACATGGCGTTCCACCGGTTTGAAAAGCTGTGCACGCATCTGGACGAATATCTCGCCATGACGCCCGTGCCGATGGAGGCGCCGGAGCGGAGCTACCCGATGTTCACGCTCGGCGAGGCGATCATCGAGGGCACGCACTACAAAAGCCGGGAGGAGTTTCTCGCCGCCTGGGCGCGCCGTATGCAGCGCTTCAGCGCCTGCCGCGCGCAGGGGTATGAGATCCTGCTCATGGCGGACGAAACGAGCCTTTCCGAAAACGGCGGGCTGGCGGAGTATCTCGCCGCACCGTACCGGAAGATCTGCTTTACGAGCGACCCCGCCAAAACCGGCAGGGAGTTCGTGTACATCCCCGACCGGAAAAAGAACGGCTACCGGGACTCGTGGCGCACGGTGGGGCTCTCCGGCGTCCGCGTGTTTGAGCGCGCCATGGACATCCCCGCGTTTCTGGACAATACCGCCCCTTGAGCGTCAACGGCTCCCGAGGCTCGGGAGCTTTTGACTTTTTATTCACGAAAAGGAAGTTTGACATGAATCCAAAGACAGGCAAAGACCCCGCGCTCGGCACCGCCCCGGTCGGCAGGCTCTTCTGGCGGCTTGCGCTCCCGGCGATCGCCGCGCAGCTTGTGAATGTGCTGTATAATATTGTAGACCGCGTCTACATCGGCCATCTCCCGCGCATCGGTGCGGCGGCGCTCACCGGCGTCGGCGTGACGCTCCCGGCGATCATGATCATATCGGCGTTCGCCGCGCTTGTGAGCGCGGGCGGCGCGCCGCGCGTTTCGATGCTCATGGGAAAGGGCGATCCGGACGCCGCGGAGCGCATCATCGGCACATGCACCTTTACGCTCTGCGCGATTTCGCTCGTGCTCACGCTCATCATGCAGCTCTTCGCCGCGCCGATCCTCCGTATCTTCGGCGCGAGCGACGCGACGCTCCCCTACGCGCTCGAATATATCTCGCTCTACAGTCTCGGCACGGTCTTCGTGCAGCTCTCGCTCGGGCTCAACGCCTTTATCACCGCGCAGGGCTTTTCCACAACGAGCATGCTCACCGTGACGATCGGCGCGGCGCTCAACATTGTGCTCGACCCGCTTTTCATGTTCGTGTTCGGCATGGGCGTGCGCGGCGCGGCGGCCGCGACGGTCCTTTCGCAGGCCGTCTCGTGCGCGTGGGTCGTGCGCTTCCTCTGCTCAAAGCGATCGACGCTGCGGCTGCGCGCGAGGAATCTGCGGCTGGATATGAAGCTCCTTCTCCCCTGTCTCGCGCTCGGGCTCTCGCCGTTCCTCATGCAGATCACGGAAAATCTCGTTGCGGTGAGCTTCAACGTGACGCTCCTCCGCTTCGCCGGAGACACCGCCGTCGGCGCGGTGACGGTCCTCACGACCACGATGAGTCTTTCCATGCAGCTCCTGCACGGTCTCACGCAGGGCGCGCAGCCCATTATGAGCTTCAACTACGGCGCGGGCAACGGGCGGCGCGTGCGCGAGACGTTCCGCATTCTGTTTATCAGCTGTCTTTCCGGCTCCATGCTCGTGTGGGCGGTGTGCATGCTGTTTCCCGGCGCCGTGGCCGGGATCTTCACGCCGGACGCGGAGCTTGGCGCCTACACCGCATGGGCCATGCGCATTTATATGGCCGCGAGCGGCATTTTCGGTATCCAGATCGCGTGCCAGCAGAGTTTTGTGGCGCTCGGTCAGGCAAAGGTCGCGATCTTCCTCGCGCTGCTGCGCAAGGTGATCCTGCTCATCCCGCTCATTTTCCTTCTGCCGCGGCTCGGTATTTTTGAAAACGCCGCCTTTGCCGTGTTTCTTGCCGAGCCCGTCGCCGACACGCTCGCCGTGTGTACGACCGCCGCCATGTTCTTCGCCCGCTTCGGCTCGCTCACCGCCGGAGCGGAGACCGCCTGCCGTTTGCAAAAGGAGAGATCCGAATGACCGTTGCCGTAAGAGCATATACCCCCGCCGACGTCGGTGCGGCGGCGGAGATCTGGAACGAGGTCGTCCGCGGCGGCGTCGCCTTCCCGCAGACGGAGCCGCTGACCGAAACGACGGGCGCGGCGTTTTTCGCCGCGCAGAGCCATACCGGCGTCGCCGTGAACGAGAGCGGCGAAATACTCGGGCTTTACATCCTGCACCCGAACAACGTCGGCCGCTGCGGCCATATTGCGAACGCGAGCTATGCCGTGAAGGGCACGGCGCGCGGCGGGCACATCGGCGAGGCGCTTGTGAAAGACTCTCTCGCGCAGGCGAAGGCGCTCGGTTTCCGCATCATGCAGTTCAACGCGGTCGTCGCGTTCAACACGCACGCGCGGCATCTCTACGAGCGGCTCGGCTTCACGCAGCTCGGCACAATCCCCGGCGGCTTCCGGCTCGATGACGGGACATACGCCGATATCTGTCCTTACTATAAAACGCTTTGCTGATCCGGCAGCTCCCTTTGCCGCAAAACCTGTTTGAAGGGAGATTTGTTCACATTTTTTGTTTATACTAAGAAAAAAACCGGAAAGAAGGTCTCTTCCATGTGTACAGCTGCCACATACAAAACCGACGGATTCTACTTCGGCCGGACGCTTGACTATGAGTTTTCCTACGGCGACGAGATCGTCGTGATGCCCCGGCGCTTCCCGCTCGCCTTCCGCGGCGGCGCGGCGCTGCCGGAACACTACGCCCTGCTCGGCATGGCGCATGTGGCCGACGGCTGTCCGCTCTACTATGACGCGATGAACGAAAAGGGCCTCTGTATGGCGGGGCTGAACTTTGTCGGCAACGCCGTATACGCCGCGCCGCGCGGCGACAAGGGCGACGTCGCGCAGTTTGAATTCATCCCGTGGGTGCTCGCGCAGTGCGCTTCCGTTTCGGAGGCGCGCGCCCTGCTTGCGAAAACAAATCTCACCGGCACGCCGTTTTCCGCGCAGCTTCCCGCCGCGCAGCTCCACTGGCTGCTCGCGGATAAGGACGAATGCATCACGGTCGAGTCCGCGGCGGACGGTCTGCACGTATACGACAACCCCGCCGGCGTGCTCACGAACAACCCGCCGTTCCCGCAGCAGCTCTTCCGGCTGAACGATTACCAGTCTCTCTCCCCGCGCCAGCCGGAAAATACGTTCGCGCCCTCGCTCGATCTGCGCTCCTACAGCCGCGGCATGGGCGCGCTCGGGCTGCCCGGCGATCTCTCGTCGTCCTCGCGCTTCGTGCGCGCGGCGTTCACGCGCGCCAATTCCGTTTCCGGCCGCTCGGAGACGGAGAGCGTCAGCCAGTTTTTCCACATCCTCGGCGCGGTCGAGCAGGTGCGCGGCTGCTGCGAGGTCGCGCCCGGCAAGCACGAAATCACGCTCTATACCTCCTGCTGCAGCGCTCAGCGCGGCATTTATTACTACACGACGTACGAAAACCGCCGCATCTGCGCCGTAGACATGCACCGCTGCGATCTCGACGCCGCGGCGCTCGCACGCTTCGCGCCCCGCACGGAGGAGGATATTTTCTTTCAGAGATGAGGAGGCCGCACCGTGGAGAGCTTTGAGCCTAAAAAACTGGCGCTAATCAGAATATGGCAAATCCTCAAGGAATACAGCGACCATAAGCATCCGATGACACAGGAGGATATTGCGCGTCATCTGGAAAGCGACTACGGTATTGCAATTGAAAGAAAGGCTGTCAGCCGCAATATCTCTTTGCTGAAAGAAGCCGGAGTCGGAATAGAATCGTGCCGGGCAGGCTGTTATATTGATTATCGGGAATTTGAGGATGCAGAGCTGCGCATGCTCATCGACGGTGTCCTCTCCAGCAAGCACATTACCGCTGCCCGCTCCAAAGATCTTATCGAACGGATTTGCGGCCTTTCCAATAAATACTTCAAAACAAGCATCAAGCACATCCGCTCCGTGAACGATTGGAGCAAAACCGATAACAGCGCTTTGTTTTATAACATAGAATCAATTTATAAAGCAATCGAGAAACAAATACAGATCCGCTACGACTACAACAAATACGGAATCGACCGGAAACTCCACAAATCCTCTGAGCAGCGTGTAAGCCCGTATCAGATGATCCTCCACAATCAACGGTATTATCTTATGGCATACAACGAGGATTGGAACGATATGGTATTTCAGCGTCTGGATCATATCACCGACATAGCCTTTACCGAAAAGAAAGCTACTCCGATAAAAAATATCAAAGGCTACGAGAACGGGATCAACTACAAGGAGATCTCCTCTGCCATGCCGTATATGTACACGGATCCACCGGAGCAAATTGTTTTCCGGGCAGATACACAGATTATCGATCAAATTATTGACTGGTTCGGGACCGACGTCAGAATACAGGAGACCTATGACAAGGAAAAGATTGAGGTAAGCATAAAGGCAAGCCCGACCGCCATGGAATACTGGGCTATGCAGTACCTTCATCACGTTGAAATCCTTCAGCCGGAATCTCTGAGAACACAGATAAGAGAGGCGCTGGAAGAGGGGCTGAAAAAGTATCAATAATATATAAAACAAGGCTCGTGGATTCATTGAAATCCGCGGGCCTTTTTATGTCCCATTTTTGACCCATATTTATCTGTATGATGACTGCGAACGAAAAAGCATAGGAGCTGCTGGTCAAAAATGTATAGTGACGAGATAAAGAGAATTCTCAAAGCGACCTATGGCGTAAACGCATCCACGCTTGACGTCGGTTCCTCTGCCGAGCGCGGCAGCAAGCTGTATTTCTATACGCTGGACGGAGAATTTACCGATGAGATCGCGTCGGTCAGAGATGCTTTAAACAGGCAATTATCCAAAAATACTATCGGCAGGCTGATAGAGCTCACGCAATTTCTTCCCGGGAATAAATGGGACCTGCCGCAGTGCGCGCGTCTGGCCGAGAATAACGGCCGATGGACATTGACGTTTCATTTCGTTAAGGGCGTCCGATACCACCGATCTTTCGGAAACCATATAGCGTCCACGCTGATCCTGCAGAACACCCCGGTAATAACGCTGTCTTCCGAGAAGAAAGACACTTTTTACGGCTATTGGGACAAAACCGTTTGTGTCCGCAGCGGGCAGGATGCCGGGGAGCAGGTCACAACCGACGGCATGAATTACCGAATCAACCGGAATCTCCTGAGCAACGCTCAATTCCGAGCTTTCACCGCTGCGTTCTTCTCTGCGGCTGCCGAGGCCGAGAAAATGTACATCCTGAAAGACATCGGCCGGACAATAAAAAAGTGCGGCTGCTTTCTTCCGTCGATCCCGTTTTCGAGCGTGATCCAATCGCATACTCCGAAAGAAATAATAGATGCCTCTGTGCCGGAGCCCGGCGTGCTGAACTTAAATTACAACAAGATCGATTTGAACACCGGTTATGCGATCGCGTCGTTGGCTCCCGCTGTCAGCAGACGTGATCGGCCGGCACTGATCGGCATATCGATGGATTTGTTTGCAAAGTGTTTTACCTTAAAGAACGCATTCGACGGGTTCAACAGCTTTGAGTCGGTTGGGTCGTTTATAGTGAATTACTATCGCCATGTGCGCGGATTTTCGGAGAAAGAGCTTGATGATTATGTGAAGGATTACGTTGCAATGTGTCTTGACACCAATACACCCGTTAAGCTCCGATGCAGCCTTAAAAAACTGATAGAGGCACATGATGAACTGTCGCGAGCGGTCCGGAAGAACCGTCTTGAGGCGGCAGGCAGTGAATCGCTGGTTATGACCCCTTCAAGATTTGATAATCTGGAAAAGTCGCTCAGCTTCCTGTATCCAAACGAGCTCCAACGGATCATCACTTCCGAACAGCTTCTTGCGGAAGGCGAAACCCAGCATAACTGCGTCTACTCAAGAAAAGCTCTGATCCAGAGTGATCGTGCGGCGATTTTTCACTGGAGCTTTGAGAACGCAGGCCACACGGTGCAGTTTTCTGCGGATTGCCGGGGAAGGTATTATCTCGATGAGGTAAAAGCGAGATTTAACGCGGAATGCTCCCAATCGGCAATAACCAGGCTAAGGGAGATGCTGGCCGCCGCAAACACTTGCCAATGGATCGAACCAGAGGAATGACAAGAAACGAGGTAAGAAAAATGATCGTCAGACCGGAAGCGTGGATCACAGAGCCGGATGCAGAGGGCGACGGCCTTCTGAAAGCATGGGCAGGACACGGAAGCACGGAATTCCCCCTTCCGATAGAGACGCACGGCGTATTCATTGAGAGCGCGGCGTTTCCCTGTGAGAAGGACTTTGAACTGTTTCTCGAATGCGTGAAAACCCCTGACGCCTATCGGGATGAAGAAGCCTTTAGAGCGGCACATGAGCATTTTCCCATGGCCTCTGAATCCGTTATCCCAATAGGCTTATTATCTCCGCCCTATGATGCCCGCGTTCTGTTAAACGGGGTTGTCACGGAGATCTATAACGCTCCGGCCGAGTATGGATTCGGTGAAAAAGACACCTTGTTCTCCTTTTCCTGCCTTGGAAACGAATATGACGCCGTCTATTACGCCGACGCGGGAAAAATTACGCTCAAAGAGGGCAATATCGTTTCCTGCGTTTACCGACTTCACGGCGTTCTAAGGGAAAGCAGCTGACACGCTTGCAGGAGGGGAAAAAGATGTTTGGTGCGATCATCGGAGATATCGTCGGATCCCGATTTGAATTTGACGATCATAAAAGTAAGACATTCGGCCTTTTCGGAAACGACGGCATCATGGATATCCCATGTGAATATACCGATGACTCCGTCATGACCGTCGCCGCGGCGGACGCTTTGCTGAATCGTGAAATGCAGGAAGACGACGATACGTTTAAAAAACGCCTTGTTGAGAAAATGCATTATCACGGAAGAAAACGGCTGAACGCGGGTTTCGGCACGCTTCTTTACCGCTGGCTGAAGGACGGATCAACGGCTGCGTATAACAGCTGGGGCAACGGCTCCGCCGCGAGAGCCGCTCCCGCCGGATGGGCAGCGCATTCCCTTGAGGAAGCGGAACGCTTAGCCGGACTGACCGCAGAGGTCACGCACAACCATTCGCAAGGCATCCGGGGTGCGCAGGCGGTAGCCGCGGCGATCTGGATGGCTCGCAGAGGAAAGGACAAAGAGGCGATCCGAAAGTACATCGAGCAGAAGTATTATCCGAACGCCTTTTTGAAGTCTCTGGATGAAATCCGGCCGGATCATGCGTTCGATGAAAGCTGTCAGGGCACGGTCCCTGTCGCCTTGGAGGCGTTTTATGAATCCAACAGCTTTGAGGACGCGCTGCGAAACGCCGTTTCGGTCGGCGGTGATTCCGACACGCTGGCCGATATCGCCGGCGGTATCGCGGAAGCGTATTACGGAATACCCGATTTGATCCGCAGCGAGGCCATGGCGTTTCTCGACGACGAGATGCGGGAGATCGTCGTCCGATTCAAAGAAAAATACCAAAAGTAACGCACCGATTATGGCGCATTGTCTCTGCTAAGGTAAAACCGTAAAACAGAAATGATTATGGGAGGAAGAAAAATGAGCGCATTTGACAAGGTGATCGGCTATGAGGCGATCAAAACCGAGCTTCGGCAGATCTGCGATGTGATTCAAAACCGGCGCGTGTATGAGGAGCTTGGGGCAAGACTTCCGCACGGGCTTTTACTCTATGGCAAACCCGGTCTCGGCAAGACCCTGATAGCCAAGTGCTTCATTGAAGAAAGCGGCCTTTGCGCCTACACTATACGCAGAGATAAAGGCGGCGATGGTTTTATCAGCGATATCACCGAAACTTTTCAAAAAGCCAAAGAAACCGCGCCCTGCATCATCTTCCTTGATGACATGGACAAATTTGCAAATGACGATTACGTCCATTGCGATGCTGAGGAATATGTGGCCGTTCAGTCCGGGATCGATGAAGTAAAAGACAGCGGCGTGTTTGTCCTCGCCACTGTCAATGATAAGAGGAGGCTTCCGGACTCCCTCGTGCGCTCCGGCCGCTTTGACAGAAAAATTGAAGTTCTGCCTCCTTCAAACAAAGACGCCGAAGAGATCATCGCGTACTATCTCTCGGATAAAAAAATAGCCGAAAGCGTCAATATGGACGACCTTGCCAAAATGATCACCTATCACTCCTGCGCCGAGCTGGAGACCATTCTCAATGAGGCCGCCATTTATGCGGCATATAATAGACGGCCGAGCATCGAGATGAACGATCTTGTAAAGGCTGTCCTGAGAACCCAGCACAATTTACCCGATAGCTATACCAAAACATCGAAGGAGTACGCAAAAAAGACTGCGCTTCATGAAGCCGGTCATCTGGTCGTTTCGGAAGTGCTTTGCCCCGGGGTCGTCGGCCTTGCCGCTCTTCGTCCCGCCGACGGAACGCCGAGAGGCTTTATTCACAACTGCGAGGATCTTTCAAGGAAGCCCTATTACATTCTGGTCTCCCTGGCCGGCAAGGCGGCCGTCGAGCTCTATTACTCCAAATACTGCGCCGACGGCTGTCGGGACGATATCAAGTGCGCGTTCACCATTATCCGTAACGGTATTTCAGAGGAGGCTATGCTTGGGTTCGGTTCCCTCCGTGTGGAAACCCGGGATTTGAGTTACTCTGAAAATTTCAACGCCCGCAACGAAGCGGTAACGCACGCCGAGCTGGAACGCTATATGCTCATGACCAGAGACATTCTTCTGAAGAACAGGGTCTTTCTCGAGAAGACCGCAGAAGCCCTGCTCGAAAAGGGAACGCTTCTGCATTCAGATATAAAAGCGATAAGAGATTCTGTTACGATCGTTGAAGTGGACGTTTAAGCCTGCGGCGCCGAAAGGAGAACAACATGGGAAAAGACAAACTGCAGGAAATTATTGAGAAATATGAGGCATCGGACGACGAACTGGATCTTGAAAACCGTCTGCGGTATGCCATGGCGCTGTCCATGCACTTCGGGAAAGAAGTCAATACGCCGGAGATGAAGAGCATTCTGACAACACTGACCGCATCCGGGCATCAGACCGCAAAAAAGATAAAAGTCAACCTTCTGCAGCTGTTTATTATCGCGGACCTGACCGGGAGCGAGCTTACCTATGCTTTTGCCAAAAAAGTATTTACGGAGAATTTCGGGATGCCGTTCGGCGGCGAGAAACAGTGCTTCTGACAAACAGCAGGCAATGCACCGATTCCGGTACATTGCCTGTCGTATCATCTTTCTGTAATAAATAACGAATATCGTATATGGAGGATGAATTATGAACACATCAAAAATTGCCTGTTATACCAAGCCCGATGAAGCTCCCGTTCTCACGCCCGCAGAATCTATTATCAGCATGTTTGAGCACACCGACGAGAACGGCGTGCTTTATATCCCCGAATGGCCGGTGCCGCTTGACGACAGCGCGGAGGATAAGGAGCTCTTCTATAAATGCAAAATGCACTGGAATGCGGCCGATCTGCAGGATGTGCTGATGCGCTGCGAAAGCGATTATCATGCGCTGAAGCTGCTTTCCGAAAAGTACGATTCCATCCGCACGGCCGCCGACGCGGAAGCCTTGCCGGAAGCGCAGAAGGCTGCTTGGAACACCTATATTCGGGATTTTGAAACGGGCGATATAGACGCCGAAGCGGAGGCTCGTATCGGCGGCGGCGTTGCGGCCTATGATGTGTTATTCCATGCCTATCGACTTTACAGGCTGATGTCGCTCAACGCGCCCCGATTCATCATTCAGGGCGAAGCCTGTCTGTTTGCTCAGACTATGGTCATCCATAGCTATTGCAAAACGATGGAAGTCGTTGAAGATGTTGAGTGAAGCTTTTCCCACACGCCGGTTTTCGGATCGGCCTTTCATTACAGCAGCGGCAGAAACTTGCGTTTTCAAATATATTATTATATCATTGCACTATCTATCTATAAAAAACTGTTCACCCGCGCGGGCAAGGAGGGTTTCGTTTGGTTTACCTATCTAAATCAAAGTATTGCGGCCTGTGGCAGTGTCCCAAGATTGCATGGCTGAAGAAATATAAGCCCGAAGAACAGACGCTTGACGGCGGTACTCTGTCACGCATGGAGGCAGGCAACGAGGTCGGCAATCTGGCTAAGGGTCTTTTCGGTGACTATGTTGAGGTAACGGCATACGACGGAGAGAAACCCGATCTTTCCGAAATGATCGCCTGCACACAGGTCGAGATGGATAAGGGAACGCCCATCCTTTGTGAGGCGTCCTTTTCCTATAACGGTCTTTATTGTGCGGTAGACATTCTTAAAAAGGAAGACGCCGGCTGGGCAATCTATGAGGTCAAAAGCTCGGCCAAGCATAAAAAAAGCGACGGGACTTATGACGACGATAAAGAGGTCTATATCGCAGACATCTCCTATCAGCGGTATGTTCTTGAACATTGCGGCGTCAATGTGACCGGCACATATCTGGTCTGCCTGAACGGAGACTACATCTTCGACGGGACGCTCGACCTGTCGAAGCTTTTCTTCATATCCGATGTGGCGGAACAGGTAAAAAACGAAATCAGGAACATTGAGTACAATGTAGCCGTTGCGGAAAAGATCCTGCAGTCGGCAGAAGAGCCGGATATCGATCTGAGCACGGCCTGCCGAAAGCCGTATGACTGCGCTTTCCGGTCGTATTGCTTCCGGCATATTCCGAAAAACTCCGTTTTTGACCTCTACCGCCTGCCGTTCAAAAAGCAGATTGAGTATTACCGCAAGGGGTGGATCTCCTACCGGGATCTGCAGCTGAACGCACCGATCAAAAACGACAAACAGCTTCGCCAGATCGAATACGGTCTTGCGGATAAGGGTACCTATGCGGACAAGGCGGCGATCGCCGCGTTTTTGGAGAAACTGACCTATCCGCTGTACTTTCTGGATTTTGAAACGATGCAGCCGGTCATCCCGCAGTTCGTCGGGACGAGCCCATATACCCAGATTCCGTTTCAGTATTCCCTTCACTATATTGAGAAAAAAGGCGGCGAACTCAAGCACACGGAGTTTCTTGCCGAATCCGGCACCGATCCGCGCCGCGCTCTGGCGGAGCGGCTGTGCAAAGATATCCCGATGAATGCATGCGTGACCGCATACAACAAGGCGTTCGAGTGTACAAGGATCAGAGAGCTGGCCACGGCATTTCCTGATCTCGCGGAGCATCTGCTTAATATCCGGGATAATATCGTCGATCTGCTTGTGCCGTTCCAGTCCGGCTGGTACTACAATCGCGAAATGGGCGGCTCATTCTCCATCAAGAGCGTGCTGCCGGCCATCTTTCCAAACGACCCGGAGCTCGATTATCATTCCCTTGAAGGAATTCACAATGGCACCGAGGCGATGACTATTTTCCCAAAAATCAAGGATATGCGCCCGGAGGAGCGGGAAAAAGCGCGGCACGATCTCCTGAAATACTGCGAGCTGGACACCTACGCCATGGTCAAAGTATGGGAAGAACTCGTGAGAGCTGCAAAAATAGAAGAGTAAAAAGCAGAAAGGAGCAGGCAAATGGAAAACAATACCGCAAACAGCGTTCTTGCCGATTTGAAAGAAAGGTTCGGCAAGGCATTTAACAACAAGGAGCGAACGGTTAAAGAGGCATTGGATCTTGCGTATGCCGATATGTCTCGGAGGGCGCAGAATCACAGAGATACAAACAAAAGCGCATCCATCGGGTACTTATTGGAAGAAGGCTCCCCGTTTCTCAAAGTAATAAACGGAGAAACGGCATTCAAAGATCAAAAAGAGTTTGACGGCTGGCATCAGGACATCTGCGAAGAGCTCAAAAAGAGAATGACCGGAAACCTCTTTGAAGGTACAATTGGCAAAGCGCAAAAGGTAATCAACATGGCATTTAAGTACCTGATGTATACCGATAAGCCGTGTACCGAAATACATGATTACTGCCACATGACTCTGGATAGTTATACTCTGGCATGGTACAAGCGGGTGACCGGAAAAAAGGGATCTTACACTTGGAGCCAGATCGACAATTATAATGAATACCTTTTGATTCAAGAAGAAATCCGGGCTTTCCTTTCCGACAACCCTGCTTATTCCGTTGACATTGCGGGGCTGGGCAAGTTTGCGATTGAACGTTTGCCGGAGCAACCGATTCAGGCAGAGTTCATTGTTTGGAAAGGTGAGACGTTATCCAAAAAATACAACGAACTCGTCGGAAGTATCAACTCATATAAAAAAAGCGGAATTACGGAAGACGCCTGGCTTATCGGTGAAAAGTTTTCCCAATTCTTAAAGAATATCAATTGAAAGTCGATCCGGTTCCTGCGTGGAGCGTCTGACAGCCACAGCAGCCGGACAACATGGCGGAATAAGTCCCGCCCCCGCGGCATGAAAGGCTGCGGGGGCGGCGCCGTTTATTTCCTTTTTCCGCTCTTTCGGGACGGACGCTCCGGGGCGGATGGATGCGTTTTCACACCCTTCTGCGCATCAGCCCGTGGCGGTTGCAGTAAGCGTACAGCCATCCGCCGCCGCGCAGCGAAAAGCGCGCCGCGGCGTCCCCCTCGGGATAGAGCTTCACAAGCTCCAGCCGTTCGTCCGAAGCGAAGGCGAGAAACGATATGTGATGCCCGCGCGTCATCGGGTGGCGGACGGAGACGTAAAATTCGTCCTCCACCGGCTCGACGGCGATCTCATGCTCCGCGTCCGGCTCCTCGCTCTCGAGCGGCGGGAGCGCCACGCCGCAGCAGCTCACGACCGCCGCGCCGAGCGAGTGCAGCACGTTGCCGCACATCGGACAGACATAGAGCGCGCCGCGGCGCATATTCGCCGAAACGTTCCGGTTGACGACCGGCGCGCCGCGCAGCAGCTCGATCACCGATACGCCGAGCGCCGCGGCGAGCGGCTCAAGAAGCGTTATGTCCGGCAGGCCCCGCCCCGTTTCCCATTTGCTCACCGCCTTGTCGCTCACGCCGATTCTGTCCGCGAGCGCGGACTGCGTGAGCTTTTTCTTTTCCCGCAGCGCGCGGATGACGCCGCCGGTCACATAATGATCCATCCTCCCACATCCTTTCGTCCGAAGCATACCGCGCCGGAGCCGCATATGCAACCTACGCTCCGTAGGGCGGATTCCGCGCAGGGTCTCGGAGAGGGGTAAAAATCCCATGGCGGCCGCGGCGGCTTTGCGCCGACGCCCGCTCCGCCGTGCGGAAAACGCCGGCGCGCGGCAAGGCGCTCCGGCGTTTTCCTTATGTCTCCCCCGTCAGTACACGACCACGAGCGTGCCGACGGTGATGTTGTTGTAGATCGTCGCCATGGCGTCAAGCGGCGTGTTGACGCAGCCGTGCGAGCCGTCGGTCAGGTAAATGTCCCCGCCGTACTCGGTGCGCCACGAGGAATCGTGCAGGCCGATCTGGCCGTCGAACGGCATCCAGTAATCGACATGGTCGTTCCACGTCGGGCCGACGAGGTAGGTGTCCGTCGTCATGCTCGCAATGCGGAAGCAGCCGCGGCGCGTATAGTCCCCGGCGGAGATGTTGCCGGTGACGACCGGCGTTTCCACGAGCAGCTTGCCGTCCACATAGTACCACATATACTGGTTGTCCAGGCTGATTTCCACGAAAGTATCCGTAAAATCATAGTACCAGTACTCCTGTTTCCAGTACCACGAGGTATCGTAGTTCGGCGTGACGGTCGTGTCGGTCCTGCTCTCCAGCGCCGCGGCGATGTCCGCGGCCAGCGCGTCGCGGTCGAGAATCCAGCCGGTATCGCCGACGCGGTAGTAGATATACGGGCGGGTCTTTTCGGCGTTGTGGAATTTGGCGTAAACGCCGTCGAGCGCGTATTCGTCCGCGAGCGCGTCCGAAAGCGCCTTGACCTTTTCCGGCACCGGAACGCACGCCGCCGTGCCCTCGGCGTCCGAGAGCGTCACAGCGCTCATGCGCCAGATGTCCTGCGGCGTGAGCGTATAGGTGTTTCCGTCCTGAAAATCGAGCGTCACTTCCGTGGCGAGATACTCGTCGATCTCCCGCTGCTGGCGGAGGATCGACGGGCTGTCCGCCTCGACGCTCTGCCGGACAACGGCATTCTCCGCCTCGATCACGGGGCTTTCCTCGCGCAGATCGCGCACCGCGGGCAGCTGCTCCGCCATGGCGGAAACACAGTTTGCAAGATTTACGAGATTGCCCTTTGAACCGGGATCGACCGTGTAGCCGTCCTCGCCAAGAACGATGCGCGCGTCCACCGGCTCCTGCCGGGGCGTCTCGTCATAGAGCGTGCGCGAGAGAAGCTCGCTCGCCGCGGCGGTGTCCGAAACGGTGTAAACGCCCGTCTCCAGGCTCCGCTCGCCCTTCATCATCCAGCCGAAGAGACCGGCCTCGGCATGCTGCGCGTCAAAATACTCCTCCAGCGCGGCGGTGAAGCCGTCGGCGTCCACGAAGCTCTCGAGCGGCAGCGCGACGACGGCATCGCCCCGCGCGTCGCGCAGTTGCGCTGCGTGCGACTTTGCCGTGCCGAGCAGAAACTCCGCCGCCCCCGCTTCGGACACGCCGCCGCAGTCGTACCCGTTGATGACCGTGCCCGGCAGAAACGCCGAGCGGTAATACACCGATACGCCGCCGAGCGCGATGACCGCGAGCAGCACGAGCGAGAGCGCGATAACAAGCGCTATGCGCGTTTTTTTGTTTCCCAGTTTTTTCGTTGCCGTTTTTTCCATTGGAACCGTAAACCTCTCCGAAGCGTTTTCATCCTGTAAGACGGCGCAGCGCTGCCGGAAGTTCTCTCTGTTTTTTTCCGTTTCGTTCATTTCTCTCCGCTCCGATTCTCCGCCGCGGCGCTCTTTGCGAGCGCGGCGGTATGGATAAGCCGCACGCTGTCGCGGCAGCAGTCGATCCAGCCCTCGGCACGCAGCCGCGAAAGCTCGCGGCAGAGGGCGCTCCGATTCGCGCCGAGATAGGCGGCAAGGTCCTCCCGGCGCATGCCGAGCGAGAACGTGTTTCCCCCGGCGTCCGCGGCGGCGTCAAGAAGGAACGCCGCGAGGCGCGCGCGGAGAGACCGCCGCGCGAGATATTCCGCCCGGCGGCGCAGCCGCCAGTATTTCTCCGCGATCTCCGCAAGCAGGTTTTCCCGCAGTATCGCATGGCGCTCGCACGCGCGCGCACACGACGTCATCACCGCCCGGTACGGCAGGAAGAGCGCCGCGGTGTTTTGCGATGCGATCACGTCCACGGGGCTTTTCCTGTCGCGCGCCGCCATGAGCACGTCGCCGACAAGCGCGCCGGGGCCGTGCACCGCCGTAAGGCTCCGCTCGCCGGACGGCAGGAGGCTTTCCGCCCGCACCCCGCCGGAGAGGATCACCGCGCACGCGCTCACCGCATCGCCCGTGAGCCAGAGCGTCTCGCCGCGCGCGTACCGCCGCTCGGCCGCGCCCAGACACGCCGTCAGCGCAAAAACGTCGTCCGGTGCGATATGCGCGAACAGCGGACAGCGCAGAAGCGCCGCTTTTTCCGTATCCGTCGTGTGTCTCACCCCGCTTTGTTGCCGCAGCAACTTACAATTCGGGTACACTATACTATACTGTTTGTGAAATGTCAAAAGCGGAGGAACCCGATCTATGAAAATCCAAAAACTTACCGCGCTCGCCCTTGCGCTGGCGCTCCTTTTCGCTCTCGCCGCC
>OLSB01001395.1_pt1 | contig 23475 bp, 23 predicted proteins | sample 1672071 | NCBI WGS metagenome assembly OLSB01 (sample SAMEA3136642, study PRJEB25190) | human gut metagenome | biome: human gut; feature: human-associated habitat; material: faeces | place: Austria | collected 2013 | reverse complement strand
GAATGTATTGAGAATCTATAAGAACTTAAATATTAGTTTAATGAATGTAAGATTAATAATTATAATTTTATTTTAGGTACACAAATAGTGTTAAACGCAATAACAGGAACAACATTAATAAATGTTGTTTTTGGAGAAGGAAGTTATACTTCAGAAATTTTTGCTCTAATTTTAACGATTATTACAACAATATTTGCAGGTCTACAAAAAATATGGAATTTTGAAAAACAAGCACAGGGGAATGCAAAAGCGGCAGATATGTACTTAAGAATCGGCAAGAAAATAAATTTAATTTTGTGTTTAATCAAGGATAAAGAACTTTCCCACAAGGAAATTATAAAAAGAACTGAACTTATTGGTGATGAAATTAGTCAAGCAAATGAGGTGGGTTCGGAATTTCCGACAAATATAAGAGATTATAAAAAAGCTCAAAAAGGCATAAAAAATGGTAAAGAAAATTATAAGGAAGACGAGATTGAAATATGGGAATAGGATGACCTAGCTATGCTGAAACTTTTGAAAATATATGCATCTATAATGTACGCGAAAGCCACGTCAGAGCAAGCTATATATCGCTTGCTCTGATTTTTTTTGCAAAAAATCAGAGTTCGCTCATGCCGCTGCTCCTCCTTATTCGCAAAAGGTCACGTTCGCATCGTCTATTCGTTTGCAAGCGCACTCGTAACGCCTTTGGCTCACTACCAACCTTTTGCGAGAGTGCCTTCGGCACTTAAAATTTAATTTTACTGCATTTTTCGTTAAGTCCTGTAAGAACACTCGCACCAAAAGTCAAAAACCGCTTGAAATCAAGCGGTTTTTATTTTTCCTTACACGTTTTTCTATATTATTTTATTTAACACTTCTACTGCGCGTTCCTCTTCTCGGGGGGGGTAAAGGTGGGAATATGTATTCCAAGTCATCTCTATATTGGAGTGACCGAGGCGGCGTTGATGTCGGAGCGGGTGTTTCGACAGGCGGCAAGGTTGAGGTGGGTTTTAAGGATGTGCTTCCGCTGCTTGTGCCTGCTTTGGGACCGCTACGGCAACCTTCTTTCGTGATAGTTTTGTGTGGTATCTTAACTATAACACATTTTAGAAAGTTTCCGTATTCTTTTTTTGACCGATATATTTTGTTATGAGTTTACTCGTATAAAAATATGTCGTACCGTAACACATCTATTGTAAACCTACAGCAAAAAATTACTTATTGATTAATTTATCATTGCTTTTTTATTGTTTGTAATGTATAATGTAAGTATAAAAATATTTGAAATAGGGGGAGATGCTGACAAATAAGTGACAATAAGCAATTTTAAAGGACAACACAAAAGACGAAGCGATAGAAAAAACAGAAGCCATACTTAATGAGTCAGGCTTCTAATCCAAAGTCAAAGCCGGAGCGGCACGGAACTTGTTGTAAGGATAATACTGTACGATTTGAGAATTGAATTGCCAAAGGGCTGATTTTAATAAATAACTGAGCTGCGGCAAAATGTTTTTTGCTGCAGCTCAGTTTCATAGTCGGAGAAATTTTTATGCTGAAAAAAGAAATTATGAGAAGGCTTCTTCCACTCAGTTCGGAGGAACGCCGTTATCTTGAGAAAAAATGTGATGTTGATACGGCGAGATACATGGATTGCGGAGAAAACACGGTAAAAAACAGCAAGCTTATGGACCGCGGCAAGCTTATAACAGTGACACAGCATCCGCGTTTTGTTGCCTTTCCGGAGCACACGCATGACTATATAGAAATGGTTTATATGTGCAGCGGCAAGACTGAGCATGTTATAAACGGAGCTTCGCTGACGCTCTCGGAAGGTGAACTGCTGCTTTTGGGACAGGGAGCTGTTCAGGAAATTCTGCCCGCCGGAGAAAATGATATAGCTATAAACTTTATTGTTTTGCCCGAGTTTTTCAACACACCCATGCTTATGATGGGAGATGAGGAAACCCCTTTGAGACATTTTTTGATAGACTGCATGAAAAGCAAAAGAAAGAATGCTTCATATATGCATTTTAAGGTTTCGGACGTGCTTCCGGTGCAAAATCTGCTTGAAAATCTGACATGGGCATTGCTTTTTAATGTGCCGAACAGGCGTATGATAAATCAAAACACAATGGGACTTTTGCTTTTAAATCTGATGAACTGCACGGAAAACCTAACCGTAGGTTCACAGCGTGACGAAGCTGTGCTTGACGTTTTAAGATATGTTGAAGAAAACTACAAAAATGCCTCTCTCTCTGATTTGGCAGAGGAGAAACACTATGATTTTGCGTGGTATTCAAGATTCATAAAAAGAAAAACCGGCAGCACTTTCACAGAACTTGTTCAGCAGAAAAGACTTTCGCAGGCGGTATTTTGCCTCAAAAATACAAATATGACTATAGAGGACATTGCTATTTCCGTTGGGTATAATAATGTAAGTTACTTTCACAGGCTCTTTAAACAGAACTTCGGTCAAACGCCGAGTGAATACAAAAATGCAAATAAGGACATATAAAAGAGTCAAATGGAGTTCTTTATTTTTTTGACTTAAGGATATAAAATATATTATGGCAAACCACTTTGTAACACATGTTGTAATACGGCGGTCTTTTTTGAGATAAAAGACCGCCCGAGGCGAAAGTGGTTTAATATGATAATAGGACGGTGATTTAAGATATGAAATACCATCTTGCCATTGATCTCGGAGCTTCCGGCGGCAGACATATTCTGGGATGTGTTTCGGACGGAAAACTTGTTTTTTCTGAGGTGCACAGATTCGGAGATTATTTAAAGCGTGACGGTGAAAAACTTACGTGGGACACGGAAATGCTTTTTTCGGAAATAGTCACGGGACTTAAAAAATGTGCCGAAGCGGGAAAAATCCCCGAGACGGTTGCAATAGACACATGGGGCGTTGATTATGTTCTTCTCGATAAAGACGAAAAAGAAATTCTGCCCGTATACAGCTACAGGGATGACAGAACTTCAGGCGCTGTAGAAAACGTTGAAAAGCATATAAGCGCACAAAGGCTTTATGAACTTACGGGCATGCAGAAAATGCGTTTTAATACCGTATATCAGCTTTTCTGTGACAAGGAAAGCGGAAGACTTGAAAAAGCAGAGCATTTTCTTATGATGCCGGAGTATCTTTCATATAAGCTTACGGGCATTATGAAAAACGAATATACAATAGCTTCAACAAGCGGAATGATTAACGCGGAAGAAAAGGATTGGGACAAAGAAATACTTATGTCTTTGGGATATCCCGAAAAACTTTTTAAAACTCCGCTGCCGCCGTGTACAGAGGTGGGTTCATTCTCCGATGAGGTAAAAAAGGCGGTCGGCTTTGATGCAAAAGTAGTCTTCTGCCCGTCGCATGATACTGCGAGCGCTGTTGCGGGATGTCCGCTTTCGGAAAATGATATGTACATATCATCCGGCACATGGAGCCTTATAGGAATTGAAAGTCCCAAGGCTTTTTTGACAGATGATATGAGACGTGCAAACTTTACAAATGAGGGCGGCATTGAATACCGTTTCAGATTCCTTAAAAACTACGTTGGCATGTGGCTGCTTCAGAGCATACGCCGCGATATCAATAAAGAAAAATCGTATGATGAAATGATGTTTATGGCTGAAAATACGGAGGACGTCCGCAGAATAGACGTAAATGATGATGCGTTTCTGGCACCCGACAGTATGGTTGAAGCAATAAGAAAATATTTAAACGATCCCGCGCTTTCGCTTGATAAAATATTGCATATTGTTTATCACTCACTGGCGGAATCTTATAAAAATGCTACAGAAGAGATAGAAAAACTTTCCGGAAAGAAAATAGAAACTATTCGGATAGTGGGCGGCGGTTCCAAAGATAAATATCTTAATGCGCTGACGGAAAAGTATACGGGGAAAAAAGTTGCCGCGGGGCCTACCGAGGCAACCGCAACCGGAAATCTTATTTCCCAGCTTATATATTCGGGTGAATGCAAAAACCTTGATGATGCAAGAGAACTTGTAAAGAGGTCTTTTGTGAATTAAACGATAAGTAATCTGAGTCGAACATAACTTTGTCCGGACTCAAATAAAAGAAAAGGAGACTCTATATGAACAGATATGAAGAGGCAAAAAAAATATATGAAAGCTTCGGAATTGATACCGAGGCGGCTATAAAAAAGCTTTCGGAAACCACAATATCTCTTCACTGCTGGCAGGGTGATGATGTTACGGGCTTTGACAGCCGCGAAGCGCTTTCCGGAGGAATTCAAACGACGGGAAATTACCCGGGTAAGGCAAGAACTCCGAAGGAGCTGATGGCGGATTTTGACAAAGCAGCATCGCTTATTCCCGGCAAACTTAAACTTAACCTTCACGCGTGCTATGCAATTTTCGAGGACGGTGAGTTTGCAGACCGTGACGCGCTGCAGCCAAAGCACTTTAAGGCATGGGTTGATTTTGCCAAGGAAAGAGGAATGGGTATCGATTTTAATCCCACATTCTTTTCGCACTCCATGGTGCGTGATAATCTGACGCTTTCATCGCCCTGCGGTGATGTTCGTAAATTCTGGATTGAGCACGGCAAAAGATGCCTTGAAATTTCAGAGTATTTTGCAAACGAAACGGGTGTTCCGTGTGTTATGAATATCTGGATTCCGGACGGATTTAAGGATATTCCGGCAGACAGGCTTGCACCGCGCAGACGTTTTGCGGAATCACTTGATGAAATATTAAGCGTGCCGTACGATAAGAGCAAAGTATTTGTTTGCCTTGAGTCGAAAGTATTCGGCATAGGACTCGAATCATACACTGTAGGCAGTGCGGAATTTTGTATGAATTATGTTGCCAAGAAAGGTATAACGCCTCTTATGGACAACGGACATTATCATCCGACAGAACTTGTTTCGGACAAAATTTCATCAATGCTGCTCTTTAACGACCATATTGCCCTTCATATTACGCGCGGCGTAAGATGGGACAGTGACCATGTTGTTTTGTTTGATGACGAGACGCGTGAAATAGCAAAAGAAATCGTAAGAAACGATGCTCTTTCTAAGGTGTTTATAGCAACAGATTATTTCGATGCGTCGATAAACAGAATATCCGCATGGGTAACAGGAGCCAGAAGTGTTTCGAAGGCGTTGCTTTTTGCACTTTTGCAGCCTTCGGATGAAATGAAAAAGCTTCAGGAAGAAAGCCGGTTTACAGAGCTTATGGTGCTTTCCGAAGAGGCGAAAACGCTTCCGTTCGGAGACGTATGGGCAGAATACTTAAAACGCGAGGATGTTCCCGCATGTTACATAAAAGATATTAAAGACTATGAAGAAAAGGAGCTTTCACAGAGAGCATGAAAAACATTTTACACGCACCGTTTATAGAAGAAATGAAGGACGCAACTTCAAATATGTACCGTCTCGGCTGGGATGAAAGAAACGGCGGTAACATAAGCTATATGCTTGATACGGAGGAAGTAACACAGTATCTGTATCTTGACAAAGTTATAAGAACAATTCCCATAGGGTTTGACGCTTCGGCGCTTCGCGGCAAAGTATTTATAGTTACCGGAACGGGAAAATATTTCAAAAACGTTAAGTATGATCTGGAGGACAATTTAGGTATTATAAAAATTGCAGATGACGGCGTTACGGCAGAGCTTTTATGGGGCTTTGAAGACGGAGGAAAATTTACAAGCGAACTTCCGGCACATCTTATGAGCCATCATGCAAGGCTTTCCGCAGACCCCGAGCATCGCATAGTAATGCACAGCCATCCGACAAATATTCTTGCAATGACTTATGTTCATGAGCTTGATGAAAAGAAATTTACTCATTCTCTTTGGGAAATGTGCACAGAGTGCATTGTTGTATTTCCGGACGGCGTGGGCGTTCTTCCGTGGATGCTTTGCGGAACTAATGAAATAGGTATGGCAACAGCGGAAAAAATGAAGGAATTCCGCTTGGTTGTATGGGGAATGCACGGGATGTATGCTGCCGGCAGAACTATGGATGAAACATTCGGACTTATCGAAACGGTTGAAAAAGCGGCTCAGGTTTATATGCTCACCGCAGGACTTCCGAGAGTGGGAACGATTACGGATGAACAGCTTAAGCTGCTCGGAGATTCTTTCGGAGTAAAATACAGAAAAGATTTTCTAAATTTATAAACAGAAATTTTTAAAATACGCAGGAGACAGGCAAATGTGTCTTTTGCGTATTTTTTTGTGCAACGTGGAAAAAATATATGAAGAATTTGTGAAATGTTAAAAAGCCGTTAAGATTTTTTGCAAAAAGCTTGCATTTGCCAAATTTTGCTGATATAATAGAATATATACGGAAAGGGAGACTTATATATGGATCGCACGCTGCTTAAAGAAATTAAAAATATGTCATTGATGCTCATTCCGTGCACGCTGCTTATGGTTGCGGCTTTTTATATAGCAGGATACGGCGGAACGGGAGCGGTTTTGGGAGCGCTGATAGGATATGCGGCGGCTCTTTTGAATTATTTTCTTTTGGCTCTTACGATAGATATATCCGTCAAGCGTAAAAACAGTGTACAGGCGTTTATGGGACTGTCGTATACCTTGCGGCTTGTTATAATTGCGACCGCTGTGATCTTTGCAATAAAGTCTGATTATATAAATTATATTGCCGCTGTTATACCTCTTGTATTTCCGCGCATAATAATACTTATCACAAAAGCTCACAGGAGCAAGAAACACGGAGATGAAGCATGAACGTTAAAGTAAACGGACCTAAAATACTGTTTCGCATTCCTGTTTTCGGCGGAATTGCGATAACGGAAACTATTGTTAATATGTGGATTATCATGATAGCTTTGACGGCGCTTTGCGCGTGGCTGACGCACGGGCTTAAAACACGTCCCGAAACAAAGCGGCAGATTGTGGCAGAAAAGCTTGTGACTATGGTCTATTCGCTTGTTGATTCAACAATGGGTAAAAATTGCCGTGATTTTGCGCCGTATATAGGAACGCTTTTTGCGATGTCGATAACGGGAAGTTTGTCATCGCTTTTGGGCCTCAGACCGTATACGGCGGATTTGAGCGTTACGCTGGGATGGGCGCTTGTAACATTTATTATGGTTCAGATTACAACCTTTAAAAAACACGGATTCGGCGGCTGGCTTCATGGATTTGTAGAGCCTGTACCGCTTCTGCTTCCGCTGAATATTGTGAGTGAAATTGCCAATCCTATTTCAATTTCATTCCGTCATTTCGGAAATATTGCGGCTGGAACGGTAATAACAAGCCTTGTTTATGCCGCGCTTGCCGGACTGAGCTCGGTTGTGCTGAAATTTATACCGAATGCGTTTTTAAACTCTATTCCGATATTTCAGCTCGGCTTGCCGGCGCTGCTCTCAATTTATTTTGATCTTTTCACAAGCTTTTTGCAGGCTTATATTATATGTATGTTGACAATGGTGTATATCAAAAACGCCGCTGAATAAATTATTTTAAAATATGGAGGACAAAAATTATGATGGAAAAAGCAATTGTTTTGGCAGCTTCGGCAGTCGGTGCGGGTCTGGCTATGATAGCCGGTATAGGCCCCGGAATAGGACAGGGTTATGCCGCAGGTAAAGCGGCGGAAGCGGTCGGCAGACAGCCCGAGGCAAAGAGCGATATAACTTCCACAATGCTTTTCGGATGTGCGGTTGCTGAATCTACCGGTATTTACGGACTTGTTGTTGCCCTTATACTTCTCTTTGCAAATCCGTTTATAAAACTGCTGTAATATTTTAAAGGGGTTGATACAGTGGAAGAATTTATGTCGTTTGTAACGATAGATGTATGGACGCTTATTTTTACGTGGGGAAACCTTATAATACTTTATTTGCTGCTTAAGAAATTTCTCTTTAAGCCCGTGAATAATGTTCTTGACGCACGTGAAAAAGAAATTTCGGATATGTATTCCGATGCCGAGACAGCTAAGAGCGGCGCGGAAAATATGAGAGACGAATACACAAAACGTCTGACAGGAGCAAAACAAGAGGCCGAAAATATTCTCAGCAGTGCAAAAAAACGCGCTCAGATTTCCGAGGAAAAGATAATTTCCGATGCCCGTGCAGAAGCAGGCGGCATAGTTTCGAGAGCTATGGAACAGGCGGAAAAAGAACGTGAAAACGCGGTTATCGGCGCAAGAGACGATATTTCTTCAATAGCCGTGAGCATTGCTTCAAAAGTTATAGAAAAGAATATTGACGAGGAAGGTCAGCATGAGCTTCTGGACAGGCTTATAGATGAAATGGGAGGCAAATCATGAGTGAGCTTTGCAGCGGATACGGTGCGGCGCTTTATTCTCTTGCGGCTGAAAACAAAATGGAAAGAAGCGTGCTTTCAGAGCTGCATGAAATTTGCCGTGCGCTTTCGGAAAATCCGGACTATATGAAAGTTTTGGGTATGCCGCTGATTCCGTTTGAAGAAAAAGAAAAGCTTATAGATGAGGCTTTTTCGGGTGCACATGAGTATGTGTTGAACTTCCTGAAAATACTTGTGAAAGAGCACCTTCAGGAAAATATTGAAAAAGCGGCTGAAGAATATGAAGAAGCATATATGAAAGATAGCGGAATGATCCGTGCCGAGGCTGTTTCGGCTGTGCCGCTTTTTGAAAACGAGCTTGAAAAAATCAATGTGGAGCTTGAAAAAATCACCGGCAAATCCGTGAAAACGGAAAACCGTGTGGACAAGAGTCTTTTGGGCGGTCTTATTTTAAGATTTGAAGGCAGGCAGATAGATGCAAGCCTTAAAACACGTCTTGAAGGGCTGTTGGGTGAAATCAAAAACCGCGGATTGGAGAGTTTAAATGCAGATTAAGTCTGAGGAAATCAGCAAAATAATAAAAGAACAGATAAAAAACTACAATAATAAAATAAAAGAAGACGATATCGGCTATGTAATATCCGTAGGTGACGGTATTGCAAGAGTTCATGGAATTGAAGACTGTATGTCCAATGAACTTTTGCTTTTTCCGGGAGATATGTACGGAATGGCACTTAATTTGGAAGAAGGATTTGTTTCCGCAGTGCTGCTCGGTGACGATGAGGGTATTCTGGAAGGCGATGTTGTAAAAAGAACGGGCGAGGTTGTTTCGGTGCCCGTGGGTGAGGAGCTTCTCGGAAGAGCTGTAAATGCGCTTGGTCAGCCTATTGACGGCAGAGGCAAGATAGATACGCACGAAACGCGCCCAATAGAGAGCGATGCTCCCGGAATAATCGAAAGAAAATCGGTTAATGTGCCGTTGCAAACCGGTATTTTGGCAATAGATTCAATGATACCGATAGGCAGAGGACAGCGTGAGCTTATAATCGGTGACAGACAGACGGGAAAAACCGCCATAGCACTTGACACAATAATAAATCAAAAAGGTAAGGGTGTTTACTGCATATATGTTGCCATAGGACAGAAACGTTCGACGGTTGCAAATGTTGAGGAGACTCTGCGCGCGGCAGGGGCGATGGACTATACGATAATAGTATCCGCCTCGGCTTCAGAAAGCGCGCCGCTTCAGTATATTGCTCCGTATGCCGGCTGTACTATGGGCGAATATTTTATGAAACAGGGGAAAGATGCGCTTATAATTTATGACGATCTTTCAAAGCATGCGGTTGCGTACCGCGCACTTTCGCTTCTTATCAGAAGACCGCCCGGACGTGAAGCATATCCCGGAGATGTATTTTATTTGCATTCGAGACTTCTTGAGAGAGCGGCAAACATTGCGCCCGAATACGGCGGAGGTTCACTTACCGCCCTGCCGATAATAGAAACGCAGGCAGGGGACGTATCGGCATATATCCCCACAAACGTAATATCCATTACGGACGGACAGATTTTCCTTGAATCGGAGCTTTTCCATATGGGAATACGACCCGCCGTAAACCCGGGTATATCGGTATCGCGCGTTGGCGGCTCGGCGCAGATTAAAGCCATGAAAAAAGTTTCGGGTCAGCTTAAGCTTGCATATTCGCAGTACAGAGAGTTGCAGGCATTTGCGCAGTTCGGCTCGGATCTTGATGCAGATACAAGACAGCGCCTTATGCAGGGCGAACGTATTGTTGAGGTTTTGAAGCAGGACAGAAATGCCCCGCTGGATGTAGAAAAACAGGTTGCGCTTATTTACGCGGTTGTAAACGGAATGCTTGACAGCATAGACTGCGCAAAAATAGGCGAATTTAAAGAGAGACTTTGCGCTTATCTTGACGCGGGCGGTGCAGATGTGCTTGCGGCAATACGGGATACGGGAGCACTCAGTGAAGAAAACGAGAAGAAACTGCATGACCTGATTGCAGAATTTAAAGATATATTTGTAAACGGTTGAGGTGTAACCTATGGCTGGTTCGTCAATGAAGAACATAAAAAACAGAATAAAAAGCGTTGAGAGTACGAAGCAGATCACAAAGGCAATGGAACTTGCCGCTGTTTCAAAACTGCGGCGTGCAAAAGAGCGCATAGCTCATTCGAGACCGTATTTTGAAATTCTTAAGCAGACAATAGCCGATATAGAGGCGTGTGCGGGAGATGCCAAAATGCCGTTTTACGAGTCTCGTGAAAATGGGAAAGCATGCATAATAGTTATAGGAGGAGACCGCGGCCTTGCCGGCGGATATAACAACAACATATTGAAGCTTTGTGCCGAAACTGCGGAGAAGTATAAGGAATTATCGGTTTTGCCCATCGGCAGAAGAATGTGCGAGCATTTTACAAAAAGACATATCGAAATCGTTACGGACAAATATGCTACGGCAGAAGATGTCGGCGTGGGAGACTGCAAGGAAATATCTTCAATTTTGTGCGATGAATATCAAAACGAAAAATTTGATGCGCTATGGATTTGCTATACAAACTTCACATCAATGATGACTCAGACTGTGGAAGCGGAAAAGATATTGCCTCTTGAACCCGGGAAAAACAGAAAAAAAATGCTGACAGTTTCTGAACCGGGAGCTGAAAGTGTTATGCAGACAATCGTTCCGCAATATGTTTCGGGAATAATTTACGGTGCTGTATGTGAATCGCGTGCATCGGAATACGCTTCAAGACAAACCGCTATGAACAGTGCAAACAAGAATGCGGAAGAAATGATAAATGATTTGACTTTAAGCTTTAACAGAGCAAGACAGGCTGTTATAACGCGTGAGATAACGGAGATTGTTGCGGGAGCGCAGTGATCGGAAAAGGAGAGAAGGCTATGAGCGAAAATTACGGTACGGTCATAAGAGTTATGGGACCTGTGCTTGATATTAGATTTGAAGAGGGCAAGCTGCCCGAACTTCTTACCGCAATTGAGATTATGTGCGGAGAAAGAAAGATTATTTGCGAGGTTGCGGCGCTTACGGGAGACAATGTTGCAAGATGTATTGCAATGAGCTCTACTGACGGATTAAAGCGCGGAACGCGTGCGCTTGACACGGGTGAACCCATACGTGTGCCTGTCGGGGAAGCTACTCTCGGCAGAATGTTCAATCTTTTGGGTGAACCTATTGATAATATGCCGGCACCCGAAAATACCGAAAAATGGTCAATTCACCGCCCGGCGCCGCCCTATGAAGAACAGGAAAGCACAACAGAAATGCTTGAAACGGGAATAAAAGTTGTTGACCTTATATGCCCTTATGCAAAGGGCGGTAAAATAGGTCTTTTCGGCGGTGCCGGAGTAGGAAAAACCGTGCTTATTATGGAACTTATCAATAACGTTGCAAAACAGCATGGCGGTATCTCCGTATTTACAGGCGTCGGAGAGCGCACAAGAGAAGGAAACGACTTGTACGGAGAAATGAAAGAATCCGGAGTTTTAAATAAAACCGCGCTCGTATACGGGCAGATGAACGAGCCGCCCGGAGCAAGAATGAGAGTAGGTCTTTCAGGACTTACAATGGCTGAGTATTTCCGTGATAAAGAAGGACAGGATGTTCTGCTTTTTATAGATAATATATTCAGATTCACACAGGCGGGAAGCGAAGTTTCGGCGCTTTTGGGACGTATGCCGTCGGCAGTGGGCTATCAGCCTACACTTGCTACGGAAATGGGCGCTCTTCAGGAAAGAATAACGTCTACAAAAAAAGGTTCCATAACCTCTGTTCAGGCTGTTTATGTTCCGGCGGACGATTTAACAGATCCGGCACCGGCAACAACGTTTGCGCATCTTGATGCCACCACGGTTTTGTCAAGACAGATTTCGTCTCAGGGCATTTTCCCTGCCGTTGATCCGCTTGATTCAACTTCAAAAATTCTTACACCCGAAGTTGTCGGAAACGAGCATTATGAGACGGCGCGCGGAGTTCAGAAAATTTTGCAGAGATACAGAGAACTTCAGGATATAATAGCCATTATGGGTATGGATGAGCTGTCGGATGAAGACAAGCTTACGGTAAGCCGTGCAAGAAAAGTGCAGAGATTCCTCTCACAGCCTTTTACGGTTGCAGAACAGTTTACGGGTATGCAGGGTAAATATGTCCCCGTACGCGAGACTGTACGCGGCTTTAAAGAGATTATAGAGGGTAAGCATGACGATGTTCCGGAATCGGCATTCCTTTTTGCCGGTACGATAGATGATGTAACTGATAAGGCGGGTGTAAAATGAGCACGTTTGAGCTTAAGGTTATAACTCCGGACGGAGTTATGTTCGACGGCGAAGCCGAAAGCATTTTTGCAAGAACAGTGATGGGTGATGTTCTTATTTTGCCGCGCCATATAAATTATCTTACGGTAATAGAAAACGGAATGGTTAAAATAAAGGCGGACGGCGCGGAACGCCGTGCCGCCTGCTCTGACGGTTTTCTGAGCGTTGCTGACGGTAAAGTGCGCCTTGCCGCAACAACGTTTGAATTTGCGGACGATATAGAGCTTGAAAGAGCTGAGCGTGCGAAAAAACGTGCGGAAGAAGCAATGGCACATGCGCAGGGAGAAAAGGAAATGCGTATTCTGGAAATGAAACTTAAGCGTGCGCTTGTGAGAATCTCCGTCTCAAAAGAAAACTGAAAACCCGAAAATAAAATATTTATGCGGTTTAACGCATTGATTTTGAAGCTATTTTTGTCTTAAAAATAATTTTTTTGAAAAAAATAAAAAAAATATCAAAAATGTGTTGACAAATCCGACACTATCTGCTATAATAGATAAAGTCGATTGTGCGGGTGTAGTTCAGTGGTAGAACATCAGCCTTCCAAGCTGATTGTGTGGGTTCGATTCCCATCACCCGCTCCACATGCGCCTGTAGCTCAGCCGGATAGAGCAACTGCCTTCTAAGCAGTGGGCCAGGAGTTCGAGTCTCTTCAGGCGCGCCATATGGTGGGTATAGCTCAGTTGGTTAGAGCGTCGGTTTGTGGCACCGAAGGTCATCGGTTCGACCCCGATTACCCACCCCAAACCGTTTGATATACTGGGCTGTAGCCAAGCGGTAAGGCACCAGACTTTGACTCTGGCATTCGTAGGTCCGAATCCTGCCAGCCCAGCCAAAAATTTAATATGATCCATTAGCTCAGTTGGCAGAGCACTTGACTTTTAATCAAGGTGTCCGGAGTTCGAATCTCCGATGGATCACCACGTCGGAGCAAGCTATATCGCTTGCTCCGATTTTTATATAAAAAAGATATTTGAAATTATGATTTATAATTCCCGGATATGACAAATTTAAAAAAATACAAAATGCTTTGAATTTTAATAAAAAATCTTACAAAATAATTAAAAAAACATATTGATTTTTTGAAATAAAGTGATATACTATAATTAAGTTAAGAAGTTAACCAAAATTTACTTTGATTTTTTAGGAGGAATTTGTTATGGCAAGATTTACGTTACCAAGAGATTTGTATTTCGGTAAGGACGCACTCAAAAATCTTAAGAACTTTTCCGGAAAAAAGGCAATTGTTGTTTCCGGCGGAAACTCGATGAGAAGAGGCGGATTCCTTGATAAAGTTGAAGAATACTTAAAAGACGCAGGTATGGAAGTGGCTTTCTTTGAAGGTGTTGAGCCTGACCCGTCCGTTGAAACGGTTATGAAGGGCGCAAAGGCTATGACGGATTTCGGACCTGACTGGATAGTTGCTATAGGCGGCGGTTCACCGATAGACGCGGCAAAAGCTATGTGGGCATTCTACGAATATCCGGACACAACGTTTGAAGAACTTTGCGTACCGTTTAATTTCCCCAAACTCAGAACCAAGGCTCATTTCTGCGCAATTCCGTCGACATCGGGAACAGCTACGGAGGTGACGGCATTCTCGGTTATCACAGATTATGCAAAGGGTATTAAATATCCTCTGGCAGATTTTGAGATTACTCCCGATGTGGCAATAGTTGATCCGGCGCTTGTTGAGTCGCTCCCGGTTAAACAGGTGGCTTATACCGGTATGGATGCTCTCACGCACGCTATAGAGGCTTATGTATCAACGCTCCACTGCCCGTTTACGGATCCGCTTGCAATTAAAGCTATAGAAATGGTATTTGATTATCTGCCGCAGTCTTATAACAAAGATATGGACGCGAGAGAGCAGATGCACTATGCACAGTGTCTTGCAGGACAGGCATTCTCAAACGCATTGCTCGGTATAGTGCATTCAATGGCGCATAAGACAGGAGCTGCATTCTCTACCGGTCATATTCCGCACGGCTGCGCAAATGCAATTTATCTGCCGTATGTAATTAAATATAACTCGCACGAGCCGGAAGCTATGAGGCGTTATGCTGATATAGCAAGACGTGTAGGCTTGGGCGGTACATCCGAAAAAGCTCAGGTTAACGCTCTTATTGCAAAAATTGAAGAGTTTAACCGTGCAATGAATATTCCGAAGACAATTCAGGAGTTCGGCGTTAAAGAAGACGAGTTCCTTGAAAAACTCGATTCCATCGCAGAACTTGCTGTAGGCGATGCCTGCACGGGTTCGAACCCGAGATCTATTACTCCGGAGCAGATGGCTAAACTCTTTAAGTGCACGTTCTACGGAACAGAAGTTGATTTTTAATTATAGTTTAAGCTCAAACGAAAAAATGACTCACTTTTTTACGGTGAGTCATTTTTTAATGCAACAAGAAGAAAAGCGAAAACAGGCACTATTCTTCTATAGTCATAAATTCAGTGGGGGCAGGTGAAGCGGAAGGTGTGACAACGCCCGCTTCTTCCGATATAGCAGGTTTGTTTGCAGGGCTGTTATTTCTGACGGAAATACCGGCGATAGCTGCGGCAAGCAGAGCGGCCGCTATCGCTGCGACAATGAAAAGAGATTTTTTCTTCTTTGAACGGATAGGTTTTCCTCCGTTGCGTATAAGCATTGCGGTAACATCATCTTCGGCGCCGCGCGCAAGCGCTTCGCTTATAAGACGTCTGACTATTTTTTCGTCGGTTGTCTGAAGCGACAATATGTATTTTATGCGTGATTCGGGCAGCTTGTCCGTAATACCGTTTGAGCAGAGCAAAAACACATCGTCACGCTCCACTTCTACAGTTTCGGAAAAATACGGCGTTACGGGATCTCCGCATTTGCTGTGTCCGACATATTTTTTAAGCACGTGCAGCTGCGTTTCGTTTTCGTCCTCCGAAGGGCCTCCCGCCGCAACGAGCTCCTGCTTTTTCGAATGATTTTCGCTGAGCTGAGAAAGCTCGTCTCCGCGCAAAAGAAACGCTGATACGTTGCCGAGGTTTGATATAACGGCAGTGCCGTCCAGTATATGCAACATGGCATATGATGCACCGTAGTTTCTGAGCGAATACGCAGATGCCTTTGAGCTTAATTCGCCGTTTGCCTCGGTTAAAAAATCGTTGACAATAATACCGAGTTTATCTGTGGTCGTATTACAGAGCTTTTTGCAGTTTTCCGCTATAAGCTCCGACATTAGCGCGGAGGGCGGAGTGATATTATCCGCCATCGCAGTGCTGTCCGTCACGGCGAAAACAAAGCTTCTGCCCCTTAACGTGCGCTGCACGGGCTTTACCATAACAGAGCCTGCAGGCGGAGTACAGTCGTTAATGCAAAAGCTGTCTCTTGCCGGAAGCTCCGCTGCGTTTGTGCGAACGGTTACATTAAATCTTGGTAAGAACATAAATTTACCACCTGTTTTTCGAAATAGTAAAATCAGAGAGGGGCTGCGGTAAAACGCTTTTTACCGCGGCCCCTTCCATGCTTATCAATGCAGAACGAACAAGCTGAATCAAAGTGCATATATATGCGCCGCTAAATGGCTTTTCACACTTCTTGCGAGGATTGAAAACGGTGTCTGCGGCATTTTTTCCGAGTCAGCCGCCACGAAGGTCAGCCGAGGTATTCTTTGATGCATTTTACATATTCGTCATGCGCCGAATCCCTCTCGGCTGTGTGATGATCTTCGAGTCTCGTGGCGGGCATCCAGTTGAAGTGGTACTTATAAGCGTCTGCCAGAGAATAGGGAACAAGGCACTGTATTTCATTCTGATTGAAATATCTGTCGTGGTTGCCGTCATTGCAATCCTCAAGCGTCCAGTAATCGGAATGATACGAGTACACCTCGTCGCTTTGCCTGTAAATCATATCCGGATTATCCATAAGCTCTGCAAGGGACATTATTTTCCCTTCCTCATCGAGATAGAAAAGACCCTTGCGCGGATCGAAATACGACCATTTGCCCTCAAGGAAAATTTCACTTGTCAAATGACCGTTTGCCATGTGGAATATTACTCTCCCCGGCATCCCGGCGATTTCGCAAAGAGCGGCCATAAGCCGCGCCACGCGTTCGCACAGCCACTCGCCTTTTTTTATAAGCTCCTCCTCGGTTCCGCCGTAAAAATAATCAATCCAATCGTTTCCGTCGCTGCCTCTCAGCATACAGTTTGTTTTGTACAAATCTCTTATATATACCAAAATCGCAAGCGCCTTTTCGCGCTCCGTTTTAAGCGGAGCCGTCAAATCATAAACAATTTTTTCGAGAACGGGGCGGCTGCCGTATATATATCTTGAAGGCTCGGGTGCGCGATACAAATAATCGCGCGTCTCGGGACAAAGCAAGATCTGATATTTCATCCTCTCAAACTCAACATTATCGCCAAAGGCTTTATGCATATATTCCCAGCAAGAAAGATACAAGTCTCTTTTAACGCCTTCAAATCTGTCGGCAATGTTAATGCCCGTATACTGTTCAATGTTTGCGCAAGCCATAAAAATCTCCGTTCCGCCTCCCTGCACAGGCACAAAAAGTCACTGAATTTCTCTTATCGGCAGGGCAAAGAATGACAAGAGATTAAGTCATAACGCGAGAGGAACTTTCACGTTTTTCCCCGATATTACTCGTCATCCTCGGATTTGTCTTCCGTTTCGGGAGTCTCCGTCGCTTCTGAATCATTAAATTCCTCTGTTTCTTCGCTGCCTTCAAAGAAGTTTTCGTCGTCTGCCGAAAGATCACAGTCGCAGCTGCAAGTTTCATCATCGCCCTTTAATTTTGACTCAAGTGCGCGATTCTTTTTCATGAGCATTGCCGCAAAAATTGCCAAAGCAATGATAATAATGATTCCGAGCAGCATCATTATGTTGGGAGCAAATACATAGAAGTTAACGGGAACTTCGGGGTTTTCGGCATTTGCCGTATACTTGAATACCGGTGTAAGGAATCCCTTGTTCTCTTTTCCGTATGTAGTAAACGAAGTGAAGGGGAAATTGATCTTAACGGAAATGGATGCGTCCGAAAGCTGAGCCTTTTCTTCATCCGAAATATCGCTGCCCTGTGTGAGGCTTATTGTACCGTTTGCGAAATATTCCGTTCCGTACCAGTGCTGTTTTGCTTTAAGACCTATGCCTACGCCCTGTCTTGCCGAAGATTCGCTTGTTACGGGAGAAGCAACGGAGCCGTTAAATGCCAAAAAGAGATTTGAAGAGAGCATATCGTTAATGCTTGCAAACTTTGCGGTATACTTAACGCCGTTTATTGTCTGACCGTTTAAGTCTTCCTGAATTTTCTGAACGTCTACGCTTGAATTGCCCTCATCTTTCTGCATGTTTTCAATTTGGGGAAGGATGGTGTCCATGAGCTCATCGTACGATGCACCGCCGGATACTTCGCCTACCGCAGCGTCTGTACCCGCAAACGAAATTTCCGCTTTTGCTCCGCCCAGGGGGCCTACCGTGATTTTTGTGTCCTGCTTATAACAGCCCGTGAGCATTGACAGCGCCATAGCTGATATCAGAACAAGCTTTGTGCTTTTTTTCATAAAAAACTCCATTCCGCCGCTGCGCATCGGCAAAAAATTATGAACCCGTTTCTCCTTTTGCGCAGATAAAGATTATAAAGGAGATTGGTGCGCACCGATGTTTCGTAAATAACGAAATCTTCGGTACGGCGCGGGTTCTGGAGGAGGCGACAATACGAATCACTTGTTCAAATAACCTTCTCCGTAAAAATCATATAAATAAGTATATCAGATTTTTAAAGAATACGCAACAATAAAATGTAAATTTATTTTAAATTTCTTAAATCCGATATCGGCGTCTTTTTGTTTGACTTTTTTTCTTTAGTGTGATAAAATTATTCTATATTTTACAATGCGGGGAATAAAAATGAAAATAGTTATTCTTGACAGAGCAACTCTCGGAAGGGATCTTGATATTTCCGTCCCGATAAAAGCGGATATCGAAGCTTATGACGCGTCGCCGCCGCAGACGGTGAAAGAGAGAATTGCGGATGCAGATGTCATATTTGTAAATAAAGTAAAGCTTACGGAAGAAAATCTGCATGGGGCAAAATCACTTAAGCTTATATGTGAAGCGGCAACGGGGTATGACAATATAGATGTGGCATATTGCGCAAAAAACGGCATCGCTGTATGCAATGTACCGGGATATTCGGTTTACAGCGTGGCACAGCTTACGGTTGGCACGGTTTTATATCTTGCAAACAGAATGAAAGTTTATACCGGTTATGTATCAAGCGGTGAATATACAAAAAGCGGAGAGGCAAACAAGCTTTCGCCGGTGTTTCACGAGCTGTGCGGACTTACATGGGGGATTGTGGGATACGGCAACATCGGAAAACATGTCGCGTCCGCCGCAAAGGCTTTCGGCTGCCGTATTTTGGCTTTCAAAAAGCACCCGTCGGATGAGGCTGAATGTGTGGATCTCGATACATTAATTAAGCGTTCGGATATAATAACGGTACATTTGCCGCTAAACCGCGAAACACGCGGAATTATAACTGCCGAGAGAGTGAATATGATTAAAAACGGAGCGGTGTTTGTGAATGCGGCGCGCGGAGCGGTGGCGGACGAGGAGGCTCTCTGCCGTGCTGCCGGGGAAAACAGAATATATTTCGGAACGGATGTTTATTCCGAAGAGCCGTTTGGAACGGAAAGTCCGTATTACGCTATAAAAAACCGTGATAATGTATGCTTTACGCCGCATATGGCATGGGGAGCTTTTGAAGCACGCAAGCGCTGTTTTAATGAAATGATTCTTAATATGTGCGATTTCTTCGGCGGCGGAACGCGCAACAGAGTAGATATATAGTATTTTGGAGGAACTATGGATTTTGCGAAAGTTTTGGCAAAAGAATTGTCACTTGATGAAAAACACGTTCAAAACGTGCTGAATTTATTGGAAGACGGAAATACTATTCCGTTTATAGCGAGGTACAGAAAAGAAATGACGGGATCTATGGACGATACCGTTTTGAGAAAATTTCACGAAAGACTCACATATCTTCAGGGACTTGAGGAGCGCAGGGAGGGTATATTAAGACTTATTAAAGAGCAGGAAAAACTCACGCCGGAACTTGCGGAAAAAATACAAGAGGCGCAGACGCTGCAGGAACTTGAAGATTTATACAGACCGTATAAGCAAAAAAGAAAAACACGTGCTTTTATTGCTGCCGAGAAAGGGTTAAAACCGCTTGCTGATTTTATTCTTCTTCAAACCGGCGTCAGCGTGGAAAGCGAAGCCGAAAAATATATCAATGAAGAAAAAGGCGTTGCATCCCCGGAGGAAGCGCTTGGCGGCGCGTCGGATATAATTGCCGAATTTATTTCCGACAATGCCGAATACAGAGCTTTTGCAAGGCGAATTTTCTTGTCTCAGGGAATGATTGTCACAAAAGCGAAAACGGAGGAAAACACAGTTTACGATATGTATGCCGATTTTTCTGAGCCGGTGCGTAAAATAGCTCCTCACCGTATTCTTGCCGTGAACCGCGGCGAAAAAGAGGGAGTGCTGTCGGTTTCGGTTGATGAACCGTCGGAGACCGTAACGGGGCATATAGCAAACGATATAATTAAAAGAGATTCTCCGAGTGCGGAGCTGATTCGTGCGGCAATATCGGACGCGTATTCAAGACTTATAAGGCCGTCGGTTCAAAATGAGGTGCGCGGCATGCTTACGGAAAAATCGGAAGAGCACGCCATAGGCATATTTTCCGAAAACTTAAAGAACCTCTTAATGCAGCCGCCGCTTCGCGAAACAGTGGTTTTGGGGCTTGACCCGGCATACAGAACCGGCTGCAAAACAGCCGTTGTTGACGAAGCCTCAAGAGTTGTTGCAACAACCGTGATATATCCGACTCCTCCGCAGTCCAAAATCGAAGAAGCAAAAAAGATTATAAAAGACTTGATATATAAATACAATGTTTCCGTTATTGCAATAGGAAACGGCACAGCTTCAAAAGAAACGGAGATTTTTGTTTCGGAACTTTTAAGCGAAATTGACAGGGAAGTATTTTACATGGTTGTAAGCGAAGCGGGGGCATCGGTATATTCCGCGTCAGAACTTGCGGCAAAAGAATTTCCGCAGTACGATGTTTCTTTGCGCAGTGCGGTTTCAATTGCGCGAAGACTTATAGATCCGCTTTCGGAACTTGTTAAAATCGAGCCGAAGGCAATAGGCGTGGGACAGTATCAGCACGACATGAACCCGAAGCGGCTTGACGAGTCTTTGGGAGGCGTTGTTGAAAACTGCGTAAACAGAGTCGGGGTAAATTTAAACACGGCTTCTGCTCCGCTGCTTTCATATATTTCCGGTGTGAACAAAACGGTATCCGAAAATATTGTGGCATACAGGGAGGAAAACGGCGGCTTTAAATCGCGTGCTGAGCTTAAGAAGGTGAAAAAACTCGGAGAAAAGACGTTTGTTCAGTGTGCCGGCTTTCTGCGTATAACGGATCCGAAAAATATTTTGGATAATACGGGCGTGCATCCCGAGTCTTACAAGGCTGCGGAAGCTGTATTAAAACATTTCGGATATACCGATGACGATGTCAGAGGCGGCAGGGTTTCGGATATTGAAAATAAAATTTTGCAATACGGCCGAGACAAGCTTGCAAATGAACTCGGTATAGGAACAATCACTCTTTCTGATATTGCGGCGGAGCTTAAAAAACCCGGAAGAGATGTGAGAGATTCACTGCCGAAGCCGGAACTCAGGCGGGAACTTCTGGATATCAAGAATCTGAAAGAAGGCATGGAAATTACGGGCACCGTGAGAAATGTTACGGATTTCGGAGCGTTTGTGGATATAGGAGTTCACAGAGACGGTTTGGTGCATATTTCCGAACTGCGCGACGGATTTGTGAAACATCCTACGGATGTTGTGAAAGTCGGGGATATAGTAAAGGTACGTGTTTTGGATGTGGACACACAAAAAAACAGAATTTCGCTTTCAATGAAATGATTCCGCAGGTTGTCTTTTTCGCAGATATATGTTATAATTAAAGTAAATAAATGTATTTCGGGTGATAAAATGAAGATAGAATTAAATGAGAAACAGCTGAAAAGTTTATATAAGGCGTTCACCGTGCTTGAATCGGAAGAAGAGGTCCGCAGATTCCTTTTTGATCTGTGCACAAAAAACGAACTTGCCGCAATGGCACAGAGACTGCGTGTTGCAGAGATGCTGACTAAAAAAAGAGCGTATAACGAAATTGAGGAGGAAACTGCCGCAAGCAGCGCAACAATATCCCGTGTTTCGGGCTTTCTTACAAAAAAAGGCGCGGAAGGGTATAAGCTTGTACTTGACAGAATGGATAAAGATGTACAATGATTTTTCCGAAGTTTACGACAGACTCATTGACGCGGATTACAGCAAATTTGTTTCATATTACAATAAGATTTTTGACAGATTTCTCGGGAAAAAACCCGAGCTTTTGCTGGATTTGGGATGCGGAACGGGGTCTTTGACTTCTCTTTTGAAAAAAGACGGATACGACATGATAGGAGTTGACGCATCTTACGATATGCTGATGCGTGCGCGCGAAAAAGATCCCGATATTCTTTATCTCAATCAGGATATGACTGATTTTGAACTTTACGGGACGGTGGGAGCCGCGGTGAGCTCGCTTGACTGCATAAATTATTTGCTTGAGGACGGAGAACTTCTGCGTGTTTTTGAACTTGTAAATAACTATCTTGACCCGAACGGTATTTTTGTATTTGACATAAGCTCATACTACAAGCTTTCGGAGATTCTCGGAAACAATACGCTTGTGTATGAGGAAAATGATGTATTTTACGCTTGGGAAAACTGTTTTGAAGACGGTTTTTTGGATATGCGTCTGAACTTTTTTGAAAAACAGGGAACTTTATATAAAAGAATTGTTGAGGAACAGACGCAGCGCGCATATTCCGAAGATGAAATATTTTCGGCGGCGCGGCAGGCGGGACTTATTCCGCTCGGCGCTTTTGATGCGTTTACTTTTGCGCCGTCAAATAAGAAGAGCGAAAGAATTTTTTATGTTTTAAGGGAGCATGGTAAATGAGAGTAATAACTGTGGGAGGAGGTCCTGCCGGAATTATGGCATCGCTTCGCGCAGCGGAAAAGGGACACAGTGTTTTGCTGCTTGAACAAAATGACACACTCGGGAAAAAAATGAAGATAACCGGCAAAGGAAGATGCAACATAACAAATGCCGGTGACGATATTATGGATAATATCATTAGAAATCCAGAGTTTTTATACAGCGCCCTGCACGGATTTTCGAATTATGATGCTATAGACTTTTTTGAAAAAATCGGGGTGCCTACAAAGATTGAACGAGGCATGAGAGTTTTTCCTCAAAACGACAGTGCGCCGTCTGTTGTTACGGCACTTATGCGTGCGCTGAAAAATGCCGGAGTTGAAGCAAGGCGCGCAAGAGTTAAAAAGATTTTAACCGAAAACGGACGTGTATGCGGCATTCTGGAGTACGGCGGAAGGGTGCGCCCGTGCGATGCGGCGGTGCTTGCCACGGGCGGAGTGAGTTATCCGCAGACGGGTTCCAAGGGAGACGGATTTAAGATGGCGGAAATGCTTGGACATACAGTGACGCCGCTAACACCGTCGCTTGTACCTCTTTGCGCAGACACAAAAATTTGCCGCAGACTTATGGGGCTAAGTCTTAAAAATATCGGTTTTAAGCTTCGCGACAAAGATGAGGTTCTGTATTCGGACTTCGGAGAAATGATTTTTACTCATTTCGGAATCAGCGGTCCTATTGTGCTCAGTGCAAGCTGCCATTTGAAAAACTCGAAAAATCTGTTTGCCGTGATAGACTTAAAACCGGCG
>OLSB01001394.1_pt1 | contig 23500 bp, 19 predicted proteins | sample 1672071 | NCBI WGS metagenome assembly OLSB01 (sample SAMEA3136642, study PRJEB25190) | human gut metagenome | biome: human gut; feature: human-associated habitat; material: faeces | place: Austria | collected 2013 | reverse complement strand
GAAAAAACTTCAAAAAAGATGCAAATTTTTTTGTCGTGGGCTTGACATACGGGTGCCGAAGATCATGGAAGCGGATTCTTCGCATTCCATGCTTCTCAAGGAAGTTCGGGAATCCTGTTGTCAGATATTCCGGCTTCATCAATTCTCCGAGTTCGTTCACGAAGATGTAGTCCTTGTACTGCTTGCAGTAACAGTTTCCGCACAGTCGCTGATTCGTTCTCTGCTTGTCCTGCAAGGAATACAGTGCTTCTTCAAAGGGCTGAACGATCGGCAGAGATCTGAGCGAGGATTTGGTCTTGGGACGATCCTTCGCAATGATCGTGGATTTGCCGTTCAGACAAGTCTGTGTAACCACATGACGAACAGTAAAGACCTTCCGCTCAAAGTCAATCGAATCCCACTTCAATCCGCACACTTCGCTCCTACGCAAGCCGTAGAACGCTGCAAGGATCACCGGCAATTCAAAGACCGTTCCTTTGACAAGTTCAAAGAGCTGTTGAAGCTCCTCACCGTTGTACGGATTCACTTCAAAGCGATCCTTTCGAGGACGCTGCACCTTATCCGCCGGATTCGTAGGGATCAGATCAATCTGATACGCATACTGCAATGCCTTCCGGATGTTCGCATGGCGATGAATGACTGTATTTGCGCTCACGCCGTTCACTTCCATTTCATAGGTGTAATAGTTCTGAATGTGCTGTGCTGATACGTCCTTCAGCATAATACGCGGGTAGTATTTGTCGAAGTAAGGAATGATCTTCTTCGATACTGCCGTATCGTAACCGGCAAAGGTTGTATCCTCCACGCTTTTACGCATCATCTTGAGCCATTGTGCCAGGAACGCTGTAAACTCTACATCCTCGTCGCGGTAGCCGTTCTTCTGTGCTTTACGGAGATACTTGAGTTCCGCTTCTTTTTCATTCCTTGCGTCGCTCAGGAGCTTCTCCGCCCTCTTTTTGTTTCCCTTAACGGGAAGTCTTGTCGTGATCATGAGCGTTTTCCGTTTCCCGTCCAGATCGGTGTAACTCAAAACGATATAGTAAATACCGTTTCTTTCTCTTAGATGCCCTGCTACGCTTTCCATACTTAATACTCCTTTCTTTTGTAGCATCATGGTCATCTGTTGTTGGCAAGGAAAGTATAACGCTCTCCTTGTCAACAAACAAATGTGCGATAGTTTACGAAACGGATTTTTCGAGGGCAGTTAGGTATTCAATCACCGATACCTTTGGAATCTTGTACCCTTTTCCGATCCGAAACGCCTTGATCTTTCCCTCACGAAGCAACCGGTACACGCTTTTGATCGCTGCTCCTCCGAGCATCTCACAAAGCTGATCAGTATTCACAACATCAGGGTATTCTGTGAACATGACCTTATAGAGATCATGAACTTGTGCTTTGCCAATGTCATTTCCTTTCATCTTTTTTCCCTCTACTGTGCATTGGTGAAATTTTCATCACCGATTGGGAACAGTTCACAGATATTTCTCATTTGAATGCGAAGACCTTGAAAAATCTTCTCTTTCATGTAAACCACCTGCCATTTGCTATCCACTACGACCGTTCGTTCTTCATAGACGGTCTTCTTTCTACCAAAGAGCCCGCGTTTTTCAACCGGCACACGCACGGTTACTCTGTGTTTCATAACGACCTCCTTAATGAAAATCGTTTACTTGCTTTCCCAACCATTTGGAAACGCTCATGGGGCAGCGAGCTAATCCATTTGCCCTGCTGATTCTAACTGTGTTGAGCGGCATTTATAGGTTCTCTAAAATAAAACGCTCAAAATCAAATTATATATTTTACAAATTCGGTCTAGTGTGATATTATAAGCATGAATTTTCGCTATATAAACCGTCGTGATATCGTTTAGTTGCTTTTTGTTAAGTTGAGTGGGTGATCGCGGGCGCATATGCATCCGCAAAAATGAAAAGGCGTTAGCCTAAGGTAAAGTGAATATTATTATCCGGAAGGAGGATATGATATGAAGGGTCTAAACCTATACCTGAGCATGATGCGCAGAAGATGGCTGGGCAATTCGTTGATAGCGCTGCTTATCGCCGTCACGTCGGTATTCATGCTGCTCTACCCCGGACTTATTGCGGATTCAGAGGAGGAGCTGGAGGCCGCGTATAAATCCATAGAGGTGTCCGGCTGGCTTGTTAATGCCAGCGGATATGATGATCCTCAGATCCCGCTGGATATTTATGATGCGATAGTCGATTCGGGCTTTCTTAAAGAATATTATGCGTATTCGTATTGCCCGGTTATGCCTGTGGATGTGGCTATAAGGGAGCAATGCAATGCTGATCCCACATTTGTTGATTACTCATACGAAAAACAATGCGAGCAGATAACCGGCCCGCTGCTGAAAAAGCTTGAATGGGGAAGCTATAGCACCATAAACATGTATGGCGTGAACGACCTTTATGCCGATTCGCTGCTTTCGCGTTTGAGCGAGTCGATAACATGGCTGGATGGGTACGATGCGGACGCACTGCGCGGGGAAGAAATGGTCTGCATAGTACCTGAGGACAGCGGCGCTGCAATTGGGGACGAGGTGCAGATGATACTGCGCCGCCTTTGGCCGGAAGGGACATATAAATCGGGCGACAAGGCCCGTGTCGTGGCAGCATTTAAGGTAATAGGCACGCATACGCTTACATCGGGTATACAGTACGGCAGTATATATGGCTCAAATTATTATGCGTATTGCCCGCTTGCGGCCATGCGTAAGGCGCTTGAAGGAGACAAAACATTCAATTTCACCGTGCGTAACCTTTCATTTACAATAGGCCAGTGCGACAGAATAGATGAATTCAAGCAGCTGCTTGTTGACCTTCAGCTTAATGTGAACACAACCGGCGTGCGCGCCGCCGTGGACGACAGGATAATGATAGGCACGGTGTCGCCGATACAGAAGAACATTGCGCTGCTTAAAGGATTGCATGTGTTCCTGTATGCGCTGGTGGTGCTGATGGGCTTCCTGCTTTGCTTCCTTACGGCGCGCGGCAGAAAGCAAGAGTACGCCGTTATGCGCTTGCTTGGTGAAAGCCGTGCCGCAGTCACAATGAAGGCAATAGTGGAGCAGATAATACTGTGCGCAATAGGCATCGGCCTTGGCATAGTGGCAATGCTCATAATCCCGTATAAGCGGGCGGATTGGTTCAGCGCGGATGCTGTTATACTGGTTGCGGCGTGCTATCTTGTGGGCGCAGCATCGGCCGCGCTGATGAGCGTTCGCGTAGACGTTATGAGCATACTGCGGGACAAAGAATAACAATAATTGGAGGAGGAAATGACAAATGGCAATACTTAGTGCAAACGAAGTGCATTATTCCTATAAGAGCAAATATCAAACAGTTCATGCCGTGCGCGGCGTGACATATAACTTTGAAAGCGGCAAGTTTTATGCAATAGTAGGCAAAAGCGGCTGCGGCAAAACCACGTTCCTGTCAATGCTCGCCGGGCTTGACCTGCCAAGTGACGGCGCGGTTGAATTCGGCGGCAAGACCACGGCGGAGCTGAACCGCGATAAATACCGCATGGACGACGTGGCGCTGATATGCCAAAGCTTCAATCTTTTCCCGCTGCTGACCGTGCTTGAAAACGTTATGTACCCCATGACGCTCCGCGGAATATCCGCGCACAAGGCCAAGGAGACCGCCAAGGAAAAGCTTGCCGCGGTTGGGCTGGACGAAACGTATTACAAGCGCCTTCCGGATATGCTTTCCGGCGGAGAGCAGCAGCGCGTGGCCATAGCGCGCGCCCTTGCAAGCGACGCTAAGGTGCTGCTTGCAGACGAACCCACGGGCAACCTTGATACCGAAAACGGGAAAAACATAATAGACATTCTTAAAACGCTTGCCAGAGAGCAGGGATATTGCGTAATAGTGGTTACGCACGACCTTGGCATAGCCGCCGAGGCGGACGAGGTGCTGCACCTGAGCGATGGCATGGTCAAGGCCGAATAAGTCTTTTCATTAGTGGTGGCGGAGGGTTTTGCATTATTTTTACCTCCGCCTGTACCTCCTTTCTGAGCGGGCAGACCGATGGATGGGCTGCCCGCAAGCTTTATATTCAATTCAAAGCTTTATTTTGGCCTACGTAAGCGTAAATTGACAAAACGCATGGCGGCAAAGTATGATATCTATATCATCACATAAAAGGGGACACAAACCTTGCAGACGCTATTTGAAATATGCTGCGGCAGTGCGGAGGACGCAATGCTTGCGTACCGTGCGGGGGCAAACAGGGTGGAGCTTAACAGCGATCTTTTTCACGGCGGCTTAACACCAACGCTTGGCAGCCTTATCGCTGCTAAGGAAGCCGCGCCCGCGCTTGAAATAATGGCAATGGTGCGCCCGCGCGAAGGCGGCTTTTGCTATACGGATACGGAGTATGCCGTTATGAAGGAAGACGCGCAGCTCATGCTTGAACATGGCACGGACGGCATAGTTTTCGGCTTTCTGCATGAAAACGGCACGGTGGATGCAAAGCGTACGGGTGAATTTGCGGCAATGGCAAAAAGCTATGGCAAGCAAAGCGTGTTCAGCCGAGCAATAGATGTTACGCCGGACTGGCGTGCGGCGCTGGATACGCTTATACAGTCGGGCGTTACGCGCGTGCTAACAAGCGGGCAGCGGCCAACGGCCATGGAGGGGGCGGGAGTGATAGCTGCAATGGTTCGCTATGCAGCGGGAAGAATAGAGATTCTGCCGGGCTCCGGCATACGCGCGAATAATTTGAGCCTTGTTCTGGAGCGCACAGGCTGTACGCAGCTCCATATGAGCGCACATGTGATAGCACATGATATGTCCGCCGCAAACGGCAACGGAATATGCTTCACTGCCAGCGAAGTACCGAAAGAGGGCTGCTACAAGCTGATAGATCCAAATAAGGTTGAAGAAATAGCGCGAATGCTGAAAGGAGACACAAATGTACAGCTTTGACCGCAATGAATACGAACGCCGCATGAAATGGTTTCTTGATGCGCGCTTTGGCATGTTTATCCATTGGGGGCTTTACGCCATACCCGCGCGCGGCGAATGGGTGCGCAGTACGGAGCAAATGGAAGAAGCCGACTATATGCGCTATTTTTACGAATTTGACCCAAGGCTTTACGACCCTTCCACATGGGTGCGCGCGGCAAAACGCGCCGGCATGAAATATATAATACTCACGGCGAAGCATCACGACGGCTTTTGCCTTTTTGATACCGCAACGACCGGCTTTAAGTCCACCGATACAAAGCTTGGGCGGGACATAGTGAAGGATTTTACCTATGCCGCCCGCGCTGAGGGGCTGCATGTTGGGCTATACTATTCACTGATAGATTGGCATCATAAGGACTTTCCGCATTATGGGGACAGGCAGCATCCCATGCGCAACAGGCCCAAATACGCGAACGAAGGCCGCGATTTTGAACGCTACCTTGACTATATGCATGCTCAGGTGCGCGAGCTTTGCACCAACTATGGCAAGATAGACATAATGTGGTTCGATTTTTCGTATGACGATATGCGTGGTGAAAAGTGGCGTGCGAGCGAGCTTGTGAACATGGTGCGCACGCTTCAGCCGAGCATAATATTGAATAACCGCCTTGAGTGCAGCGGCGAAGGCTTCGGCTCGCTTGCTCAGGGGCATCCAACGCCGTACCACGGCGACTTTGTAAGTCCGGAAAAGATAATCCCGCCGTGCGGCATATTCGACCCCGCGGGTGATCCGGTATACTGGGAAGTATGCGCCACCATGAACCAGAACTGGGGCTACTGCGGCACGGATAATTATTATAAAAGCGCGGATATGCTTATAAAAAAGCTGGTTGAATGCGTAAGCAAGGGCGGAAATTTCCTGCTGAACATAGGGCCGGATGCAAATGGAGTAATACCGCCGCGCGCCGCGGAAACGCTGGAGGAGATAGGCCGCTTTATGCGCGTGAACGGCCAAAGCATATACGGCTGCACCAAAAGCGCTATACCTAAACCCGAATGGGGCCGCATAACGCAAAAGGGGAACGAACTTTATCTTCATGTGTATGAAAATACACTTGGGCCGCTGCCTCTTTTCGGCATAAATGCGCAGGACATAGATTCAATACGCCAGCTTTCGGACGGGCGGGAGATTCCGCTTTCGCACAGCTGGGTGCACAGCGATTATCCGGACATGGTCTTTGCCGATCTTGGGCCGGACCCAACGCTTGTTGACGGCACTGATACGGTACTGAAACTTACGCTGAAGGAGTAAACGGCATGTTTTCGGATAAATTCAGGCAGTATTCTTCGCGCGTATATGCTGAGCGAAGGGAATATATAGCCAAAAATACGGCGGATATAATAGCCGCGCAGAAGGATGATATGCGTACTGCGCTTGAATATCTTTACGGCACGCTGCTGCTTGACGATGTTCGCTTCACGCCGTTTGAATGGATGGAAGAAGCCTGCGCCGCCGCGCTTGCGACCCGTGCGGCAAATCAATACGGGGTTGATATACCGGAGGATATATTCGCGCAATATGTGCTTTGTCCCCGCGTTAATAACGAGCGCGCGCAAAGGCACAGGCGCTTTTTTGCGGAAAAGCTTAAAGCGCGCATACAGGGCAAAAGCATAGCGGATGCGGCGCTGAGCGTGAACCTATGGTGCTGCGAACAAGTAACATACCATTCTTCAGACGATCGCACGGAGGGGCCTATTACCGCATATCTTTCGGGCATAGGCCGCTGCGGCGAAGAATCGGCATTCGCGGTATGCGCATTACGCAGCGTAGGCATACCGGCGCGGCAGGTATACTCCCCATGGTGGAGCCATTGCGACGATAACCATGCATGGGTTGAAGTGTACACGGGCGACGGCTGGCATTACATGGGCGCGTGCGAACCGGAATATGAGCTTGACCGTGGGTGGTTCATGGCGGCGTCGCGCAGGGCGATGCTTGTGCATTCGCGCGCGTTCAGCAGCTATACTGCGGAAGGTCTTGCAGGAGAAGAATTGATAGAAAAGCGCGGCGAGGCATACCTTATTAACCAAACCGCGCGCTATGCGGACACGGTAGAACTGAATATAAGCGTAGTTTGCGGTAATGCGCCGGTTTGCGGCGCCAGGGTGCATATACAGCTATTAAACATGGCCGCGTATCGCGACATTGCCGTGCTGACGACAGACGGCGAAGGCCGCGCGCAGCTGCGCTGCGGTAAGGGCAGCATACATATATCAGTTGAGCATAACGGTGCGTATTTTGAGCGCGACATAGACACATCAATTTGCACACAAGTAATGTGCGAACTTGGCGGCTTTGCGTCCGGCAGAATATCGGGCGTATTCCGTGCGCCGCAAAGCGCGCCATCCAACCGTACTGCGGCGGATAAGGCAAAGCAGACCGAAATGAAAGCAGCCGTGACTAACGCGGCAAGCATACGCGAAGGGCGCATAAATGCATATTATGATGAGTTTACGGCATCCAATAAATGCAGCATGGATTGGCTGCCGTATATACACGCCGCGCGCGGCAACGCGGGCGAGATAGGTGCGTTTTTGCTCTCGCGAAGCGAAGAAAATATGCCGTATGCGCTCGGCTTGCTTAAAAGCCTTAGCGAAAAAGATATGCGCGATACCGATGCCGAAACGCTTATGTACCACATGAAACGCGCGCTGCCGCATAGGCATGAAATGGACGAGCGCATGTTTATGGATTATGTGCTGTGTCCGCATATAGGCACGGAGCCGATATGCGAATGGGACGCGGACGGGATAGCCGCCCTTGATGCCGAATCCGCCGCCGTTGCAAAATTAAGGCTAAATGGCACGCCGGCGAGGCTTTCACCTGTCACCGGCGTTGCGGAATACATGCAAAACGGAAGATGGACGCCGCTTAACGCCGTTCCGATGGGCAGACTTGAACTGGCCGGCGATGGGCTGAAACAGGGCGAAAGCTGGGCGCTGACGCGGCTTAAAGACGGCGAATATTTGCCGCTGAACATGGGCGAGTTACCGCTTTGCATGGATATTCCGGCGGGCAAATATGCGCTTATGGTAACGAACAGGTTGCCGAGCGGGGATCAGCAATATGTGGCCAACAGATTTGAATTGGCCGAGGGTGAACGGCTGGGCTTTACGCTTGTGCGGCCTAAGGCAGAACTTAGCGAACTGCTTGGGCATACGGCGCTGTGCGATGCGATTGTATATAATAAGCATGGACAGGCGCTCCCGCTTGCGTCTTTATGCGCGGGGAATGCGGCGCTGATAGCGTTTTTACAGCCGGGCGGCGAGCCTACGGAGCATTTTTTGAACGAGCTTTATGATGCGTATGAGAGGCTGAGCGCTGTTTGCCGAGTTGTTATAGTGCTGCCGAGCAGTGGTTCATCAAGTCCGGCATATGCCCGCTTTGCGGGCAAATACGGCAGGATAGATACATATATAGATGCCGATGAGGTGCAGGAGCCGCTCGCCCGCGCGGCTTTCAAGGAACCGGGAGACTATCCGCTGCTGTTCCTTATGGGCGGTTATCCTGACTGCCGCTTTGCTTCGGCAGGGTATTCAGTAGGGTCGGTTGAACTGATAATAAAACTCGCCGCGCTAATATAGCAGGGCGCTATTCAGTGCCGTTAAATCGGAATACCTGTTGTAAAGGGCGGTTAATTTCATCTCAGTATCGGCCTGTAGCTGCTGCGCTTCACTTACATAACTCATTTTGTTCCTCCTGAAATATTATACAGCCATATGCTGACATATATAATATTTGCAGCCCATCCGGATTAAGACAAAAAAGACGCGGCCACAAGCAAACGCCAGAATGCTGCTCACAGAAATGCCACGTTTGAATATAATATGCCACAAAGCCCTGAGAATGTCAGTCTTTCTGCGAAAGATGGCAATGCAGATATCCGAGAAGTTGACCCGATGCGGCGTAAGGCAACGGACGGACGAGGCGAAAGGCTTCAGATATATTGTGCTGCTGTTCAAAACGCGTTGCTTTTCGGGGGAATGGAGGTCTAAAAATCTGTAGCAGGTGGCCTTGTATTCCTGATTGTGGTATAATCTTACTTTCAAATAGATGAGCAACGGAGGGCAGAGTGAAGAAGCTTTGGAAATACATGCGGGACTACCGCAGGGAAGGTATATTGGCACCGCTGTTCAAGCTGCTGGAAGCTTCGCTTGAGCTTCTTGTGCCGCTTGTTATGGCGCAGATAATAGATACAGGCATAGCCAACGGGGATCGCGGCTTTATACTTTCGCGCTGCGGAATACTTGCTGCGCTGGCGGCGGTAGGTCTGGTGTGCTCCATAACGGCGCAGTATTTTGCGGCTAAGGCATCGGTAGGCTTTGCGGCAAAGCTGAGGAGCACGCTTTTTAAGCATATACAATCGCTCAGCTATTCAAAGCTCGATACCCAGGGCACCGGCACGCTTATCGCACGCATAACGGGGGACATAAATCAGGTGCAGTCCGGCATGAACCTTGCGCTTAGGCTCCTTTTGCGCTCGCCGTTCGTTGTGTTCGGCGCAATGATAATGGCCTTCACGATAGACGTTAAGGCGGCGCTTGTGTTCGTGGTCACTATACCGCTTTTGTCCATAGTCGTGTTCGGCATAATGCTTTGGAGCATCCCGATGTATAAAAAGGTTCAGGCGCGGCTGGATAAGGTGCTTGGCATAACAAGGGAAAATCTTTCCGGCGTTCGCGTCATAAGGGCGTTTTGCAAGGAGGATGAGGAACGGCGGGAGTTTGGCGAGCGCAATGCAGCGCTCACAAAGCTGCAGCTTATGGTGGGCCGCGTCAGCGCGGCTATGAATCCGGCCACGTATATTATGATAAACCTTGGCATAGCGGTGCTTATATACGTTGGCGCGCTGAGAGTGGACAGCGGCATTTTGACTCAGGGACAGGTAGTGGCGCTGTATAACTACATGTCCCAAATACTGGTGGAGCTTGTTAAGCTTGCTTCGCTTATTATAACCATAACGAAGGCGCTTGCCTGCGCTGGCAGAGTAAGCGCGGCGCTTGACGTGGAAAGCGACATGCATGGCGCGGATACAATGCCCCGAGAGATCGATACGGACGAGGAAGTACGTTTTGAAAACGTTGAATTCGGCTATGCCACGGGCGGCGAGCCCGCGCTGAGCGGCATAAGCTTCAGCGTGAAAAAGGGCGAAACTATGGGCATTATAGGCGGCACGGGCAGCGGTAAATCGAGCTTGGTAAGCCTTATACCCCGCTTTTATGACGCGACCGGCGGCCATGTTTACATAAAGGAAAACGATGTGAAGGATTATCCGCTCGGCGCGCTGAGGGAGATGGTGGGCATGGTGCCGCAGAAGGCCGTGCTGTTCAAGGGAACAATACGCGAAAACCTGCGCTGGGGCAGTGCTGATGCCACCGAAGAGGAAATGGAGCGGGCGTTGAGCGATGCGCAGGCGCTTGAAATAGTTAAGGCCAAACCCGAAGGGCTTGATTCACCCGTGGCGCAGAACGGGAAGAACCTTTCCGGCGGGCAGCGGCAGCGGCTAACCATAGCGCGGGCACTTATAAAGAAGCCTGAAATACTGATATTGGACGACAGCGCAAGCGCGCTTGACTACGCAACGGACCTTGCGCTGCGGCGCTCGCTTGCTGCGCTCAGCTATAAGCCGACGGTGTTCATAGTGTCCCAGCGGGCAAGCTCGATACTGCATGCGGATAAGATAGCCGTGCTTGACGAAGGCAAAATAGTAGGGCTTGGCACGCATGATGAGCTGATGCAGACCTGCCCCGTGTACAGGGAAATATACTATTCCCAGTATGAGCAGGAGGTGAAGCGCGATGCCTAAGCTGAAAGCAAACAGCTCAACGCTTAAAAAGGTGCTTGGGCGCATAGCGCGTTACCGGCTGAACGCGGTGCTTAGCATATTGCTAAGCGCTGTATACGTTGGACTTTCGCTGTATGTACCCATATTGGCCGGGCGGGCGATAGACAACATAATTGCCCCGGGCAGCGTGGATTACGCACAAATAATGCTTGAGCTTACCAAAATAGCCATTGTTGCGGCAATAGCCGCGCTTGCGCAATGGCTGATGAACATAATAAACAACTCCATGACCTATAACGTTGTTAAGGACATGCGCACGGAAGCGTTCAACAGGCTGATGAAGCTGCCGCTCAGCTATATAGACGCGCATCCTTACGGCGAGACGGTGAGCCGCATAATTGCGGACGTGGATCAGTTTGCGGATGGACTGCTGCTGGGCTTCAGCCAGCTTTTTACCGGAATACTTACCATAATAGGCACACTCATATTCATGCTCAGCGTGAATGCGCCGATAACGCTTGCCGTAGTGATACTCACGCCGCTTTCGCTTTTTGTTGCGCGCTTCATTGCCAGACGCACGCATTCCATGTTTGCGCGCCAGGGCGAGGACAGGGCGGAACAGACGGCGTTCGTTGAGGAAATGATAGGCAACCAGAAGGTTGTGCAGGCTTTTGCGCATGAGCAGGCGAACGAGGAACGCTTTGACGAAATAAATAAACGCCTCAGCGAAAGCTCCCTGCAGGCCATATTCTATTCTTCCATAACCAATCCCGCCACAAGGTTCATAAACAGCCTTGTTTATGCGGCGGTGGGCCTTACGGGCGCGTTCGCGGCGGTTGCGGGCAGCATAACGGTTGGCGGGCTTTCGGCTTTTTTAAGCTACGCTAACCAGTACACTAAGCCGTTTAACGAAATATCCGGCGTTATTACGGAATTCCAGAACGCATTGGTGTGCGCGGAGCGTATATTCGCGCTGATAGAAGAACCCACGGAGGAACCCGATGCGGCGGATGCGCGCGTGCTTGACCACGCGGAAGGCATAGTGCAGGCGAACGCGGTGGCATTTTCATACGTTGCGGACAGGCCGCTTATAAAGTGCCTTGATCTGGACGTGAAGAGCGGTGAGCGCGTGGCGATAGTGGGGCCCACGGGCTGCGGCAAAACAACGCTTATAAATCTGCTTATGCGCTTCTATGACGTGAACGCGGGCAGCATAAGCGTTGACGGGACGGATATACGCAACATTACGCGGCACAGCCTGCGGCGCAACTACGGCATGGTATTGCAGGAAACGTGGCTGAAGGAAGGTACCATACGCGACAATATAGTTATGGGCAAGCCGGACGCGACGGAGGAAGAAATAATAGCTGCGGCAAAGGCGGCGCATTCACACGGCTTCATAACGCGGCTGCCCAAAGGATACGATACCGTTATAGGCGAGGACGGCGGCAGCCTGTCGCAGGGGCAAAAGCAGCTATTGTGCATCACGCGCGTAATGCTCTGCCTGCCGCCAATGCTTATATTGGACGAGGCCACAAGCAGCATAGATACCCGCACGGAGCAGCATATCCAGCATGCGTTTGCTCAGCTTATGCAGGGCCGCACGAGCTTCATAGTGGCGCACAGACTGTCCACCATAAAGAACGCGGACATGATACTGGTCATGAAGGATGGCGACATAATAGAAAAGGGCAAGCATGACGAATTGGTGGCGCGCGGCGGATTTTATGCGGCGCTGTACAACAGCCAGTTTGCCCGGTAAGTAAAAAGTTAAAAGAGTGAGCTCAATACCCCTTATCAACTGATGGTAATATGATAAAATTAGGAAAAACAAGAGGAGAGATGCTAATGGATACACTAACCGCAATTTTTACCCGCAGGAGTACGCGGCATTTTGATGACAGGCCGATAGAAGATGATAAGCTGCGCACGATACTTGAAGCGGCGATGAGCGGGCCGAGCTGCGTAAATTCCAAGGATTGGACATTTATAGTGGTGACGGAGCGCGAAACGCTGGACAAAATGGCGGAAGCGAACGGCAGACCGGCGCAGCCGCTGAAGGAAGCCGCGGCGGGCATACTGGTATGCGGCGATATGGAGCGTGCGTTTGAGCGGGCGAAGGATTATTGGATAATAGACGGGGCCATAGCGGCGGAGAACATAAGCATATGTGCGCAGGCGCTGGGTATAGGCGCGGTGTGGCTTGGAACATGGCCGCAGATGGAGCGCGTTGAAAAGCAAAGAGAGCTTTTTGGTCTGCCGGAGAGCATAGTGCCACATTCAATAATCGCATTGGGATATCCTAAAGATGATATAACCGCGCCGCGTGAGAGCCGCTACGATGAAGGCCGGGTACATTGGAACAAATGGCAATAAAAGAACGAAAACCATGTAAGCAAAAGTATTCTTTTCAAAAGACATAATGCCGGAATATGAAGAAAAGGCGGGGAGACCCGCCTTTATACTATTTCCGGCTTTGCACCCTTCGGAATGGGGCAAACATAGCCTGCGCTTGAAGCGCGCTCAAATTCGGCGCGGATGGGAGGCAGCAGCGCCGGGTCGTCTATAATGTCTATTGCGGCGGCGGCAAGCACCTTTGCGGCGGTGAGCATACCTTTATGCGCAATGCCTGTTGTTCCGGCGGAAACCATCTGCCATGAGTGGCCGGGGACCATGCTGGGCGCTGTGACGCAGTTTATCTGCCCGGTTGGGGTTTGCCAGCTTACGTCGCCCACATCGGTAGAGCCCGGCAGCGTGACGGAGGAATGATACAGCGGCATAAGAAAATCGTTCAGCGCACGTTTGCCGCCATCAGTAGCCTTGTCAACGGTTTGGGCTATATTCTCATCGAACTTGGCGGCATAACCTGGCAATCCTGCGGATTCATATGTATTCTTCAGCGCGGCAGCATAGGCCCATTCCTCTTCGGTATATTCGGGCAGGGCTACCTGAACAAAGTTTTTATACAACAGCTGCTCCATTGTTTTCAGCGGCAGGGGATTGGCCGTGCCGTCTATGAAGCGGGTGGAAAGCTGAGTTTCGGTCATAAGCGCTGCGCCCTGGGCTATCTTGTCAACGCGCGCTTCAAGCTTGACAGCATCCTGCACGGTGGCTTCGCGTATCATATAAAGCACCTTGGCCTTGGACTGCACAACGTTTGGCGATACTCCGCCCGCATCGGTAAAGGCATAATGCACGCTTGCGTTCTTGCCAATATGCTCACGCAGGAACTGCACGCCTATGTTCATCAGCTCCGCCGCATCCATCGCACTGCGCCCCTGCTCCGGTGCGCCCGCCGCATGGGACGCTACACCGGAAAAGATGTATTCCTTTTGTATGCATGCCATGCTGCTGCCGGTGACCACCTGATTTACGTCGTCGGGGTGCCATGTGAGCGCGGCGTCAAGCTTGGCCCATTCGTTTTCGCGGGCGAAAAACGCCTTCGCTGCGCCGCCCTCTTCACCTGGGCAGCCATAGAATATTACCGTGCCGCTTTTGCCCGTGAATTTTAGATACTCTTTTATGGCTATTGCCGCGCCGAGCGCACCTGCACCCAGCAGATTGTGCCCGCAGCCGTGCCCGTTCGGGTTGCCGGGGACGGGCTTTTCCACCGTTGCGCCGCCCTGCTGACTAAGGCCGGAGAGCGCATCGTATTCGGCAAGTATACCTATTACGGGATGGCCGCTGCCATATGTGCCTGTGACGGCGGTTTCTATTGAGCAAAGGCCGTGCCGCACGCTGAAGCCTTCTTTTATAAGAAGCTGTTCATATAGCTTCTCCGAACCGTATTCCTGCAGCGAAAGCTCCGCCAAGCCCCATATTTCATCTGAAGCGGCGCAGAGCATGCCCGCCTTGGTATCGATAATATTCAAAGCATCGTTCTTATTCATATCCAACGACCCCCTTCATAAATAAAAATACACCGCATAACGTGGCTGATAATGCGATTATAGTCCCGATTACGGCAAATGTAAATATATAAATTGAAATAATATGCATAAAATACGCATAAATATTTAACTGTGCTTTTGAGGAATGGGCCATTTTCGCATGATGACGGCAAAAGGCAGGATAAAATGGGAATAAATCAAAACGCATATATGCATGCAGTATACATTTTTTTCAGGGGGCTTAAACAAGACATATATAATGGCCGCTGAGCGACAACGCCGCAGTAACGATAGAGAGCGGCTGCACATGGACGCTTACCGGCAACTGCACGATATCGAGCCTTACAAACAACGGCGCCATAAATTTCAACGGCTACACAATAACCCTTGAAGACGGAACGGTGCTGAGCTGAAGAGCACAGACGATAATCAAACGGTGGAGAGATGCTACATAGAGAGCATATCTCCGCTTTTACGTTTGACAAGAGCGGATGACACTGTTTATAATAAATAAAACATCTGATGGAGGACATACATGAATAAGAGGTTTATAGCAAGCTTGCTCTGTGTTGTGTGTACAATTATAATTTGCGTAGCATTAATGAGCGGCTGTTCGTCATCAAAAAGACAGTCTGGCTCGCTTGACTCAAATGACTCTATTACTCGAACAGAAGATAGTACTGCGATGCCGGAGATAGCAGTGCTTGAAACACCGATGAATATGAAGGACGGTAATACGGTTATTGTGCGCAGTTATGGAGCAAGGAATCGGTTGCCGTTTATGGTGGACGAGGAGAACAGGCTTTGGCTTTGGGGATCTATTTTTAGAGAAGAATTTGATACAACAGAAAGCAGCAAACCAAGAGTAATCATGGAAGATGTTGCGGACGCACGTGTAGGTTATGAATCGATAGTTATACTTAAAACCGATGGCAGTGTCCTTTATTGGGATGAGATGAATGATGTAAATACTATGCATGAAAAACGCGAATTTGCGCCGGAAAAGATATATGAGGGTGCAGCAAAAGTACGCATGGATACTTCAATCCCATATATAATTACGCCTGATGGAATGCTAATTGAGTACTATAACCACAAACTTACAGAGATAATGGAAAATGTTGAAGATATTAGTAGAGGTACGAGTAGCACATTGATAATTACCAAGGACGGTGAGCTATATGTGATGGGAGGGAATGATTATGGTCAGCTTGGTTTAGGCAGCAAAGATTATGATATGCATAGGGAACCTGTATATGTTACGTCAGGAGTTAAGCGTGTAGCCGCAGGCGGCTCAACCTCTTACTTTGTAAATGATGACGGAACGCTTTATGGCTGCGGCATTAATTACCAATTTCAGATAAGCGAAAGCGAATGCGAATATGTACCCGAGTTTGTGGAGATAATGGATAAAGTGCGCGATATTTCAGCCTCTACACACGGTCTGCTGATACTGTCTGAGGATAACTGCTTATATATGCGAGGAATTAACGATACATGTGTAGACGAGTCGATAATTGGCAGCGATTGGGCGCAAGCACAAAATACAAAGATAGCAGACGGCGTAATAAGCGTGTGTGCGGCGAGCGGTTACGGTATTATGATGAAAGAGGACGGAAAGCTTTATAGTTGGGGGCAGAATTATAGGGGCGATCTCGGGTGCGGAAGCGAAGGATACTATGCTGCGCCTACTGAAATAAAGTTTGGAGCTAAATAGGAACGGATAATATGCTGTCGGCTGCCGCAGGGGTTGATTTTTGTGTGCGCATAGCGTATAATTAAAAGCACCGGGCAATCGGCACAAAGTGAATAAATATCAGATGGGCTTTGCCGGAGATTTTCCGGCGGCGGAATGGGGTGAGATGCCCCGCGAGTCGGTCACTGTGATACCGTAAAAGGTTAAGTCAGATACGCTTTAAGCCCAATGGTTCCTGCCGTCACCGGGAAGCTGCTTTTTTTGATGCATTATGCTCTTTTGATGTATTGTATCTGTGCGGCTCCGGCTGCACAGATTTTTTGTTTGCGGCGCGGTGGGCAGATATTACGAAAGATGCCGAAAAACTTAAAATGAGTGTTACAGAGTGAGTACGGTATACATAATGATGCGGTTTGAATAGACAGCAAGCCTATCTCCTTGGCGGCTGGCCGCATAGTTAGTTACAACCGCCCTTTGTATTGTACCGGCGAAGGGCGGCCTCCTGATAAGCGGGCGAATATGCCTTTACATAAGCACAGTACAACCTCACAAAAAGCATGGCCGGCAGAGCAGCTGGCTTTGCTTTTTATCCGCCCACAAAAAGTAAAAGTAAAGATAAAATGAGAAAATGTGATTTATCTCATAAAAAAGTCCTTGAAATTTACTGGATACCGGCTTACAATTGGAGTGTACTCTATGAATGAAAGGAATGGAAGAATAATATGCCGAGAAGATATGATAGAGAGGATGCCAAGAGAAGAATACTATCTGTATGCGTAAAGCTGTTTATTGAGAGGGGCTACGAAAAGACAACTACCGCCGAAATACTGGAAAAAGCGGACGTTACGAACGGCACGTTTTACAATATATTCAGCACGAAGAACGGCGTGCTGATAGAGCTGACAAACTTTGTATTCGGACATCAGTTTGAAATGGCGCGGAACGAGGTAGGTAAGGATGCGGATCCGGTGCTTCTTTATGCCGTTGAAACCGCAATACAGCTTACCATGACAGAACTGAGCAACAACATGAGGGAGCTTTACGTTGAAGCGTATTCGTTCTCGGAAACTTCGGAATATATATATCAGCATACTTCCACTGAGCTTGCCAAAATGTTCGCCAAATATCTGCCGGATTATGAAGAGAGCGACTTTTACGAACTGGAGATAGGCACGGCGGGCATAATGCGCGCATATATGGCGCGCCCGTGCGACAAATATTTCAAGCTGGAAATGAAGCTTGAAAGGTTCCTGAACATGGCGCTTTGCGCATATAAGGTTCCCGAAGAAGAACGCAAGGCGGCGATAAAATACGTTGAATCGCTGGATATACGCGGCATTGCCAACGGCGTTATGCAGCAGCTTTTCAAGATGCTTGCAGAGAAATATAACTTTACACTTGATTAGGTGTAATCCCGAAATATGGCGCGGCGGCGTTCGCTTTACGGCGGACACCGCCGCTTTTATTTGCATAAAAGCAAAAAATGCAGCTCAGAATTGTAAAATTGCAGCTTAAAGGCAGGGATTTTATATTTTATGTTGAAAAACAGCTAAAAGAGGTTATGCAGGAGGTGCGGCATGAAGGAAGAAATACTATCCGGTGCGCTTAGGATAAGGGCTGAAGAACTTGAAAAGCAGTTGCTGAGCCAATACGCAACGCTGTCTGTAAATACGCGCGGCAGGCAGTATCCGATGGAAAAATGCCCTATAAGAACGGAGTTTGTGCGCGACAGGGACAGGATAATACATTGCAAATCATTTCGCAGGCTGAAGCATAAAACACAGGTGTTCCTTTCGCCTGTTGGCGACCATTACCGCACGCGGTTGACGCACACGCTGGAGGTAAGCCAGATAGCGCGCACGATAGCGCGCGGACTTAGGCTGAACGAGGACCTGACAGAGGCCATAGCCATGGGGCATGACCTTGGGCACACTCCGTTCGGCCATGCGGGGGAGAAAGTGCTCAATTCGCTAGTAACCGGAGGATTCAGGCATAATGAACAAAGCCTTAGGGTAGTCGAAAAGCTTGAAAACGGGAAGGGACTTAATCTTACGTTTGAGGTGCGCGATGGAATACTGAACCACCCGAGCGATTGCCGCGCGGCAACGCCGGAAGGGCGGATAGTAAGCCTGAGCGATAGAATAGCATATATAAACCACGACATTGACGATGCGGTACGCGCGGGTATATTGAACGAAAGCGATTTGCCCAAAAGCTGCGTGGAGCTGCTGGGCGCATCGCACGGAGAAAGGATAAATACACTTATACTGGACACCATCGCAAACAGCTTCGACAGCGCGGAAATACGCATGAGCGGTGAAGTTTGGGATGAGTTCAAGAAGCTGCGCGACTTTATGTTTGAAAGAGTATATTTGAACAAGGACGCAAAGCACGAGGAAACCAAGGGCATGCACGTTATTACGGAGTTGTTCAAATATTATATGGAACACATTGACGAACTGCCGGAGGACTTTAAGAAAAACGTTGAGGAGGACGGCAAGGAGCGCGTTGCGGCGGACTGGATAGCCTGCATGAGCGACCGCTATGCCATATCCGATTACGAGAAAAAGTTCGTTCCGAAGGAATGGATGTGAAAATAAAAACAGGAGCAGGAAAAATGCCTTTTGCAGCGAAATATTATTTCGCAAAGAAAATGGGCGAATAAACAAGAAAGGGGCGATATTATGGCAGCATTTCCTGAGGAATGGCTGAATGAGCTTCTTTCAAAAACGGATATTGTGCGCGTTGTTGGCGACTATGTTTCCCTTACGCCCAAAGGCGGAAGATTCTGGGGCTGTTGCCCGTTTCATAATGAAAAAACGCCAAGCTTCAGCGTAACGCCTGAGAAGCAGATGTATTACTGCTTTGGCTGCCATGCGGGCGGCGGGGTTATACATTTTGTTATGGAGGCGGAGCGTGTAAGCTATGTTGAGGCAGTAAAGCTGCTGGCGCAGCGCGCGGGCATGGAACTGCCGGACGAGGTGAACGATGCACGGTTGCGGGCAGAACGGGCATATAAGGAGAGGCTGTACAACGCATGCAAGGAAGCGGCAATTTTTTATAACAAAAAGCTGCTGAGCGCGGAAGGCAAAGCGGCGCAGGAATACCTGAAGCGGCGCGGCATAGGCGGAAAGATGGCAGTGCGCTTCGGCCTTGGCTATGCACCAGAGGGCTGGCACAACCTGATGGACTATCTTGAACAAAAGGGATACAGCCGGAAGGAAATGGTTGACGCCGGCCTTGCGATAGCATCAAAAAAAGACGGCAGGGCATACGATGCATACCGCGGAAGGCTTATTTATCCTATAATATCGGCTACGGGCAGGGTGATGGCATTCGGTGCGCGGACGATGAAGAAGGACGACGAGCCAAAGTATATAAACACAGGCGATACGCCCATATACAACAAACGTTATAACCTATATGCATTGAATATGCAGCGGGGTAAGCGCGTGGGCGAGCTGATAATGGTTGAAGGGTACATGGACGTGATAAGTCTGTTCGCTGCGGGGATAGAGAATGCAGTGGCATCGCTCGGCACAGCAATGACGCAGCAGCAGGCGCGGCTGATAAAGCGCTATGCTGACAAAATGTATTTGTGCTACGATGGTGACAGCGCCGGACAAGCCGCAACGCTGAGAGGACTCGACATACTGTCTGCCGAGGGGATAGACCCGAAGGTGATAGTTATTCCGGGCAACATGGACCCGGACGATTATGTCAGAAAGTTCGGCAAAAACGGGTTCCTTGAACTGCGGGACAGCGCGCTGGACGCGAACACATTCCGCTTGACAAATCTGGCGGGAAAATACGACCTGAAAACACCGGACGGGCGGGAAGAATTTGCTAAGAAGGCATGTGCGTTCGTTGGATCGCTCCAGCCGGTGGAACGCGAGCGGCACATAGCCTTTATATCCAAACGGACGGGGCTTAGCGAAGCGGTGGTGAAAGCGCAATGCGGCCTGTTCGCAGCGGGAATTGAGAATATGCCTGCCAAAAGCAGGAATACTATGGGCAAAGCGCGAAAAGAGGCGGAGAACGAATGGGACAGCGCAGAGCTGACCATATTGAGCCTGATGCTGATGGACGCGGATACGGCGACATATACCGCAGCGGCAATGATGGAAAGCGGAGTTGAACTGCAAAACGAAGCGATAAGATCTGCGGCAGAGGAGTTGCTGATAAAGTATGCGGGCGGCGAAAATACGAGCACAGCCGTGATGATAAGCGAGCTGGAGCCGATGCAGGCGGAAGCAGTAAGCGCGGCGGAAGCACAGGCGGAGAAGATAAAGGGAGACGTCAGGCAGATTGCCGACGACTGCGTGAAGCGAATGCTTAAATCGAAGTTGAGCGCAGAGTTGGAGGACGAATTCGCCAAGGCGAGCGGGCTTGAGGGCGAAGAGAGAAAACAGAGCCTTAACAAGGCGAACGAAATAGCAAAAAAGCTGAAGCTTTTAAGATAGTTTGAACACAAATTTTGCAAAGGGGTGGCTGGTTTTGGAAGCAAAGGAACCAAAGAAGAACAAAATCGATGAACTGATCGAGCATGGTAAAGCGAAGGGCGTACTGACCTATAAGGAGGTTATGGACGCGCTGAACGAAACGGACATGGACAGCGACCAGATAGAGAAGCTGTATGATAAGTTCGAATCCATGAACATTGACGTGGTCGATGAAGAATTGGAAGTGCCTGAAAACATAAACGAGGAAATAGCTGAGATTGAAAACGATGCTTCTCTTGGCGAAGGCATATCCATTGACGATCCGGTAAGAATGTATCTGAAGGAGATAGGCAAGGTTCCGCTGTTGAGCGCAACGGAAGAAATAGAACTGGCCAAGCGCATGGCAGATGGCGACCAAGAAGCGAAGAAAAAGCTTGCCGAGGCTAACCTGAGGCTTGTTGTCAGCGTTGCGAAGCGCTACGTAGGGCGCGGTATGCTGTTCCTTGACCTTATTCAGGAAGGCAATTTGGGCCTTATAAAGGCAGTTGAAAAATTTGACTACAGAAAGGGCTACAAATTTTCAACCTACGCAACATGGTGGATACGCCAAGCCATAACCAGAGCCATAGCCGATCAGGCGCGCACGATAAGGATACCCGTACATATGGTGGAAACCATAAACAAGCTTATCCGCGTGAACCGCCAGCTTTTGCAGGAATACGGCCGCGAACCGAGGCCGGACGAAATAGCCGCGGAAATGGGCATATCCGAAGAAAAGGTTCGCGAGATAATAAAGGTTGCGCAGGAGCCGGTTTCCCTTGAAACCCCTATCGGTGAGGAAGAGGACAGCCACCTTGGCGATTTTATAGCGGACGACGTTACCCCTGCGCCCGCGGACGTTGCGGCTTTTACGCTGCTTAAAGAACAGCTTATGGAAGTGCTGGATTCCCTTACCCCGAGGGAGAAGAAGGTGCTTAGGTTGCGCTTTGGCTTGGACGACGGCAAGGCAAGAACGCTTGAAGAAGTGGGCAAGGAATTTAACGTTACGCGTGAGCGCATACGCCAGATAGAGGCGAAGGCGCTGAGAAAGCTGAGGCATCCTTCCCGCAGCAAGAAACTGAAGGATTTCCTTGATTAAGTGAATAAGGGACTGCGCCGGTAAATACTGCCGGCGCGGTTTTTATGGGGAGAAGAAATGGAAAAGATATACTTTGCAAAGGTTAAACCGGGCGGACGCATACCGTCAAAACGTGATGAGGATGCGGGGTATGACATATACGGGCTGATAGACGAAGCATATATTGTGCTTGCCCCGCATGAAACGCGCGCCATACCCACGGGCATAGCATCGGCATGCCCGGAAGAATATTATTTTCAGCTGCATGAGCGTGGCTCGACGGGCACAAGAGGAATATCCCAACGCTGCGGAGTGATAGACAGCGGGTATCGCGGGGAGTGGCTCTTGCCAATAACAAATTTGAATGCAAAACCGCTATGCCTGAAAGCACCGGGGACGGAACTGCCGAATAGTATTATTGACGGCGAGTATATTATTTACGACCTCACGAAAGCGCTGGCGCAGGCAGTGCTGCTTCCTGTGCCGAGGACGCAAGTGCATGAACTGAGCTACGAAGAACTGTGCAACATGAAGTCCGAACGGATGGACGGCAAAATGGGCAGCAGTGAAAAGTAGGCACGGTGAAGTGCTGATGAGAATAGTATATATTATTTGTTGACAGGGGGAGGCGATGATGTTATAATATGCAAGTCGCCAATAGGGGCATGATGTAATGGTAACATAGCGGTCTCCAAAACCGTTCTTGAGAGTTCGAGTCTTTCTGCCCCTGCCAAAAACCTCTTTTGACTATCATGTCGAGAGAGGTTTTTATTGTTTTCACAATTAAAATCATGGTATAATTGTTCCGATAAAAACCAAATGGAGGTGCGTATGCTGCTTTTCGGAAACGTTTGCGACAAAAACGGTAATCCCGTCAACGATGCGATAATCGAAGTTAAGAACGAGCAGTTTTCAACGGTTTATAATACCATGAGCGATGAAAACGGCTGCTATTCAATCGATTTGCCTGCCGGAAAATACCCGTTTATAATCGCCATTAAGGATTACGGCGTGAATTTCCTTGAATTTTGGTGTCAAAATATAAATATCGGGCAAGATACCCGGCTTGACGTCCGGTTTGATACGCTTGAAATATATGGCCTGCATGTGTTCGGGGTAAAGGGTGCATTTCCGTCCTTAATGGTTTATTTCCGCCCGATGAGCTTGGGAAAATACAAATCCGGTGAAACCGATATTTGCCCGGAGATAAAAAGTCTGCGCGTTTATATAAATGAAAATGAGGTTCCCGTACTTAAACAGAACAGCGTATTGGAATACTGCGGGGACAGAGATATGAATGCCTATCTTATTCAGACTGCGCTGCCTGACGGCGTTGATGCGTGGGAACGATTGGATATTGAGATAAGGGACGCGGATGACGCATTCGGAATGGCCACGATATTTGCCGAGCGATAATTGCAGGACATTGTGGATATGTATTCTTTCGCCAAAAAGTCAGTAAAACGGGCATTTTGGCTTATGCTGGAGACAAAAATAAAAAATCGTCCAAAATTTTTGCAAAAAAAGCGTTGACAAAAGAAGGAGTGTTTGCTATTATAGTCAAGCGCTGGGGAA
>OLSB01001393.1_pt1 | contig 23505 bp, 19 predicted proteins | sample 1672071 | NCBI WGS metagenome assembly OLSB01 (sample SAMEA3136642, study PRJEB25190) | human gut metagenome | biome: human gut; feature: human-associated habitat; material: faeces | place: Austria | collected 2013 | reverse complement strand
GCAAGAAGGTGCTGATCCTGATGCTGGTGGGCGTGGCCAACGTGGTGGACATTCACATCGTGGGCACCGGCTCCGCACTGCGCAGCGCTGTGATCTGCTTCTACCTGTCCAATGAGGGCCTGTCCCTGCTGGAGAACGCGGCCCACATCGGCCTGCCCATTCCCGACAGGATGAAGGATGTGCTGGCGCAGCTGCATGGGCGCGAGGACAAGACGGACGATGAAAAGGAGGGTGAGCAGGAATGAGCGAACGAATCAATACGCCTTTTACCAATGAGCACTTCGTTGCGTTCTGTGAAAAGATGCTGGGCCAGCCCTACTGGTACGGCTCGGTGGTTTATAAATGCACCGAAAATCTGCGCGCCCGAAAGGCAAAGCAATATCCGGCGCACTATGGTTCCAGCCGTACCGCCCGGTACCGTGATGACATTGCGAAAAAGAAAGTCTGTGCCGACTGCGTGGGACTGATCAAGGGCTACCAGTGGACGAACGGCGGACAGGGCGTGATCGAGTCCATCGGCACGAGCAAGACCTTTCCCAGTAAGTATGGCGGCCACGGTTGCCCTGACAAATCCGCCAACGGGATGTTCAACTATGCCAGGAGCAAGGGCTGCGCCTGGGGCACCATGGATACGTTGCCCGAGGTTCCCGGCGTGGCGCTGCGCTTTGACGGGCATGTGGGCGTGTATGTTGGAAATGGCTATGCGGTGGAGGAACGCGGTTTCAATTACGGGTGCGTGCGCACCCGTGTGAAGGACCGTAAGTGGACGCACTGGTATCAGCTGCCCTTCGTGGACTACGGCGATGCGGTGTTCACCGGCGGCATCGGCGTGAAGGCAGATACTCCGAAAACGGAGTACACGCTGGGCACGCGGACGCTGAAAAAGGGCGCCAAAGGCACGGATGTGAAGGCCATGCAGGAATTCCTGCTGCAACTGGGCTATGCGTTGCCTGAGTATGGTGCTGACGGTGATTTTGGCAATGAGACAGAGACTGCCCTCAAGAAGCTTCAGGCGCGGGCAGGCGTCAAACAGGACGGCGTTTACGGCAGCGAGACCCACAAGGCGCTGATGGACGCCGCCGCAGACAATGATGCGGGCAAGGAGTCTGAACAGCCGGACGAACCTGATCAGCCGAATAAACCCGAACAGCCGGAAGAGCCCACGCAACCCGATGCGCCTGACACTCCCACGACGAAGCGTGTGCGCATCGTCTGCGGCAGCGGCTCGGTGAACATCCGCGCGGGCAATGGCACACAGTACGACCGCATTACTGCCGTGCAAAACGGCGCTTCTCTCGAATGGGTGGCCACCGCCGAGAACGGCTGGCACGCCGTCGTGGTCAATGCCCGCGTGGGCTGGGTGTCCGGAAAGTATTCGGTGATGGAATAATGCGTATGACCGCACATAAAGGCGCGGTACGCCTCCAGACGAACTGAGATATTGCATGAGGAAGCCTTTTTTTCGGGAAGGGGGCTTCCTCCTTTTTTTGTCAGGTATGCCCGGTATTCTCCCCCTGTTTTTCTCCGCTCCGGGCGGGCGTAAACCTGCCCATATAGGCCGTATTTATCGGAATCATCGCTTGATAAAGCCGCCGAGTAGAGTGATAGCTATAACAGGCCGTTGGTTTTGAAGAAAACGGCGGCGAAGAAAAAACGGGAGGTTTCATTATGAGCATTGTGAGATGCACCGCGTACCCGTTCCGATATGCGGAGGAAGCGTATGCAGAGTCTGCGGACGAAGCGGATGCACTCGAGCTTTTCGACTCGAGCCTTTACACCGGGATGTTTTCCATCGACTTTGATACCCGGAGAGCGGGCAGACCGTGTCTGGACGGCGCGGGGCGCAAACGGAATCTGGCGCAGCAGATCGGGAAAGCGTGGCAGGCGCGCCCGGTCTATTGCCGGAAAACCGGCGCCTACGAGGTGGGCGGCTGGAACGTGGCCGGTGCGAACTGCGGCCATGAATCCGCCGTATTCTCGCCGCCCTTCCCCATGGAGGACAGGGAACGCGTGTTCCCGGTATTGGACGCATTGCGGTCGGACGGCTTTTTACCCGTGGATGGCTTCACCATCCACATGATTCCCGCCGAACCCAACCGACAGACGATCCTGAACATGTGCAACATCCTTCAGTCCCGATCCGAGTTAATTGCGCAGGCGCTGCGTCTGCAGGAGGAGCTGCGTTTCTGCATTGCCGAGGATCTGGCGTTCACCGTGATGCTGGACGCCTTCGCGATCCCTGAAACGGAGGCCTGCCTGTACCTGCTCCGGCAGTGCTACGGCATGGCGGCCGCTACCGGCAAGGCCAGGATGAAGCCCTGCGACGGGAGCAACCCCAAGTTCCAGATGCGCTCCTGGCTGCTGCGGCTGGGGTTCATCGGGGAGGAGTACGAGCGCCCTCGGCATACGCTGCTCTCCGGGCTGGAGGGCGACAGCGCGTTCTTTACGGAGAGCGGCAAAAAGCGGGCGCTGGAAAAGCGCCGCCGGGAAAAGGCGATGGAGTGGATGGCGTGAGGAGAGAGGCATGAGCGAGTTGAGGAGGGCAGCATGAGTGAGAAAAGAGCGAAGCACAGAATCTCCGGGGAGAAGCAGAAAAAGCTCCGCGTGGCCGCCTACTGCCGCGTCAGCACCCTGATGGACGTCCAGGATACCTCCTTCGAGCTGCAGTGCGAGCATTACCGCGGATACATCACAGGGCGTGAGGATTACGAGCTGGTGGGCATCTACGGTGACCACGGGAAATCGGGACGGAAGATGGACGGGCGGCCTGAGCTTGGGCGGCTGCTGGCGGACTGCGAGGCGGGCAGGATCGACCTGATCCTCACGAAGTCCATCGCTCGGTTTTCGCGCAACATGCGCGAGTGCGTGGCGACAATCCGGCGCCTGCAGACGTTGGGCGTCAGGGTATTCTTCGAGAAGGAGGGGATCGATACGTCGGAGCCGCGCAACGAGCTGCTGTTCCACCTGATGGCCACCATCGCAGAGGAAGAAAGCAACAGCATCGGACGGAACCTGATGACGGCGCACGAGATGCGCAACCGCAGAGGAACCCCCTTCTGGCAACGCAAGTACGGCTACAAAAAGGGTGCAGATGGAGAGTGGGTTCCCGACGAAAGGCCGGCTGCGAAGGTCAGAAGCGCATTCTGCATGGCCTGCGCGGGATATTCCGTCGGCAGTATCCGCAGGATGCTGATTCGGATGGAGGAGGCGGATCCCAGCGGGAAAAAGTGGCGAAGAACGGACGTTTCCATGCTCCTGCGAAATGTTCTGTACAAGGGTGATTACCTGACGCAGAAGACCATCCGAAACGCCGATGGGACGGGCAGGACGAAGAATCGCGGCGAGCGGGAGCAGTATTACCTGGAGGAACATCATACGCCGCTGATTCCTCCGGAGGTGTTCGACCACGTTCAGAAGCTGCTGGAATCGACGGCTTTGTGGGAGAACCGAAGGAACGTTTCACCCGAACAGCGGGCGCTGCTGGAGGAAGGAAAGCGGCTGAGCGAGGAATACGGGCTGTACGCCGTCATCCGGGACAATCCGTATGTTGAAGAGAAGCCGTACAGCGAGGGGAAAGCAAATCCGCAGCAATCACAGCAGAGCGATACCGCACATGCACAAGCGAGCAATACCGCTCCTGACAAAGAGCTGCAAGAGCGACCGAACAATGACTTGGAGGAAGAAGATGGAAAGATACAATGAAAGCAGCGACGTGCGCCAGCTCTTTCGAGGCGCGGTGGCTGTTCGGGGAACGGCGGGAGAGGCGAAGAACGAATCGCTGCAGCCCTCCGATGCGTTCAAGCGCGTGGCGGCGTACTGCCGCGTCAGCACGGACAGTAAGGCGCAGGAGACCAGCATAGAGACCCAGCGTGCATACTTCGAGCATGAAATCGGGAACCATCCGGGCTGGAAGCTGGTTCAGATTTACGCCGATCAGGGGGTGACGGGTACGATCTCCATGAAGCGTCCGGCGTTCAGGCAGATGATCGAGGACGCGCTGGCGGGAAAAATCGACTACATCCTCATCAAGTCCATCTCCCGCTTTTCGCGCAACACCGTGGACTGCCTGCAGTATGTTCGGATGCTCCGGGAAAAGGGCGTTTATCTCCACTTCGAAAAGGAAAACATCGATACCAGCAGCGCATACTCCGAGATGCTCATGACGGTGCTGGCGGCCTTCGCCCAGGAGGAAAGCGTGTCCATCTCGGAGAACATCGCGTGGAGCTTCCGCAAGAAGTACGAGGCCGGAATTCCCAGAAGGTTTGTGCTGTTCGGCTATCGCCTGGACGAGGACGGAGAGTACCGCATCGTGGGAGAAGAAGCCGCGGTGGTGCGGGAGGCGTTCACACTGTACGAGCACGGATATTCTCACAAGCAAATCGCCAATGCGTTCAACCAAAAGGGCTATAAGTCGCCCACGGGGCTGCGCTGGCAGGAGACAACGATTCACCGGATGCTCGACAACGAGAAGTACGTGGGAGATGTGATGATGCAGAAGCGTGTGACGCTGGATCCGCTGACCCACCGGGAGGTGAAGAACGACCAGACCGTCTATCCAAGCTATTATGTACAGGATCATCACGCCGCCATCATCGATCGGGCGCAGTACAACCGCGTGCGGAAGATCCGCGCAATGTGCAATTCCAAGCTGGGCCCTCTGCAGTATCCCTACGACGACAAGCTGGTGTGCCCGATCTGCGGCCAAAGGCTGATCCAGCGGCGCAGCGATGTGCTGGACAATAAAAGCGCATGGCACTGCGAACGGAACGAGCGCTCCTGCGAGCGGTATGTGCTCAACAGCGCTATTGTGAACGAGGCGGTGCTGAACGCCTGCAAGGCGCTGGACAGGGATGAAATACAGGTCGTGATAGAGAAGCTGCAAGGAAAAAAGCCGCAAAGAAGCAAAAGCAGGGAAAAGCAGACGGCGGCAGAGCATTTGCTGGAGCTCTGGAAAAAGCGCCTGTTTTTGAGGAAGGTGGACTACTACTGGCTGGACGATACGGTGGACAGGATTACTTTTTCAAAGGAGAACACGCTGACGGTGCATTGGAGGTGCGGGCTGAAAACGACGGTACCGCTGCCCGTGCGGCATCACCGGGAGAACCCGGTGTACGCAGCGGAAGTCTACCGGAAACGGAAGGTGGAGGGAACGCTTAAACCCAGGCGGAGGATACAGAAACGGCTGGAGGACCCGAACCCCATTCCGATTATTCCGGTGAAGGAAGGACAGAAGAAGTGAAGCATTACACTGTTCGCTTTGGTTTACAGAAAGGCAGGCGACTGAAATGAAAATCCGTCACATTCCCAGCATCCACCAGCGGAGAAAAAAGCGGGTGGCGGCTTATTGCCGCGTCAGCACCGACATGAAGATCCAGGAGGAGAGCTTCGAAACGCAGGTGAGCTATTACCAGAGCTACATCGAGCGGAACGACGAATGGGTGCTGGCCGGGATCTACGCCGATGGCGGCGTCTCGGCCACTGGCGCGGCGAAGCGGCCGGAGTTCATGCGGATGATCGCGGACGCGATGGAGGGAAAGATCGACCTGATCCTCGTAAAGAGCATTTCCCGTTTTTCGCGCAACGTGGTGGACTGTCAGGTCTATGTCCAGCAGCTGCGCTCCAAGGGCGTCGAGGTGCGCTTCGAGAAAGAACGGCTCAGCTCGCTGGACGCATCCTCCGAGATGATCTTCTCCATGATGGCCGCCATTGCGCAGGACGAGAGCCGGTCCATCTCGCAGAACATCCGCTGGGGCTACGAGAAACGATTCGCTCAGGGAATTCACCATATGGGAAACCGGCGCGTGCTGGGCTACGACGAAGTGAACGGCGTGCTGACGCCCAACGAGGATGCGTGGATCGTCAGAATGGCGTTTGAACTGTTCAACCAGGGAATGGGCTATCAGAAGATCGCCGAGGCAATTACGGCGGCGGGTGGAAAGCGGATGCGCGGAAGCACGGCGTTCTCCGCTTCCAGCATTCAGTCCATTGTGGACAACGAGATCTATGTGGGGGATCGGATGCTGCAAAAGCGTCCGCCGCAGCACTATCTGACGAAGAAGCCGGATCCGAACGCACAGTATCAGACCTATTACTGGCGGGATACGCACGAGGGAATCATCGACCGAAAAACATGGGAAAAGGCTCAGGCCGTGCTGGACGCGCGCAAGCGCGACCGAATTTCCGGCGTGTACAAAAAGACGCCGGCGACGCATTTTCTTTATGGGAAGGTGTTCTGCGCGAGGTGCGGTGCGCCCTATAAGCGCAGAACGCTTTCCGGAGGAACGGCAGACGGCGCTCCGGTTTATCATAAGGTGTGGAACTGTAGGGAGCGTCAGAAGGGGAAGGCTGGAAACGGCTGCAGGAATACGTCGGTTGCGGAAGAGGAACTGCTGCGCGGAATATCCGATGCGCTCGGCTGGGAATGGAAGGGAGCGGAAGAATTTGACACGGAGCAGTTTTTGCGGGAGGTGCAGGCCGTTCACTTCGAAAATGGAGCGGTGAGCGTTCAAAAGTGGACGCAGCGCGTGTCTGCGTAAATGTATAAGAGGTACGACTAAGCCGCCGACCGCCGATTTTCTATCAAAGGACTCGAAAGGGGAAATGGAATCGGCGGCTTTTTTCGTTATATCTGCCGGCGAAACTTGATAAAGCACGGGTTTTGAGGTAAAATGGAAATGGTAGTTGACAAGGCAATGCGAGCGCGAGGACTGCTCAAAGGAGGGAGGCGGACGTATGGAACGGAAAAAGCTACCGGTGGGCATCGACAGTTTTGAGAAGCTCCGCAGGGAAGACTTCTATTATGTTGACAAAACGAGATTGATTATTGACCTGCTCAAGAATTGGGGAGAAGTGAACCTCTTCACGCGTCCGCGGCGCTTCGGCAAGACGCTGAACATGAGCATGCTGAAGTCCTTTTTTGAGATCGGCACAGATAAGACGCTGTTTGACGGGCTGGCGATCTCCGAAGAGACGGCGCTGTGCGAGGCGTATATGGGCAAGTTCCCGGTGGTGTTCGTCTCGCTGAAGGATGTAGATGGACTTACATTTGAAAATGCCTATGGGAAATTGCGTGACATTCTGCGGGCGGAGATTTCTCGGCTCAGCTTTTTGATGCAGAGTGAGCAGATCGCAGAGGATGATAAATATTCGTTCGAACGTTTCCTGAGAGAACAGGACACTCTGGATGACGTGCAGAAAAGTCTCAAGATGCTCTCCAGCCTGCTGTATCAGCACTACGGCCAGAAGGTAATTCTCCTCATCGACGAATATGATGTACCTTTGGACAAGGCGTTCCAGCACGGCTATTACAAGGAGATGGCTGCGCTGATCCGTAGCCTGTTCAGCCGGGCGCTCAAGACGAACGATTTCTTGCAGTTTGCGGTGCTGACGGGATGCCTGCGGGTATCGAAGGAGAGCATCTTCACGGGACTGAACAACTTCGACGTGAATTCCATTATCGACGTGGAACACGACGAGCAGTTTGGGTTTACGGAAGCGGAAGTACAGGAGCTTTTGCAGTATTACGACCGAGAAGCCGCTGCGCCTGTAATGAAAGCGTGGTACGACGGGTATCGCTTTGGCAACGCAGATGTCTATTGCCCGTGGGATGTGATCAACTATGCCAAAAAGCTGCTGGCGAATCCGCAAGCCGAGCCGCAGGCGTTCTGGATCAACTCCAGCGGGAACGATCTGGTGAAGCGCTTTGTGGACAAGGCGGACAAAACCACGCAGGATGAGATCGAGCGGCTCATTGCCGGGGAGGCCATCGAGAAGGCGGTTCGGCTGGAGCTGACCTACGGCGAGGTCGACAACAGCATCGACAATCTGTGGAGCGTGCTGTTCACGACGGGGTATCTGACGCAGGCGGGGCGCGTCGAACGCGGCGTATATAAGCTGATTATCCCCAACCGCGAGGTGCGGGAGGTGTTCGTATTCCAGATTCAGGAATGGTTCAAGAATACCGTCGTCCGGGACGAGAAGCCCATGCAGGCGTTCTGTCAGGCGTTTCTGGACGGCAACGCCGAAGAGATTCAGCGGCGGCTGACGATCATCCTTGGCAAGATGATCAGCATCCTGGACACGAAGGCCAAGGACGATCAGAAGGAAAACTTCTATCACGGCCTGCTGCTGGGGCTTCTCAGGAGCGAGCCGAACTGGCTGATTCTGTCCAACGTGGAATCCGGAGAAGGCTTCAGCGATATTCTCATCGAGCCGGAGGATCCTGACGCGGGCATGGTCATCGAGGTGAAGTATTCGCCGACGCTGGCGGGCATGGAAAGCGCATGCCAGGCGGCAATGGCGCAGATCAAGGAAAAGCACTACGATGAACGCCTGCGTAACGAGGGGCGAGAGAACATCACGGCGTTCGGCATCGCCTTCTGGAAAAAGCGCTGTCGTGTCTGCTTTGAAAAACTGCATAGATGAAATTGATTCCTCCGCGGCGATTGCTGCGGAGGTTTTTTCATTTGCCTGCATAGACCACAGACAGCACCTCGGAATTATCCCAAGGTGCAGCTGTGACTCATGCAGGCTTTTTTGTTATGTAGTTAATGAGTTACGAAATCAGACTCCCAAACCATACAAAATGGCTTTCAGTTCTTTTACCATTCGAGTAAGAATCTCCTGTTCGACCGCATTGCAATCCAATGAGGTCCGCTACGGATGGAAAATATCCGAGATACATCGTGTGGGAAAACGTCCCCGGCGCGTTCAGCAGCAACGGCGGCGCGGACTTCCGCTCCGTACTCGAAGAAATCTGCCGGGTCAAAGACGATCAAGCTGATGTCCCTCAGCCTGGCAGGTGGGAGCACGCGGCGGCAGCCCAAGCTGACCGGCACCTTTGTGCAGCGGGACTACGATGGCAACTGGCAGATTTCCGCAGACACCAGCGACCCTGATTTCACGGGCGTGGACGCCTGGTTCAACGCCGTGTATGAAGCGGCAAAAACGACCGACACCAACGGGGAGGAATAAGATATGGCGCTGCATGACATCCGGGAAGTGCGTATTCCCATCGAACTGGACAAGCCTCGCACGCTGCTTTTCGACCTGAACGCTTTCGCCGAGCTGGAGGATAAATTCGGCTCTCTGGATCAGGCGTTTCAGAAGATGCAGCAGGGCTCCGTGAAGGCCACGAGGACGCTCCTGTGGGCGGGCCTTCTTCATGAGGACGAAAGCCTGACCGAACGGAAGGTGGGCGCGATGATTTCCCTGACCAATGTGGAGACCATCATGGAGCAGATTACCCGGGCGCTGACCGCCGCGCTGCCGGAGGACACCGAGCAGACGGAGAATGCCGTGGCGCCCGACCCTCGGTAAAGGCGCTGTGGGACTCGTTTGATACGGCGGCATCCGGCGCACAGGAATCTGTGGACTGGGTGCTGTTGTATTACGTGGGAACCGTGGTGCTACGTATGAGTGAGGACGTGTTCTGGAAAAGCACGCTGCGGAAACTGCACGCGGTGTTCAGGTGCCACTGCGAGCATATGCCGAAACCTGCCAGTAAAAAATAAACGATGGCTGTTTTGCGGGTTAGTGTCTTCTCTAATAAAAAATTTCATGCTGAAATATTGCATAAAAGATTGCTCTGTGGTATAATCTCTTCTGAGGGAGGAGGTTGTTGCCATGCTTTTATATCTGAAGCTGAACAACTATACAATATACAATCGGGAAGTCGAATTCTCAATGATGGCAAACATGCATTACAGCCGTTTTCCATCCAACGTAGCGTCTGTAGACGGGGTGCATGTGCTGAAAACAGCGGTTCTTCTCGGGCCAAACAATACGGGCAAGACTAATTTCGTTCGCGCCATTGCCATGATGAAAGCAATCATGCTGAACCAGTCTCCCAGCATCGTTCCCAACATCTTCTCAGGGAGCGCTATTGTGGAGGCGAGCATCTCTTTCCTTGAAAGCGGAAAGGAATATGTCCTTGATATCAGGTATGATGCTGAGCATAAAGAATATGTCTATGAGCGTTTTGCAGAAATCCATCGCGACAAGTATAAGAACGTCCGCACGCATGTTTTGCTCTTACGGGATATTCAGGAAAAAGAGTTCATGGCGGATGATGAGGGCCTCGTATCTGCAATGAAGGTTGCGGCGCGTAACAATCTCCTGATCTATCTCCTGGACACTGAGAGCTTTTCTACCCTGCGCAAGATCAGAGAAGCGGTCATTGCCTTCGCGTCGAAGATTGATATTGTCGATATGAACAATATCCCTATCAAGAAGACAATCGACATGCTGAAGCTGTCCGGCGAGGACAGTCAGCGCATCGCAAAGTTTGTGTTGAACGCCGATCTCTCTCTGGACGATTTCAGATACGCAGGAGATGATGAAGTCCGAATTGTTTTTCAGGGAGTCAGCACAGAGAAATCCTCTCCACAGGAAAACGCTCTGCAGCAGGCCGCTCCGCTTACGGAGATGCTTCACCTTGTATCTGTGTATCATGGAGTGCCTGTACCGAGTATTCTCTTTGATTCTACCGGAACCAAGAAAATGGCGGCTCTCGCAAGCTATGTCATTGGCGCACTGAAAGAGGGCCGTATCCTTGTTGTGGATGAACTGGACAATAGCCTGCACTTCCGGCTGACCCGCGCAATCATCAGCCTCTTCAACAATGAACTGAACGAGAACGCGCAGCTGATCGCAACCGCACACGATATCTCTCTCCTGGACTGCAATTCGCTCTTCCGGAAGGAGCAGATATGGTTCACCCACAAAGACAAAGAGCGAGCGTATCTGTACTCGCTTTCGGATTTTACCGCCAGTGAGAGCAAGACCAGAGGCACATCTGATCTGGTAGCCAAATATCGGGCAGGCGTTTTCGGCGCATTGCCCGAGCCTGATCTGTTTGACACCCTTCTGGAGGTGAGTCAGTCATGAGTGCGCTGCCTCCCATTCGGCGAAAGCACAGAATCTGTGTTATTTGTGAAGGGTACGAGGATTATCATTACTTCAATCGCCTGATTGCCCTGAATCTGTGGGACGCTTCCTACAGCTTCACGACCATCAATGTCAAGAGCGCTTCCAACATACCGGCCCGGTTCCAGAACGAGTATCAGAACGACAGGTATGAGATCATCCTGGTATTCTGTGATACAGACAAGGAGCCATACCGGGAATATACTCTTATCAAGGACAAAATCAACAGTTTCCTTGGCAAGCGGAAAGCCTCGGATAAACTCGTTATCTTCGCCAATCCCTGTACCATGCAGATTGTTCTGCTCCACTTTGGCGATGTATCGCTGAAAAACCAGGGAAAGAAGACCAATAGCGCGGAGATTGAGCGACTGACTGGAATTCCAGGATATGACGCCCATGAGGAACAGATTCAGGCATTGTGCGGAAAGATAACCCGCGCCAGCTATACCACCACCAATTACTACGACCGCATGCAGTACAAGGCGTCCGTCACGGCAACAGGCGCGATTGCGGCAGGCAGGCTGGGTGTGTTCAACAGCGCGGGGAAACTGATTCTGCTCTCGACTGCGGCTTTTGATGTGACAAAGCCCATTCTGTACATCGGCACCGCCTATGCCACAGGCAAGCTGACCCAGACCGACAATTACATCTCCTGGGGCACGGAATTTTCCCTGGAAAATACAGTATCGGGTTTCTCCGGTACAGCCGGCGCGACGGTGTATATCAGGGGGACGCTGAACGGGAATATGTTCACCCCTGCTTCGGGTGTGCTGACCACGACGGCTCCGATCACGGAGGACGGATACACCTACATCCTTCTGGGCCTGATGAGTACTACGACCGCCGCGGTGCTGGCTCCGGAGCATCCTATGTTCCGGTACTACAACGGCGGCTTCAAGACGATCTCCCAGATCTCGTATGAAGCTTTTCTGACAGCAGAAGAAGCGCAGGAGGCCATTGACGCGCTGGCGGTGGGTGGACGCAATTATATCCTCAACTCCGGCTCGGAAGTGGCAACCTCTACAGCGCAGATCGCCCGGTACGCACTGTCCGAACCAATGATCGCCGGGGAGCAGTACACTGTCTCCCTGACGCTCACGCCCATGGAAGAATACGCCGGTCTTACCGTACGCACATCCGAAGGCAGTACGACGCTGGCGACAATCGGTCTGTCCGGCACGGAGAGACAGACGGTACGGGCGACTTTCATCGCCGAATACGCCCAGGGCAAATCTCCGGATGACGCGCCGGACAACGCCGATATCCTCATCTACCGTAAGCCCGCCAGCGCGGGAACAGCCACGACCATCATCCACCAGATCAAGCTGGAAAAGTAATGATATATTCCACAAGAGTGGAATCATCCGTGACAGTTGCTAATACAGACAGGGCGGAAAGCAAGCGCAATAGCGGCTGGCAACTTCTCAAGCGTTCTGACTTTCGGTTTTCTGAGAATTGCTTCACTTTGACCGGAATTTTTCTATTGGATTCATACGCTTTCCTGTGTTTCAGATTGTGCGAAAAGTATTGACAGAACCAACTTATAAGTGGGTATTGAAAATATCCATGTTTGTTTTCTCGATTTTCTGATGCATTTCAGGGTCCTTCATATAGACAATAATCAAATAAAGGGCATCGAGTAAGGCAAACTGGCTTACTCTGGAGGAAATGCCGCTTCTGCTTCCGGGAAGTTCCGGGGCATATGTCTTTAAAATCGTATCACAATATCGTGCACAATTTGAGGACGGAAACGACGTAAAGAGGATAGATTTTATATACAGACGCTTCGCGTCTTTCACAATTTGCAATGACGCGGCGGATTCGCCGGAGTGAGAAACACATATCAACAAATCGTTTTCTGTCATCGTGCGCAACAAGGCCAACGCGTCGGTATATTCCTGAAAAGACCAGATATTCAATCCCAATGCCTGAAATTTACGCTGCATTTCAGCACATACAAGGTAGGAAGTTCCGATTCCAAACAGGCAGATACGCTGTGTGGACATGATCTGTATGGCGGTTTTTTCCATCAGCTCATAGTCCATAAGTTTAAGCGTATTTTCAAGTACATGCTGTTCGGCGATAAATGACCTGGTGATAAATGCGGTCAAACCGGATTGCGCTGCTTCATTGGGAACGGGGTCTTCCTCTATCGGTGCGAGACTTTGAGCAAGCGAGAGTTTGAGCTCTTTAATGCCGGAGAAACCAACATTTTTGCAAAACCTGAAAATAGTAGGCTCGGAGACGCCTGTCGCTGCCTTGATCTCAATAGTAGACATACGCGTGAACATTTCAGAATGTTCAAACAGGAAGTCCGCTATTTTGCGTTCGCTGACAGACAGCAGGGTGTACTTTTCCATTACCATGTTTACTACTTTGTTCTGCATAATTCCTCCACAATAGACACAGATAGAAATAGTATAGCACATTATTTTCACTGATGCAATATATACCATATGAATATTATGAAATAATAACGCATAGCGTTCCATGTACGATTGAAAAAGAGATTCTCCAAATGCGGAAATTTCGTGAAATATGCGAAAAATGAGCTGCTTACCATGTAAAACGATCTTAAAATATGTTAATTTCGACTAATTTCTCAATAATGCTTGACAACGTCTGAAAAATGTAGTATTATTGTCGTACACGGTTAAGAGGTAGCATTTATTAAATACACGGCGGTGATAAGGGTGTTGCTTGGCGTAGATGGCGGAGGAACAAAAACAGAAGCTGTATTATGTGACACGGAAGGAAACGTGATACGGCGCGTTATTGGCGGCCCGAGCAGCGCTGTGGGAATTCCGTTTGACACGGTAAAAATGAACTTATCGCAGATTCTGCATGATGTATGCAGAATGGATACAGACCTTGAAGGGGCAATAGACAGCGTATATTTGGGGATCAGCGGATGCGGCATTCCGCTCTTCCGCGAACGATATTTTGAGTATGTTCAGGAACTGCTTGGTTCAATCCCGGCGAATGTTGGAAGCGACTCCATGAATCCATTTTATGGCGAATGCGGAACAAGCGATGGCATAGTTGCGATTTGCGGGACGGGATCCAGCGCGTTTGCTTATAAAAACGGCATTATTCACCGCGTAGATGGACACGGATACCTGCTTGGCGATGAATCCGGCGGGTATAGAATGGGACAGATGGCCCTGAACGCTGCGCTGCGTGAGGAAGACGGACGGGGCCCGAAAACGATTTTGACGCAGCTGTGTCGTCAGAAAGCGGGCAAACCGATAATGGACGCTCTGGCAGAAATCAATGACGGCGGAAAGACTGTGATCGCATCATATGCCCGCTGTCTTCTTGAAGCCAGAGAACGGAACGACGGCGTTGCGGTTCGGCTTATGGACGGCATTGAAAATACGATGGCGGAAACCATCATTGCAGCAGGAAATTTTGTAGACGCGCATCCGAAAAAGGTTGTGCTTTGCGGGAGCATCTGGAAAGCGGACAGTCGCTTTTATGATCGGGTTTCGGCGAAACTTGGGAAAGATTTTTTGACGGTCAAACTTGACACACCACCGGTCTACGGGGCAGTAGTGAAAGCCTATACGCAGATTTACGCGACAGGAGTGTCAGGGGATTTCAAAAAAAATTTTAAGAATACGTACGAAAGAGGAAGTTTGCATGAAATACACCAATACGCAGGGACTTGATGATATAGTAACGAACCTCGGAACAGAGCAGCGAAATGAAGCCACAAAGGAAATTGCCGATGTGTCTACCGAGAAAATGCTTGAGATGATCAACGCGGAAGACAGTAAGGTTCCTGCTATCGTGGCGAAAGTCATTCCGCAAATAGCAAAAGCGGTTGAACTGATTGCAGAGAGAATAGAGCTGGGCGGCAGGCTCATTTATGTGGGCGCCGGTACAAGCGCAAGGTTAGCGTTCATGGACGCCGCGGAGTGTCCGCCTACATACAACATTCGTCCGGGCACGATAACATGTGTTATGGCGGGCGGGCGAGAGTGTGTTTTTTCTGCAAACGAACGTTTAGAGGACAGAGAAGAAAACGCCGTGAATGACCTGAAAGATATTAAGCTGAAAGCGGAGGATACGGTGGTTGCAGCCGCTGCCAGCGGACGCACGCCGTATTGTATCGGCGCACTCAAATATGCTTCGTCAATCGGAGCGGGTCACGTGGCGATCGCATGTAATCCGAAGTCGGAAATGGGAAAACATGCGGAAATAGCGATCGAAATGGATACCGGCGCGGAAGTCGTAATGGGTTCCACGCGAATGAAGGCGGGAACCGCTCAGAAGATGGTTATGAACATGCTTTCCACCGCAGTGATGCTGCGCTTGGGACGCACGTATGGAAATCTGATGCTGAGCTCTCCCGCAAGCAACACAAAGTGTTCTAATAGAGATATAAGGTGCTTTGCGGAAGCCATCGGAAACCCGGATCTGGTATATGCGCGTCAGAAACTGGAGGCGGCTCATAATTCCGCATTGTGTGCGGTCATCATGGAAAAGACAAAGGTCGATTATAAGTCGGCCAAAAAAGCGGCGGTCATTGCGGAAGGCAGAGTGGAGTTAGCCTTTCGACTGGCAAAGGAAATATACGATTCCGAAAATGAGTAAATACAGGGAAGCGGAATGGGGGGAACGCCAATATGGAGCATAGTATAGGAAACAAAATGCGTAAATGCATGATAGACATACGGCGCGATCTGTGGCTTTACATAATGCTTTTTCCGGCAGTCGTTTTGGTGGCGATATTTCATTACGCACCGATGTACGGCATTCTGATCTCGTTTAAGGAGTACAATGTCTTTAAGGGATTTCAGGGGTCGGCATGGGTAGGGTTTGAAATTTTTTCCAAACTCTTCGGCTCGGAAACATTTCGGGGTGCGCTGTGGAACAATGTGATCATCGGCGTGAGCAAGCTGCTGTTCGGATTCCCCACACCGATCATTCTGTCGTTGATGATCAACGAAATCAGAAGCACAAAGCTGAAGAAAACGATACAAACATCCGTTATACTGCCCAATTTTATTTCATGGATCGTTATCAACGGCATTTTGTTCTCCATGTTCAGCATCCGCAACGGAGCGATCCCGGTAACTTTGCGGTCGTTGGGCGTAACGAATATACGCGATGTTCTTGCGGATAAGGAGCATTTCAGAACGGTAATACTGCTGACCTATCTTTGGAAAGACGGCGGTTACGCGACGATCATCTATCTGTCGGCGATAACCGGAATCGATCAAACGCTGTATGAAGCGGCTTCCATTGACGGAGCCGGCAGGTGGCAACAGTTGATCCACGTTACGATGGCTTCATTGATGCCCACAATAATCATGCTGCTGATCATCAGAGTCGGAAGCATTATGAATGCCGGCTTTGACCAGATATTCGCAATGTCCAATGCGCTTGTAAATCCTGTCTGTGAGGTCATCAGCACATATGTTTACAAGCTGGGCATGGAGAGCAGAAAGTTCTCCGAATCCACGGCGGCAGGGTTGTTTGAGTCCGTGATCGGTTTGACGTTCGTTATAACGACAAACGCAATCGCTAAGAGAATCGACCCTGAATCCAGACTTATTTAGCAGGTGAGCACAATGAAAATCAAGAGAAGCTTTGGCGAGCGCCTGGGTCACGCGATCATATTGATTATCCTTATTCTGTTTGCGTTCAGCACGGTATACCCGTTCTGGCATGTAATTATGTACTCCCTGAGCGATTCGGGTCAGGCAATGTCGGGAGGACTGTTCTTTATTCCGCGAAAGACTACGCTGCTTGCGTACAGAACGGTCCTGAAGACGAAGCAGATCTTTGTCGCCTATAGGAATACGATCATGAAGACGGTGCTGGGAACGTGCCTGAGCCTGCTTGTAACTTCGCTGGCGGCGTTTCCGATGTCGTTGAAACGTCTTCGCGGCAGAACGTTCTTCAATCTGTACTTCTATTTCACTATGCTGTTTGGCGGCGGAATGATACCGACTTATCTGGTCGTGGAAGAAGTGGGTCTGATCGATTCGTTCTGGGCGCTGATCGTACCGGGCATGGTGAGTGCCTACAACCTGTTCATACTGAGAAACTGCTTTGCCAGTTTGCCGTCCGAACTGGAAGAGAGCGCCTATATTGACGGCGCGATTCCGCCGGTCGTCCTTTTCAAGATCATCATTCCGATCGCGGCGCCTTCACTGGCGGCAATAGCGATGTTCTACGCCGTTAATAACTGGAATGCGTATCTTGATTGCATACTGTATACCAATTCGACGAATTTGCAGGTGCTGCAGGTCTATCTCCGCGAACTGATTTCCGTGGCCGGAGCGATGGACATTGTCGGGCCGGTCACGACCGAACAAACCACTCAGTTGACATCGGAGACCATGAAGATGACGACCATAGCCGTATCCATCATTCCGATACTCATCATATATCCCGCATTGCAGCGGTTTTATACCACCGGCCTTACGGTCGGCGCAGTAAAAGGTTGAATCTTGGCACTTTAGTGCTTGGATAAAAAAAGGAGGAGAGAACCATGAAGAGAACCCTTACCTTCGTGCTGGTCTTCGGTCTGATTCTGAATCTTCTGGCCTTTGGCCCCATGGCCATGGCAGAAGACGAAGAGCTTCCGGAAATCACCTGGCTTTGTGCAGCCAGCAGCAACACCCCTGAAGACAATAACCTTGTACTTCAGGAATTCAGTGCCCGTCTTGGTATTCGTGTGAATATTGTAATGGCCAACGAATATGATACCAAGCTGACCGCACTGATCGCCTCTCACGATCTTCCCGACCTCTTCAGCGTTAGCGCGGCGGATGGCAAGCAACTGGTTGAGGAAGGAATGATCCTTCCGCTGGACGATCTGCTGGAAGAGTACGGCCCCCACATCCTTGCCGAAGTCGGCGAACGTTTGGGCACGAACGAAGTCAACAACGAGTATGGCAAGACCTATCAGATCTTCACCAACTATCAGACCCCGGTTTGCAATTTCACCTTCCGTGTAGACTGGCTGAAGAAACTTGATATGGAACTTCCTACGAACCTGGATGAACTCTATGACGTGCTGTACGCATTCACCTACAACGATCCCGATGGCAATGGCGCGGATGACACCGTGGGCACTGTCCTGACGCTGGATGATACCCGTCCCTGGGAACCGATCTTTGGCGCATACGGCATTGCTTACGATGCCAGCACGCTGCTGGAAGACGGCACCGTAACGACGTACATGAAGGACCCTCACTATCTTGAGTGCGTGGAGTATCTGCGCAAGCTGTATCAGGATGGTCTGATCGATCCCGAATTCGCCACCATGCCCCAGATGACCGCTTTTGAAGCCCTGTGGACTGGACGCTGCGGCGCTTTCGGTTTCCAGAGCCTTGGCACGACCAATAACTGGTATCCCGGAAGATATACCTTTGAATGCCCCGCGGATCCCGCTGAAGTGTTCGGTTTTGCTCTGCTTACCGGCCCCTACGGCGACAGCGGCGAACCTATGAGATATTCCAACCCGAATGGCGGCTATGTGGTCTCTGCTGCGTGCAAGAACCCCGAAGCGGTTATCAAGTTCCTCGATTACATGTTCTCCGAAGAAGGCGACGAGCTTACCTACTTAGGCGTTGAAGGCGTAATGTGGGAGTGGGTAGACGAGGCAAACGGCAAATATCAGCGTCTGCCCGGCTACGAAGATGACGCGGCGCATCGTGCGGCGGGCGGATTTGTTTACAATATCCATGCCCCCGCAATGAATACCGAGCTCAAGCTCCTCAACAAACTGACCCAGGAAGGCCAGAAGATGGACCGTGAAAATGCCTTTGCGTGGCCTTTCATAGCGTCTACGTTTGAAGCGGAGACGGAGTACGGCACCACGCTCAAGCAGATCACCAAGGAAGCGCTGGCTCAGCTTATCGTTACCACCGGCGACGTCGAAGCGGAATACGCCGAATTCGTAGCCAAGTGGGAAAACGAAGGCGGACTGGCTTGGGAAGAACAGGCTACCGAACTCTACAATAAGTTCAACTAAGACAAACCGGATATAGGCGCACGGGTCAGCATTTGGCAACATTTGCTGACCCGTCATGATAGAGGGGTGACAGTTATGCAGAAAATGAACAATGAAGTACCTTATCGGACGATCACAATGAACAACAACCGTCCGGCGCTGATGCTGGATTCCGTGGATACGGTGCCGCTTATTTATGCATTGTCCGACTTCCCGGCAGCGGACAGCAAGACGTATCAGGCACAGAAGAATATAAAGGCTTTTGCAAAAGCGGGCATCAAACTGGTCGCCTGTGATACGAATCTTTGTCTGGGATGGTATAAGGCGCTAAACTGCGAATACGATGCGCTGAAAGCGGAACTGTCCTATGTTCTTGACGCAAACCCGGAAGCGCAGATACTTCTGCGTCTGCATATTAACCCGCCTTACTGGTGGCTGCGTGACAATCCGGATGAATTGATCGTCTATCGCACGGAAGACGGCGATTTTGAAGGGATAGACAATGGAGAAAGCGACAGGATGATTCGCGGCGACAAGAATAAACTGTTGCGGGTGAGTACGGCAAGTAAAAAGTGGTTGAACGAAGCGGGAGAACGGCTGAGAGGATTTTTGGAGTACATCAAGGATACGCCCGAAGGCCGTGCGCTCATGGCCGTTCAGGTGGCGTATGGTTTGAATGGCGAATGGCATCAGATCGGAACGGATGTCAGCAATGTTATGCAGGAATATTTCCATGAGTTTTTGAAGGATAAGTATCACGATGTAGATACCTTCAGAAAAGCGTGGAACGATGAGAAAGTGACTTTTGATAATGCTCCGTTTCATCCCGAAATTTTTACACCGGGAGATGACGGTTTATTCCGCGATCCGCAAAAATCAAGATATATAATGGATGCGCAGGAATGTATACAGACCAGTAATGTAAATGCGATCGTACATTTTTGCAAGATCGTTAAAGAAGTCATGGGAAATGCGATGCTCGCGGGCACGTTCTATGGCTACTATTTATATACCGGCGGTGATAACGCACCGATCGGCGGCCATCTGATGCCGGAAGTGCTGTATAACGCCAAAGACGTTGTGGATTTTCTGTGCGGACCGGCGCCGTATGTAGAAAACAGAAAGCCGCACGCGGTTCCCATGCAGCGCGGTCTGCTGGAATCGAACAGACTGAATTCGATGCTTTGGCTTACAGAAATGGATCAGGCGCCGGAGGAATCGCTGCAATATCCGTATGGCGGAAACCCTGCCAAAATGGACATGTCCATAGCGATCATGAGAAGAAATATCCTCATGACGATCCTGTCGGGCGAAGGCGCGTGGTTCTATGACCACAGGTCTGACATGACGAATAACGGCGTTTACAGAAAGATCGGATGGTGGGACAATGAACGATTGATGCAGGAGATCGCTGATTTGAAAAAGCTGGCAGACGATCACCACACACGTCCATATTCTCCCGTTGCGGATGTGCTGTTTGTATACGATACAAAGCAGGCATTCGTGCGGTCAAAATGCACGGACCTTCAGTATGAAGTGTTCTCTGCGGTGCTGCGTTGCGGCGTAGCGGCAGATACGATCTATCTCAGCGATTTTGACAAATGCGATATTTCGAGGTATAAACTGATTGTATTTACGAATGCGTATTTGCTGACGCCCGCACAGCGTCGGATGATACGGGAAATGACGAGCGGTAAGCAGGTCATATGGTTAGGCGCGCCGGGCTATTGCGATGGCAACAAATTGGATGTGAATTCCACCAAGGAAACCACAGGAATGGCAGTCGAAAGATGCGGGTATACCGATGGCTACGTAACCAATGACGAACTGGGCGCAGAAGAGCTGCAGGATAAACTGCCGGAAGGAACGCCACGCTTCAGAATAACGGATGAGAATGTTACCGTGCTCGGCAGATTCAAAAACAGCGACGTTTGCGCGGCATATAAGGAGAATCAGTGGTATTTCGCGTCTCCACTGATCAGTCAGGCGTGTGCGCAGCCCATCGTAAAACGATCGGGCGCACATGTATATTCTGAAGATAACGGTATTTCGGTACTTGCGGATGGCAACATTGTGCTATTGTATACGAACAATGACGGCGTGAAGACGATCACGCTGAGAAACGGGAAGAAAGTAAGCAAACCGTTGAAGGCATATACATCCTGGGTCGTAGATGCCGAAACGGGCAAAGATTTATTATAGGCGGTGAAAATTTATGGGTAAAGAGATCGTCAGACTGTCTCAGCAGGATGCACCGGAAGCGTTGGACTTTTTGAACCTTGTGTTCAGCATGGCAAAGTACCCGCATGATTTTCGGAAGATGCTTCCCAAAATGTGGGAAGACGACGGGAAACATGTGGACAATCATTTGGCCGTAAAGGTTGACGGCAGAATCCGCGCTATCGTGGGCGTTTATCCGTTGCCGGCGAACATTGCGGGCGAAAAGCTGCTGTTTGCGACGATGGGAAACGTTGCCACGCATCCGTTCGACACCGGAAAGGGCTATATGTCGGAACTGCTGGACGCGGCAATGAAGCAGCTCAGCGATATGAACGCAGACGGAGCGCGACTGGGCGGAATGCGGCAGCGTTATGCACGCTACGGATATGAACCGTGCGGAACGCAGTACCGCTTTGCGCTTACGGAGAACAATGTGTCAAGATACTATTCCAGAAAGTTCCGCAGCGATATTGTGTTCAGCGCACTCGATATAGCCGATGTGGATATGCTGAACTGGGCCAAACAGCTGTACGAAAAGAATCCCGTGTGGATCGACCGAATCAGCGTTCGGGGATTCTATGATTCGGTTACGGCTTGGGAGAGCAAGCCTTATGTCGCTATGCAGAATGGCAACCCCATAGGCTATCTGACCATAACCAAAGACGGCGCCGGAATCAATGAGGTCAATGCAGACAGCGCGGATCATATCATTGAGATCGTTTGCGCATGGTTGAGATACAAAAAAATGGACTCGGTTTCGTTTACGGCAGAGCCCTGGCAGTGCGAACTGTTGAGAAAATTGCAGCCGCTTTGTGAAAATTGGTCGATCAATATGCCGTCAAGGTTCTATATCCGCAGATGGGATAGGGTCGTTTACGCGTTTATGAAACTGAGACAGCAAGTGGCTCCGATTGCGGACGGCAGAAAGCTCATAGGCATTCAAAACTACGGTACGATTGCGATTGAAGTCGTGGGTGGCAAAGTGAGCGTAGAACGCACGGAGGAAACGCCGGACATTGTACTCGGTGCGAATGAAGCGGCCAGATTTTTCTTTGGCCCCGCACTTCCGTATTCCGCGTGTTCTTTCGCAACGCCTGACAGCGTTTTGACATCGTGGCTGCCGTTGCCTCTCGGATGGAATACACTCGATCGAGTTTGATAACCTAATCACAGGAGGAAGCAAAAATGCGTGTATTGTGTATCGGAGCCCATATCGACGAGTGCGAATATGGCGTCGGCGGCGTATCGACGATTTTGATCGAAAAAGGTCATACTGTACGCTGGCTGAATCCGGCAACCTATCTGCACGTCAAGGACGAAAGACGCGCAGAGATGAGAGCGCAGAGCGATGCCGCGGCGCAGGTAATCGGAGCGGAAAAGATCACATGGCCGAATGAACAGCATGATAAAACATGGGTCTGCGATAAAGAGAACATTATGAAGATCCAGCAGGAAATTGAAAGCTTTAAGCCGGATATTATGTTCATACAGTGGCCCAAGGATAATCATCCCGAACATGCGCATGTTGCGCTGGCATCGTATTACGCGATTTCCAATGCATTGTCCGTCAAAATCCACGAGATCTATGCCTATGAGGCGGGACTGAATCAGACGTCCGACTATTTCGTGCCGGATTTTACGATAGAAATCAGCGGAGTATTTGACAGGGTCGGCGATTCTCTGCGCTGCTATGCGACCACGAACGCAAACGGCGATGAACTGGTAATGGAAAAAAGAATACAGGCACAGTTCCGCGCCCGGCAGAACGGTCAGAAATTGAGCGAAGTATTCCGAATCGTAAAGTATCCGGATGGCGGTGACGACTTTTATCTGCGTGAAATTGCGGGCGATTGCTTCCGCTGGTGCGGCTGCCGCCAATATCCCGGTCTCGGAAGGGAATATTTTATTTAAGGCGATACCGCACAATTCGGCGGCGCGCTGTGCGGTGCCTTTTTCCACCGGTTGTCGCCGAAATGACATCCGTCATTCCGGCGACCCGCATTCTCTGCGAGAATGCTAACCCGCCTCGCCATCTTCATCTTGCAGAAATCTCGATTTACGTCCAGTAAACCTTCGATTTCTGCAATCGAATCTGGCGAAAAATTCACTCGCACATCGACCACCTCATCTGTGCGGTATTACCTTAACTGTACAGGGAAAAGCAGGCGCGGAGCAAACAAGCCATAGAAATCACCAGCGCAGAGTGGTTGCAGGGAATATGCAGCTATGTGCTGTCGGCGTGTTTGTTTCCGCACTTGCTTTGCTTATATATTGTTGACAAACGTTGTACACATTATTATGATGATAGCAGATTCGGTTCCGTCAGGGATAACGGTACTGTCAAGAGTTATGCGCAAATACAACAGCGTCACTTATGAAGTTGGTAA
>OLSB01001392.1_pt1 | contig 23510 bp, 35 predicted proteins | sample 1672071 | NCBI WGS metagenome assembly OLSB01 (sample SAMEA3136642, study PRJEB25190) | human gut metagenome | biome: human gut; feature: human-associated habitat; material: faeces | place: Austria | collected 2013 | reverse complement strand
ATCAGGAAAATTATAAAACATATAAAATCCAATAATAAATGTCGTAAAAATTGACATATTTTGACAAGAAGTGTCATATAATATATAATAGAAAGGACAAGCAGTTATTCAAACATCTTTGTTTTAGCTAGATAGAGATGGTTAGGCGGTTAAGTCACGTCAGAGTAGTGATACTCTGTTTATATAGATATCCTCATGACACAATGTAGGAAATACTTACAAAGGAGGATAATACGTGACATTTTGTGAATTACTAATTTTTACATTAGTGACTGGCATAGTAAGTGGTGTAATTGCTACATACTTAGTCAGATTGTTCGATAAACACAAAAATGACCGCCACGGCAAATAGCGATCATTTCCTTTGTGTTGATATTGTTATATTAGCCAAATAGTGTTCAATATTGGCTTAACCGTCTAACGGATAATTGCTTGTTTCTTTTGACTTGTATTGTAACACATAAAATTGTGTGGTGCAAGAGGAAATAAGACAAAGTGTTAGACAAAAGCTTCATCGGCATCCTCAGTATCCTGATTAGAAAGCAAACCTATCTTTATTCTCTTTCACTTTCTTTTTATTTACAGATAAATAATGCTTAACCGTAGTTTCCGTACTAGAATGATGGAGTAATTCAGCGATATCCTGTAATTCCATACCAAGTTCTTTTAAAATGTTACTTCCAGAATGTCGTAAGTCATGGTCATGAAGCGTAGGAACACCAATCATTCTACCTGCCTTTTTACACCAATCATTTAATGTACCACCCTGAATACATTTTTCATCAGTTACATAAGGCGTAATAAATACCCATCCGTGGTCATTTATATTATTCTCTTTTCTGTACTCGATTAATTTTCTTAATAATCCTTCAACTTCTTCTGAGAAATACAAATCAACTATTTTTCGCTCTTTCTCTAATACATCTGTACACATACGCTCATCAAGATTAACTTGTTCCCATCTTAAATGAGCCATAGCATTTACTCTAGCCATAGTAGATAACCCAAACATGATGTATGTCTGTAATTGTATATCTCCATATTCTTCAAGCTTTTGACGCAGCTCATTTACTTGCTCAATGGTCAAGAATGTTTGTTTCATAATAGCCTGACCTTGTTTTGGGCGTTCCAAAAACTCAGTAGGTGATTCTTTGATAAGCTTTTTCTTTCTTAAAAATTTATAGAAAGCAGAAATTGATGACATTACTCTACGTTGTCTGCAAACATTATTACCTTGCTGTTTACGCCAGTAGAAATATTCTTCGAGATCTTCATCTGTTGCATCTAATACAGATAAATTGAATTGATTATCATACATGTAAATAAACCATTGTTTAAGGTCTATATTATAAGCTTTTATTGTGTTTTCGGATAAATCACGAATAGACATATCCACTTGATATTTCTGAAATAATTTCAAAGTATCAGGATTTATATGTTCAAGTTTATCTTCATCATACATTACAATTCTTTTGCTTCGTTCTGCCATTTTCTCACTTCCTTTCATAACAAAAAGAAGCAGTAGTATCATTAACTAACTGCTTCTTGTCGCATTTTTATATATTCATCTAATTGTTCTTTTGTATTATTATGCTGTCCGTATAATCTATGAAAACCATATTCTGATTTTAAACTATGACAATTAAAACACAGCGTAATTCCATTATCTATATCAAACCTTAAATCTTGATTATCGCTAAAATTTTTAATATGATGTGCATTTAATTTTCCACCATGTTGACCACAACATTGACAGGTATAATTATCCCTTTCAAAAACAGATTTTCTCCAATCAAAATATTCTACTCGACCTCGTATACGAGAATTTTCAGAAGTTAAAAATCCTGTAAATTCTTCTCTTGAAATACCTTGTTGTCTACACGAAGCCAATATACGATTTTCTTCATCATTTGCGATTTTACGAGCTTTTTTAATTCCACCTTTTTCATAATAATAAGCTATCATTCGTTCAGATTGCGAATATATAGAAATATTATATTTCTTTAAAAGAGCACTAATAGTAGTATCTCCAAGGTTATAAAATTGTCCTATTTCGAGAGTAGTCATTTTTTGTTCTATGTACAAATCATATAATTCCTCTTTAGTAATATTTTTAGTTTTTCTTCCATTTTTAGTTGTAAAGCCAAAATCATGTATATACTGTCTCAATGTTCTTAAATTAAGACCAGTTTCTTCTGATATCTGTTCTGCTGATTTATCAAGAATGATATATTCATTATATAACCAATCTTTATCTCTATAAGATGTATTTGTTATATTTGTCTTTTTATCAACATTAAATCGTCTAATATAAGATGCTTTTTCTTTCTTACAATCCGGATTGGAACAACATATCTTATTACAAACAGTTCCATTTATTTGTCTGTAAACATCATAATATTTTAATTTGTCTAATTTGCCACAATAATCACATTTAATTTCTACTAATTGATGAGAGCGATATGACAAATCTTCTACGTTTACATTAATATAAGCAGTGGTATCTGCTACAATTTTATTTTTATCACCTATTTTTCTTGGTATTTTATATCCAAGCTCTTCAAAATGTTTCCAATTTGCACTACTAATTTTAACTTTTACTTTTTGTGGTAATATTAACCCCATAATTTATTTCCTCATTTCTCCTCATTCCATAAAAATAGGAGAGAAGTGCGAATGAGGTTACACTTATCCAGAGACTAGCTACTTTCTCTGTATCTCTCCATAAATTCCACAATCAGCTATGACACCAATCATGAGTACAAATATTTATTCTCCGTTTTCTATAAAGTTCGTTGCCGATTTAACATCTCCCAATCCGTATATAAAACATCGAATTAATGGGACACCTGAGAATCGAACTCAGCGAGAACCAAACACGCCCCATACAAAAAGAGTGTGCAGCGTACACCACACACTCCATATTTCTTATTAGTTAATACCAAAATGATTCATCTAATTTATCCAGATAACATGCATAGTTCATTAACCGCTTGTAAATCTCTGGAAATGCGTCTACTATATCAAGCCAATCATTTAATGAATCATAAGTCTTCTGAATTTCTTTTATCTTCTTCTCGAACTCTGCCTGAGACACCTGCTTGCCATTGATAGAATAGTAATCTTTATCAATTTCCTTGCAATCACAGTGGTCACAGTCACCATCACAATTATCATATTCATTGCCAATTTCTACTTCATATACCTCGTCAGATTCAATCTTTGGAATAATCTTAGAATTACAATCATCGAAGATATATACGACATCAGCTTCAACAAAGATGTAACCATCTTTTCGCTTTACAGGTTCACACCAAATTTCATCATCATATAGACTGATAACGAAAGCGTCATCATAATCATCCCATTTAGGATTGCCAAAGTCATCAATAAATGCAATACCATATCCAATTTCAATAAGTTCATGAATAATTTCTTTTGCATCTTCATACTTTGCAACAACGTCTATTGAATTATATTCATCATCGGATTTTACTCGCTCATATACGTCTGAAACATCATAAGCAAAGTCTTCATAATCTTCAAAATGTAATGTTTTTATAATAATCACATCCTTTCAGATTATGCATTCTTTACAGCATCTTTGAACGCTTTTCCTGCTTTAAATTTTGGCGACTTGGACTCTGGAATAGAGATGTTTTCTCCTGTCTGTGGGTTTCTTCCAACTCTAGCAGCTCTTGTAGCTGTCTCAAATGTACCGAACCCTACGATCTGTACCTTATCGCCATTTACAACTGCATCCTGAATAGCCTTAATAGTAGCATCTACGAATACGGCGGTATCCTTTAATGTTACTCCCTCTAATGTCTCTGATACTGTCTCTTTTACAACTTTTACTAAATCTGTTTTGTTCATAATTTTTATTTTCTCCTTTTATCTCAACTAATTTTGTCTTTTTCGACTATTTTATTTTGTATTTTTTCGACACTCTGATATTTGCCGAATAACAAAAGAGGGTAGCGGCTTAATGAGTCCACTCCCTCATGTGTGGCTTCATCAGCCAAAAACCGAAGTTGTTCCCATTTATTAATCGCCTGTTGGGTTCAGGTCTATTTATGTCACGAAAACGTAACATGTGAAATTTATTTTAGATAGTTAACAACATATCACCTATTGCCGAGCGTCCATACTATATTTTATGTCCCCCACTAGGGAAAAAGGTGCTATCCGTATCCTCTTAAAGAATCTCTTTTTAATCTAACTGAATGTTAATAAATTTACATCCATAGATTTTATTTAATTCAAAATTATTTTATATGTTTCAGTGTGTCCAAATAATTTGTCAAAACCATATACCTTAACACAAGCCTTACTTCCCTTGTATAGCTTATCACTATACGGATCAGAACCAACAAAAGATGGACTGATAAGAACTTCTGCATCACCAAGTATTCCCTCATGAGATGGAATTTCCTTGCCAGAATGATAGTGCCCTAAAATCACCGTATCATAGAACTTCTTATGTAAAATACTTATATCCTTAACTGCATTTTCAATATTTTTTAACTGATGACCATGCATAGCAATAATCTCATTACCAGGAATATAGATTTCTATAAAATCATTTCCTTCTTTTGCTAAATGAACTGTAATTCTTTCATTATTCGCACATAAGTCTTTAATATAATTACCCATTAAATATTCCAAATCTTCATCTGCGAGTTCTGATGCTTTAGCATTTAATACTCGAAGTTGAGTATGATTGGCAGATGGCGTATGATAATATGAAATATTCACGTAAACAGATAATTCATTAAGCATATGTGCAATCAATCGGCAAATCTCTACTGTAGCCTTTACAATAGAACTGTCATTAATTTTCAAATCACTTAATCTAAGTACACCTTGGATCAAATCTCCTAACGAAACAACTGTTAAAGTTGTAATGCGTTTTTCTTGTATAAAATGAATTAATCTGCAAGTAAGATATTCAAATCGTCTTTTTGCTTCCTCTGGTGAATATTCATTGTTAATACTTTTATATGTTGAACCATAATGAATATCCGCTAAACCAACAAGATAATTGATTTCATGATGAATATTATCTTCAATTGGTTGAAAATCTGGCAATGGTAAAGTCTGAGCTATATTTCCAACGTATTCATAATACATTTCTTGTCGTGCTTCAGACCTATCAAGACGATTTCTTTCTATATTACTTGTTTGTAATTTAATTCGTTCCCGTCTTAGTTCCTGAATTTTTACATCCAACTCACTATCAGAATTATTCTCTGTTTTATTTAATCCAGCCTTATACTTTTCATACTCACTTCTCATCTTACCTCCAAATGGAGTAGAAGAGGACTTACGAATAGTGTCTGAGTTACAATTAATTCCATATTTATCCTTGATTTCTGACCAATCGTAGTCATTTTCACCATCAATTTTTGAATCAATATCTGTGATAATCTTGTCATATGTTTCAAGAGTTAGTCCATATTTTGAAAGTTCTTCTTTGAATTTTTCAATATTAAACAATCATTCACCAACTCTCTATTACTCTTCATCAGACGGAACATCCAGCTCCTCATCTGTCTTTAATGCAACAGTAAAATCAATTACCTGATTCTTAAATGAAGTAAGCAGATCAGCTACCTTTACTTCCTGCTCCATATCATTCTCATCTGTGTATGTAATAGTAGTACAATCCTCTGAAAGTGTACCTGCCTTTACTGTTAATTTGTCTGTAGTTGTTCTTGTGAATTTTAATTTACTAGCTGCCATTTTCCTTTTATCTCCTTATCAACTAAAATAGGAGAGCAGTACGCCCTCCTTAAATAATTTCATCAATTGTGCAATCTTTACCAACTATATAATCGCAAACACCAACTGACTTTGCTTCTTCTGGGTAGAAATACCACTCAACACGGTACTTCTCATCGTAAAGCTTCTCATTAATCTTTGTCTGAGTCATAATATAGTTTTTAGTATGAACTTCAACCTGACCAGCTTCAAAATCAACACGATCTTTCATTTTAGCTGTTGAATCCCATGCAAAAGAAGATCCGTCATGCATTAAAAAGGTACTATTTGGCATAGCATAACGTCTCTTGCCTGCAATAAAGATTAAGAATCCCATTGAATAACAATATCCCTGATTTATTGTATAAACAGGCGTTTTACTTGTAATAATAACATCAATGAGAGCATATCCATCTGGTACTGATCCTCCATTTGTGTTCACATACAACAAAATTGGTTTCCTCTTCTCTACAGAAATATCTTTATCAAGTCGATTATATCTGAGAATATGATATACAATTTCATCAACTACACTTGAATCAATAATATCATTGATATAAAGCCGTCTTTCCTCAAGGTCTTCTATATTGTACTGGTCGCCTTGATATAATGTAATATTTTTCTTAATATCTTCCATACGAGTTACCTCGTTCTTTCATAATATTTCTCTATAATGAGATTTTTGTACCGCTATTAACAGCAACAACTTTTGTAGATTTAAGACAATCAGATATTGCATCTTCTAAATCATGTTTAAACTCAATTTTATTTGAATCACCATGAACCAAATAGATCTTTTCACAATTGATTGATTTATAATAATTAATCATATCTTGTCGCTGCATATGGCTAGAAAATGACTTCAAATCGTAAATTTGCGCCTTATTCTTAAAAGGTTTACCATTAATATTGATTGTTTTGTTATCTTTACCGTGTTTTATTTTCCATGCCAAGTATCTTCACCAGAATATCCCATAAATAGAATGCAATCAGATTCTCTTGGTAAAATGCTCTGAGTCCATTTAATTGATCTTCCTGCTGTTAACATACCTGAACTGCTAAGAACAATTTTAGCCCCTTTATCCGCAATAGCAGCTTTACTATCTTCTGGATGTATAATTCTCTGAATATTTTTCCACGACATCATTTGATCAAATAATTCTTTCTTATTCTCTTCAAGAATAGAAGAGTAGCAATCCAATAATCTATTTGCCAATGGACTATCAATTAAAATAGGTACTTTGAAATTTTCATCTTTTCCAAATAGGGAATATAAAATCCATAAGATATATGGAGTTCTGTCAAGTGAAAATGACGGAATAAGAACTCTTGCATTGTTGTCAACACAATATTGTTCTATAACAGATTTGATTTTTTCTATATCTTTTTTATATGTTTCTTTTGTACATTGTCTATCTTTGCTACAGTAAGTACATTCCATTATTGCAATATTTGCTGATGATACAGGTTTAAAATCTTCAACAAAAACTCTTGTATCTTGTGTGGCAATATTGCCGAGGTCACTCGAAAACAGAATTTTTCTGGTGCGTGAAGAACCATTAATATATACTTCACATTGTTTGGATAGAAGAATATGCCCTGCGTCAGTATATCTAATAGCAAGTTCATCAGATAAATTTACTATCTTATCAGAATCAATCTCTTGAACAAATTCGAGTGCTTTATATACAATATCTTCAGTATAAAATGGCTCATAATTTCTTCCATTTTTAAGATTTATGACTTCAATATCTCTGCAATTAATATATGAAGAATCAAGCCACATTTCTTTTAGAATCGAAGTTGACCCTTTAGGAACGATGATTTTTGCGTTACATTTTCCACGGGCATATAATGTTGGAATCATGACTATATGATCTGCGTGTAAATGTCCCACAATAATAAATTCTACTTCTTGTGGTCTTACTTTTTGAATATATTTCATATTCGCCCTATAATTTTCTAGTACAGTATGTTCACCCTGAATCATACCACATTCAAATAAATAACAGTGATCAGAAGTTTTTATTCGAGTACAACTTCCAGTAACACCTTCAGCATTTCCACCGATTATTTCTACAGTTACTTCATTCTTTTTCTTTGCGATGTGAGACACCGCCTTTCATATATATTTCACCTATTTGGTGAGAGTATTATTTCTGATTTTTGTTAAATCACGCATAGCACGTTTATCTTCGGTCATATAATATTTCTTATACCGACTATGGCTATGATGTAACGTACCATCATTACCCCAAGAGTAACCTAAACTTTCTAATTTATGCGCTTCATTTTTACTAATAGAAATTATTTTATTTCACATCCTTAATTATATTTCCTGCAAAATAGCAGAAGAGTTGGAAATGTAAGACTCGAACTTACGACCTCATGATCCCAAATCATGTGTTCTACCAAACTAAACTAATTCCCAAAAGAAAACCCCGTATACGAAACACGAGATTTACATATATGAGCTGAGATATTGACTCATTACACTACCATCTATTGCGGTTGGACGCAACTTATCACACTGCCGATTAGACAGTAGGTAGTAACAACACTGGTTTTGACATAACCAGCAAACTCTTACCACAAAGCATTATAGATTTCCCTTCTACACATCGTCTCTTGCGGAGTTCTCAGATTGCAGTCTGATACGGTTGCATGTACTCGTAATTTCTCATATAGTACCTTGCGAGTGCTATATGTCATCATATTACAGATGAATAAGTTGTTTTTCTCTTTGTGGTCGCACACACTTTCGCTTGATGTTAGTTGTATATTTTTTATATTAACCAAATTAATTCATTAAACTCAGTATGTACATTTATTATTGGATGATGTGGTGTACATTTGACCATCCGTACCTTTTGAGTACAGCCCAATCAACACCATCCTGTCGATCTTGCTATCGATCTACTTTGCTACAAAACACCTATCTTTCGATTTAAGATGTTGATATAGCAATATAGCCAACACTAATTCTTGCGGAACTCGCATCAACTATACACGGATTATCCCCACATTTCTGTGTTGCTACAGTGCCTTTCACATGACACCTGCCTAACCATATTCGCCAGCAGTCGCCCTTGAATAGAAGGTTAGGTATAAATCCTGTGTGTTTTCCGTTAAACTGTATTTCTACAGTCGCAGTCTTAGTACACTCTAAGAACCGCTTTATACATGTTACCATGCTTATCTCACTGACCCGAAACCAACCAGTTCCTACCGAAGTAGGAGAGTTCCCATAGTAGGGTTTGAACCTACGCCCCTCGGATATATCCGAACACTCTACCATTGAGCTATATGGGGAGAGTACAGTAGTCATACCTTCAGAATGAAAATACAACTACTGCTAAAAGAAGAGTTGTTTTTATGAAAAGTATTATCTGTTTGAAAACGCCTTGATTTGTTACCCGTAGGCATGAATCCATATATCTTCCACAGAATGTATATGGTACAGTTTCGCTTGCTGAACTTAACTGGTTTGGCGCACCACATACAAGTTTTTCACATAGCGTCACAGCAATAATTTATAGCTATGTGTTAGACGAAATATTATAATGTCTCTCGACAATTATATATTCTCTGTTTTATCAATTAAGAAAACTGATTTCATTGTTTTCCATATGTGATATATAACACCATAAAAATAGCTATAAACCCTTATTTTACAAGGAAAAACTCGGATTTTCTATTTGTGGTTATACGCTTTTTATTATATTTTTTATATCTTTCCAAGTCATTTTGTTTCCTACAATCATCGCAGTATAATCGTTTGTTTCCTGTTTTTTCAATAATTCCACCACATCGTTTACAACGAGAATATTTATTATTGTGTCCACGCTTAACAGAATAATAATCTTTTTGATAATTTTGAAAATACGCATTTAACGATCTATTGATGTACTTAACATAGAAATTATCCTCAGTGATAAAATCATAATTATTGACGATTTGAGTCTTATCCTCATATTCTTCAATCAATTTGCAATTATCAAAACATCTTCTCAAAAATCCTTCAACAACCCTTTTATACTCATTCCAAGATAATGTCATTTTCTCCATTTGAAAACGTTGTTTGAGTTTTTCAGCTTTGTCAAGCGTATCATCAATAATATCCGTAACTGTATTTGCATCCATCTCAGTCCCAGATAACCAATCGAAGTACATTAGCTTTGGCTTCTTTAATAAATCCATGTACTCCTTATTGAGAATTACTTCTTTATCAAAATATCTTGTATAAATATTATTGATTTTCTGCCTGATAATAGCGCACCAATTTTCATCTTTAGTCATCGACTTGTAATATCTGTATTCAATTCCTGACCATGTATCAAATATTTGTCCAAGTTCTGTATTAAGTAAATCCTTTCTGATCTTAAAATGAATTGTTTTCATATATGTGCGTCTTTTATTATCAGAAGCCCATATTGAGGAACAGAACGAGTTAAATATCTCGTTCTTTGTCTCATTATTTTCTGCTTCTTTGTAATCTTCTATAATTTCATATAGAAATGTTTCATTGCAGTCGTAAATATGTATCACCTACCTCAAATTCATAGTATTTTCCAAGATATTCATATGAGTTGTCCGTCTTATAAGGAACTTCTCTTATTGATATATTTCTCTTTGGATTTGTGTTATTCCTGAGATTCTCAATGATATAATCGCCATAAGCTGACCATGCAAGAGATTTGCTAATAGAAACAGAAGAGTAAGAAGCTTTAATAATATAATTTGCTATAATATTTTCAGGCAATCCGATCTCATTTAGAAGTCTTGTCTTATATTCATTTACAACTTCATCCATATTGAATTTATGATCTTCATCATCCGACTTATCTCTATGTAGATTCAGATGCTGCTTAATATCAACCGCATACATATTTATAAACTTCCTACATTTCTTTAAGACTTTTCTATCAGACAAATCCAAATCATTATCAATGATTAAACATCTAGTATCAACCAAATCTATCTTATTATCCCATAAGATATTTTTTTTCTCCCAAGTCTCAATATAGTCACACAATTCATTCATAGGAGAAGGAGAGTGATATGCATTAAGATATTCTTTCTCCTCATTAGAAGCATCTTTATTCTTCTTGATTATATTCATATAGGATTTCATTTTTTTAGGATAATTGTGGAGTAAGAAATATGGAAGTTGTTTGAGATGCTTTCTAAGACCTGAATTCATATGCCATCTAAATCCCGTTTTAAGGAAATCGATTTCTTTGCCCTGAAAAATTCTTAGAAGAGAAGAGTAATCAGAATATAATTTTTGAATATCTGGATTAGTTGTATATTTATTCTCTATACTTGTGGCAACATTAGTAATTTCGCCAATACGATTATCTCTTGTCATTACTTCATACTCAATAAGATTCTCTTTTGTATATGGTTTTGACTGAGCAGTTACTTTGTCTTCAATATCAAGAATGATATGCTTATCTATTTTTGAATCAATAATGATAGGATCGTTGCTTAAATAGAAAATATCTCCATCAAAATCTGCGCCGCCTTGCTGTGGAGCTGATACATCATACATATTAAACATTACGACATCTTGGTCTTTAAAATATTCAAACCATTTTGTAAGAATTTCATTTCGTACAATCTTAATTTTATTTACTTCTGATGGATCAACAAGCGGAGAACGGAATGAACAGCAATATCCTGGTTCAAAATTTGCTGTATATAATTCTCTTTCTCCAAGACAACCGACTGGTTCTTCACCAACGGCATACTGAAGATAACCAATCATATCACCAACACCTGTATGATAAAAACCTGAACAATAAATTTTACCTACCTTCGCTTCATCAATGGATTTCTTGAGTTTTCTATAAATAAATTGCTTAACAGCAGGATCTTTAAGCATAACATCATTTACTAATGCAGCTTCAAGATATTTGCTTTCTGGCTCATAATCTTCGGTGTCAGTAATTCCCAGGAATTTATATGTATAAAATTTATCACCTTTGATGATTTTTTCATACATATTAGTGGTATATTTTGCAAGCTTAACGATTTTTCCATCATTTTTAGAATTTAATATATCATAATCTTTCTTTGCCTTATCTATATAACATTTAACATATTTATCATTCCAAAGATTCAGACATTGTAAATACTGAAAATTCATTCGTGTATATTTATTTAAATGCTTAATATGATGGCTGTATTTACTGATTCCAAGTTTAAATTCATACTTTCTGACAGTATTCATATATTCAATCCATGCGTTTTCACCATAAGTTGCTTTAAAAATTTTGTGACCTTTAAACATTGAGATATTCCAAATACAATCTATATCATCAATATTATGGACATGACCATAAATATCAGTAATAGTAGTATAGCCCCATTCTTTGAGAATTTGTTTAAATGGCACATACACAGAATATCCTTTAATAAAGGGTAGACGAACTTGTGTTCCTATAACTTTATAGTCTAATCCAAGTTGCTCACTCACAGTATTCATAAAGTTTTCTTCATGACAGCCACATCCGTCAAAAGGTGATAATCCAATATCTTTTAATCCTTCTTCAATTTCTCTGGTTTTATATTTCTTTTTCTTACCAGTATTTTCATCAATAAATTCTTTTTCTCTTTCAACTACATATTTGATAAGCTGATTTTTCAAAGTTTTTTCATACTCACCAATAATCACGATATTAGGCATATAATCTTTGATAAGGGTACATGAACTGAATGGTAAACATCTCTGAGCTTCATATTTAGAAATAACACACTCATCAATTTTGATATCCATCTGAGTAATCAAATATAATTCATCAAAAATTTCATCACATACAAATGCAGTAATTCCATCTTTACCTTGAGATGCTGATTTACCAAAACGAGAGTAGTGAATTCCATTATATGTAAACCCATCATTTAGAATTCTTCTAAGAGATTCTTCCTGTTTTGGATTTTTCTTTGCAACAACCAACATGAGTTCACTTATATGAGATGATGGCTCGCCACGAAATCTTTGAATCTGATCAAATAAAGGAGAATCACCTTGCTTGATAAGATATTCTTTTTTGATTTCGGTTTCTCTATTAATCTGAATATTAAAATTCCCATCTATAAGTTCTCTTATTGGTATTTTAACTAGTGTATACTGTACTTTTTTTATAATAATTCACCACCTTAATCTAAGCTCTCCCAAAATTCATCTTCAGAATCATATCCACCATAATCTAAGCTCTCTGCAAATTCGTGAGATGATTTTATAGATGCTTTGTAATAACATTGCTCCAATTCAGAACATTCTTCACATCTGAAATTGTTGTCAAATTCACATTCCGAAAGTTCATTTATGATTAACTCCTTCATTTCTCCAACATTGTCAAAATTATCATTCATATAAAATTACCTCCTATTAATTAGAATTTTCTTCATTCAAACATATTCAATTTCTATATTCTCTCTTCGATTTCACAAAATTCTAATATTCACAATCCCTCATAGTCTCAATATCTACGCCCAAAAATTTTATCAACCATTCAGGATCATCCATAGCACATTCATAGTGAACATACTTGTTAACACCAACATTCAAATATTTACCTATATATTTTTCACCATCATAAATACTGCTTCCGCAAAACTCACACTTATACGCTGAGAACGGTTCTCTATAATTAGGGCATCCTGGAATATGATGAAGTTGTCCGCAGTACTCACATGTACAGTTCATAATATTCATTTATTTAATTCCTCTCTAGTAACAATTTCCAAACCTCGATCGAAGCATTTTTGTTCAAGATCATAGCGATCTATGTAATATTTGAATGAATCGTGATCATTTAATTTCGATACTTCCTGTAATATATCATTACGGATAGAAGAGGAGTCTGAATCAAATTCGACATCTTTATATTTTTCCATGAGATCAAGCAGGTCTACGTTGTTTTCTTTTAAATATAATGTAGTCATATATTTTTCTGCCTCTTTATTCCATTTAGCAATAGCAATCACCGAGTAATTCCTATTATGTAAGTCAATTTTTATGCAAATTGTTCCCATATTTTCGTATCTAAGCATTTTTAATACCTCTCTTATATGTATATTGATCGCAAACTTTCCCTAAACGGCATGATTGATTGAATCGCATATCTGATTCAATTCTCGCCGCAATATTATGGGAAGTAGCGTTAGTAGTGTCAAAATCTGATTCGTAGATCAGCCCTCTATATTCTGATGGATCTACATATATTTTTGGTGTAGTATAATTCATATGTTTGTTGTTTCCTTTCTCTGTTAAATATTTTTTTCATTCGCATCGCTCCTTTTATAGTGTTGCGTTAATTTGTGTCATATGTTTATTCTCTGTTTTATTTACGACTTATTACCGTTTTTCATTTTTCCAAATGAATCAACTTTATAAATTTCAAGCATTTTTTCGATAGCCCATTTTATTTCTTGTTCACATCTTTCGTTATTCAGAACATATATATTAGGAACATTTTTAGGAGGTTTGTTAGGATCTGGTTGAACACTTCCAACTTCTTTTTTTATTAAAAGTGGTTTTTTGCCATCAATGGAAGATGTAAGATATTGAATACATTGATTAATCGTATCTTTTGACATAGAAAGTTCTTTCGACATAAAATCTATACTTCTAAAAAAAGCTTCAGGTTTGTCTTGTGGGTTTGATAATAATTCATTCCCATTTTTATCTCTTTGGCGTATATAGATATAAGAGTTAATATATAAGAAAGCTACTAATATATTCTCTTTATTAATAGACGATTCGTTCATCATTATAAAATCATATTGAGACGATGTGAGTTTTGAAAAATCTTTACATGGATCAAAATTATCAGGAATGATTTTAATTTCAATTCCAGTATCATATCCAAGCGTATCAAGATCCTGTTGAACTTCAATCATTTTGTTGTTAATCATATATTCTAGTACATCAAGAATTTCTTGAACAGCTTTCGGTCTACGTTTGTGTGTCTTGTATCCGTAAAAATTTAAAACTTTTCTAAGAGTAATCCAGCTATAGTCTTCGTAAGACCTATATTTATCAATAAGGATATAAGTAATATAGAATTTACGACTAACGCCATATTTAGTTTTAATGTTTCCCTGAATATAGTTATTTGGAAAACGAGTAAAGTATTCTGTTTTCTGTTGCAATAAAAATTCCTCCTTTATATGTGATATTTATTTATTCTCTATTTGAAATGAGGCAGAAGATAAATTTACGAGCGTTCAGTAAAGTGGGTCTGAACCCCCACTTGTTTGTTTTATTTTTGAAATTGATAGGGGATAAAACCTACTTTGCCGAACTGAAAGAAGATATATAACATTATTAATAAGACAGACTATTCGTAATTTATTCGCTACGCTCATAAATTACTCTTTATTTTTTTGAATGTTATTAAATGCTTGTTCAAGTTGTATTTTTAATTCATTGAATTTATCTTTACTTTCTTGCGAAGAATTTGTTTCCCACTCAATAAAAGATTTTCTCATTAATTGAATTTCTTCAACTTTATTCATAATATTCATTTACTTGTTCCATCCTTTCAGTATAGTAAAATTAATATTCTATATATTTCATAATATTTATTCTCTTGTCATTACTCATTTTTTCTCTGATTAAGATTCACATATTTATCACTAAATTCAGTATTGAAGACTGGCAATCTATCATGGTACTGTTCATATATTTCTTTACCAAACATATGAGTTAGATATTTCATTCCATTATGTAACTGTTTATGAAGAGCTTTTTCTTCTACAATACTTTTCTCTTTGCTAAATCTATCACCTATCTTGCCACAAATAGAACAGTAGCTACTTAATTCTGTATGAAGATTATTCTTTCCCATAAAAGAAAACTTATATCTTATAATACATTCCTCATATTGATGCTTGTGTTTTGATTTCTTCTCAATCTTAGAAATATTACTTCCTGTATTCTTCCTGTACTTTGGTATTTCCTGATCAAAATTGTTCATAATTATTCCTTTCGATGATAAATTGGTTGTATAATAGATTTTTTATTTGGTATTAAAATCTTGTTGTGAATTTAGTAATTTCCTATGGATAGGATAGTGATTAGATTATAATAATTGGATTATCTTCATCTGGTAATGGTAAATTAAATGTACTAGGTTTTATCATTTGTATTAGAGCGATACATCTGTAGTACATTACTTCTGTTGTTGATTTTAATTTACGGCTATTCCCTTTGTAAGATTCTAACACTGTTGGTTGAAAGAGATACATTGCTAATGATGAATCTCTTTTGATTGCTTCTAATACTGTTGGTTTTATGTATACCTTAAATATAAATTCTATTGGAAGTAACGAAACTTGAATATTTCCTCTTCTGTAACATGAATTATAATATGAACTAAGTGCGTCTAATTTTGTTTCATGTTTAGATTTATCATAGTGTCCTTTGCAAATCAGAATTATATCTGTCATTGTTTTATTGTCCATTTTGATGTCCTCCTTAATAATTGATAGTTATTTATTCTCTATTTCTACACATCTATTAATATAATTATTAAAACCTGCATTAAGAATTGCTTCGGTTTCTTCTATGATTTGATAAAAGAAACTTGGCTTCTCGTAATAAATTCCTTTTTCTTTATCTATAGGAACATGATCTATTTTAGTCTTTGAGTTTTCTTTTATTAAATGATAGATTGTCATATCTTCATCAGTAACTACACCTTCAATATATCTTCTAGTAAGCCTGTTTATAATATGATCACTGTGGGTTTCAACTATTGTTATCTGTGATCGGTTCATTAATTCAATTATTTTGTCGGCTATCTCTAATTGTAGAATAGGATGTAATGCGCATTCTGGCTGCTCTAATATAATTACACTATTGATCATAATATTATGTTCTATATCTGCCAAAGCAATAGAGCATTCTTTCCATTTAAAATATTGTGCTGAAGAGTATTGTGATCGACATTGTTGTAGAATTGTTGTTTTACCAGTATTGTTACAACCAGTTAATACTGTTAATGGTGTTAAATTTAATGTTTGTGTTTCAAAATATGCAGGTAACTGTGTTTTAAATGTTGACATAGTATTATGTTCCTTTCTGTTGATTAATCTTTCTTATTTTTATTCTCTGTTTGTGTTGACAGATATTTAGTAATTGATATGGTCTATCCTAAAATTATTTTCTTGTTGCGCTGCGAAAATACCGTCCCTTATCAAAGGGATTATTTTTATACTGGTGTATACCATTACATTCTTTATATGGCGTTATGGGAGCTAAATCGATTATTTTGAGGGTAAATTTTTATTTTTATATCTTTGTTGATAGATTGGTAGGGTAGAAGATAAAATCGATTTTTGTGTCGATTTGATACGAATTAGTCAAGTAATTATGTTTTAAATACAAATAAGACAGTGCAATTACTGTCTTAGTAGTTTTGTGTGTAGTTTTATGGTAGCCCCTATATGGAGATTATATGATTTGGAATTTTTACTGGAAAAATCGTTATCGGTGAAAGTGCTTATAAATAAGGAAGATTTTGAATTTGTGGGTGGATTTTTGGTGAGATAGGAATTTGATTTTGGGTTGTGAAGTGGCTGAAATGCTTGATTTTAATGGGGTTTGACGATATGAGGTACGATAAAGGGGTTTAATGAGTGAAATTTAGGATTTTGCTTGATTTTGTTGGGGATTTGGGAGATATCGACAAGGTAAAATTTTGAAGAAAGTCTGTGAATGAATCAGCTATGCACAATCTGATAAAATGCAACTGGCTTTTCAGTTTTTGCTACCCCCTACACCCTAAACTTACGGTATTTCTATATTTTTCCGTCTACTGGTCTACTGGCAGAGCATTAGATAAGTAATATAGGTATTATAATATTTTATCGTAAAAAATTTGAAAAAACTGTTGACAACATTTTAATACCATGGTGATATACATATATCAAAACAAAAACAACCGACTTCGTTCGGAAGCTTCTTTTCAAGAAAATGAAAAAAGCTGTTGACAACAAGTAAATAACTTGTTATAATCTATACATAATCAAGTGAATAACAAGTTTTCAAATGAGAATAACAGTGTTCGGACACTCTGAAAACTTTAAAAAACTACTTGACAACAAGGTAACAACAAGTTATGATATAGTTACCGACAAGGAAAAGTCGTTAAAACCAAACAATTACATATGGAAGGTGGTGTTTTCAATGTCACTTATAATAGTAATTTTAAAAATTGCTTTTGTAACCACACTTTTACGGTGGATTTTCCAGAATAAAAGCAAGTAATTACACATTTAAGCAACATTGACACCACACGGCGGAAGCCGTTTTCACAAAATGTGATAGCTTACACCCTAGACAAGTTTATTCTATCACGATTCAGTGAAACTTTCCACAACTTTTTTACCTGTATAACACCCTTTGCTGGGAAGTAGGTTATTGAAACCCACGCACTTACAGGATGGAACATTGATAATTCAATATAGGACTGTATCTATACCACACCGAAAGAATTACATTTATTGGTTTAAATGTGAATACCTACACGAAGTGTCAATATAAGTCGGTAGGATGTCTTTTTAGATAACTTTGAGAGTGTGAGAAAACCACTAGGGCAAGTGAGGAAGGTTAGGAGGTCTGGAATAATGCTACCTTTGAGTATTCACGCTCAAAGTCCGTTCAAAGTCGGTTAAAAGCAGATGATTCCATAAATTATTAAGAAAGAAGGTTGTTTATTATGAAAATATACAAAGTATATGTCAATGGTAACTATGTAGGAAGTCAGGAATTGACACCTAACGAAGTATCAAAAATTAATAATGATACATCAATTACACTTAAATAATTAAAAATAATGGGAACTACGCAACAACTCCCAAATTAAAGGCGTAGAGAAGGAGTACATTATGTCAAAGAATCAGATTAATTTTTCAAAAATGAGCAAAGAAGCAAGTACACAGTTAAACACTTTCAAAGAATCTGCACATGCAATCGCTGTCGAAGATTTACGGTTTAAAGCTGAGATTAAACCACTTAAAGCACAGTTAGAATCTATTCTTGCAAACCGTCAGAATGACATTGATAATGGCATGAATGTTGATGATGTTATTGCAAAATTTCCACGGATTGAAGTGGATAATGCTATTCGTAAGGCTGAGACAGCACACAAAGCTATTGTTGAACCACTTTCCAAGTCTATGAAAGATACTTATACATTCATTCCAGACGGTATGCATGACGCTTACACGAAAAAAATCACTGAGCATAAACGTGGTGACTTTCTTACAGCTATTAAAATATTCCTTGAAAATTTAGGTATTGAAGGATGTTCTCAGGCTCAGATCAGCAAACTGGCAGAAAATATGTCTGATATGTTTGGAGCAAGATATGCTCAGAGTAAGAAGATTGTCAATGATAATATACTTGTAACAGCTATCAGCAAAGCACAGTTTAACAAACTTTTCATGGCTGTATTTTGTGAAATGTATATCAAATAATTGCAGAGTGAAGCGGAGTTGATGCTCCGCTTTAATGCGCTATTTCAGTGTATGAAATAACGGTCACAAGTCCGTAAATAGTTGACAACAAGAAAGTACAATGTTATTATAAAAGAAAAGCACGGAGGCATATTATGGCAAAAAAACAATGGAGCACGACTTTTAATGAAGACGTATTAAAAAATTTTCAAGCTAACTGTGATGATTATGGAATGAAAGCTAACATTGTAATGGAAGCACTTATGAAATTTTTTTCAGAGGGGAAATGTAGAATTGTAATAGACAAAGGCGGTTTGTCTATTGAAGTAAAACAAGATTAAGGCAAATGAAGAAATTGCCTCAATCGAGCAACAAATAGCAGAACTTGAAGCAAAGAAAAAGCAATTACAAGGCAAATAATAATGCGTCATAAACACACACAAGCACCCATTATCAAATAGGGTGCTATTTTTATACCCAAAAAAATAAATAGTATTCAGTCAAAAAGGCAGAGTAAAAAAAATACTCTGTCTTTTTTAGTGCATACTATTAGCACAAAATAAAACAAAAAAGGAGAGTTGATTAAAATGGCAAAGGTAAACATAGTATGGAAGGGAATGTATGTAGGCACAGAAAAGATGTCTACCGATCAGATCCGCAAGGCGGAATATGCAGGTTTTACAATTACATACGCAGAATAAATCTGTGTACGGATAGTGAGTTCGATTATAACTCACACAACTACGGATGCAGATTTAAAGGCAAATGTAGTTATTACATAGTAAAAGGCAGACTATTTCGGTCTGCCTCAATCCCAAAAACACAAAATGAATTGAATAAAATATATTTGTGTTACACACAAATTATAAACGATTCAAACGCAAATTACAAGAGCGAATAATAAGGAGGAAGCAATCATGGCAAACTGGGCAAGAGAAATCATGGTGTTAGCAAATGATTTTTGCTTAAACACATCAAAGGCAAAAGAAATTATTAAACAGGTAGACAATTTATCTGTTCCAAGTGGAAAGATGGAAGATTCATGGAAATATGACAGAGCATATTCACGGCTTAAACCAATGATTATGTCTGCATAGAAGGGAGATAAAAAGGCAAAATTATTTTAAGCGACTGCAATTAAGTAGTCGCTATTTTAATTAAAAGAAAGGTTAAAAAGGTGAATATTATGTGTAAGAGAGTTTATTTAACAGCAAAAGAGGCAGAAACGGAAATGCAGGAATTACGGAATAAAGAAGGTTTTACTGGAAAAATGGAAACCGATTATATTTCACGGATGATTAAGGATGCAAAGCGAAACTCCATGATCGGAGACAAGCTTCAGCTTGTAGTAGATCCAATGTATATCCACATTCCTGAATGGCAGAGAAGATTAAAACTTGCTAGAGCATACACAATCGGAAACACATATAACAAGTATAAATGGGATGTTCCGAAGGTACTGTTCCACAAAGGCAGACTGTATGTTATTGATGGTCAGCACAGAATATATGGCGCATTTAAAGCAAAAATGGATGCTGTTGTCGTAGAAATCATGGAATGTTCACTTGAAGAAGCGATTGATTTGTTTATTAATCAGTCCCAAGATAGAGCAAAAATGCAGCCAATGGACATTTATAAAGCAGCTATTGCAGGCGGTAAAATAGATTATGTTAAATTGCAGGAAATTTGTCACAGAAATAATGTTGCAATAAAGGGAGATGATGATAATGAAAACACAGTAGGAACGCTTACATCTATCTCAGATGGTGTTAAATTATCAAAGACAAATCCTGAATTATTTAATGCAATGCTTGTATTACTTGGAAAACTCGGTTGGAATGGATATGCAGATAGTTATAACGGAAAGGCATATACAGCGAAGATAATTCGTGCATTAAAGGCATTATATGCTTATTGCGAAGGTAGAACAGATGAAATGGAACAGGCGTTAATTGAAAGATGTAAAGGAACAGAGTTCTTCGTGGATAATATTATGGATAAAACACAAGCGCAGATATTTGATTATTTATCAGACATTGTGAGATATGAGATGGAGAACCCATTTAAACAGGAAAAACCAAAGCGTAAAACAAGAAAAATACAGGCAATGTAAAAGGGAATAAGAAAACAGAAAGGAGTGATATTTATGGGATCTATGTATAGAAAGACAAAACAGATGCGTGATTTTGAACCTATTCTAAAACGGAATGGGTTCAGATATTTACGAAGTCATGGAAGCCATTTTACATACATAAATACAATAACGCACAAACGAATTACAATTAACAAAGATCTCAATCGGATGGTAGCAGAACGGTTGATAAGAGAATACGACTTAGTATAGAAAGGAAACAGAAATGGAAAATACAATACGGTTATATACATATCAGGAAGCAGTGCATATATATAAGAAGAAACAGGCTCGTAAAAAGGCAAAAAGAAAGGCAATCATCAAACGGAAATTAATATGGTTATTACGTGCAAATTGGACATTGCTTACCATTGTGCCAATGATATTTATATCAAAATGGTGTTTTGATGGTGCACCAGATTACATATTATACATGATTGTATATAGTTTCTTATGTATATTATGTTGCTACGGACATGTAAAGGGATATTAAAGCAGAAAGAAAGGATGGTTATTTATGAATCCAGATTATGAACAGGTTAAACGTATGGCATTAGAGAATGTAGTGCAGAAAAAGAACAGAAAAGCAGTATATGATTTTCAGTGTCGTCATGCAGGGAAACATTGCAACAGAAAACGGAAAAGAAAATAAAAGAGAATAAATAGATATTTCATAAGGAGGAAATATTATGCATGATATGCAATTTTCAAAATATTCTTGTGACATAAGAGAAATCTTGTCCAAGACAGACCGTGAAGGTCTTGAAACTCTTGTACGTAATGCAGTAGCTTATGCACAGAGTAATAATCGTAGTAAGACAAATTGGATTGCTCAGGAATTATTTATTGATGTAATTCCTGATGATCTGATTGCTGAAATATTTAATGCAGAGTAAATGCGTGTTTCATTGGAATGGAGGTAAGAGAAATGAATAGATTTGAAGAAATGGGAAAAGCAAATATAAGAGCATATGTAGAAAAACTTAAAAAGGAAATTCTTAATCATGCTCCTGATACAGTAACAGAAATAAAGTGTCCAGATGGTCAGTATAGAAATAGACCATTATTAGATATGGCAACAGTTATTGAAATTGTTGATGAAATGAAAAAGGAAATGGCAGAGTAAATTCGCATTTCTTTAAAAGATTGGAGGAAATATATGTTTGAATATAATGGATATCATTTTGAGTCAGTAAGAAAACTAAAAGAATCAGAAAAGAAGGATATATGCACATTCTCTAAACATATCAGAAGCGATAGAGAACTTGGGATATGTGATTATGATGTTGATTGGAAAAAACATGATTATAGTTGGAAAGATTTTTATTCAGCAAGTAATGACAGTCAATTAGACATATTCTTATGCAAAGAAAATGGAAAATTATATGTTCCTTGTGAACATGAATTATTTCAGTTTGAAGAAAAAGAACATAAGCTACCTACTGCAAAGAAAATAAAGCATTGAAACTAAGATTTCTTATGAAGGAGTGAAACGAAATGACAAGCATTGAAAAGTCAAAAGAGGATGCACGGAACTTAAATGAACTCACGGATCATTTGATTAAATTACTTGAAACGGATGGCAAGCGGTTTTCTTTTGAATTTTGTGCAGGTGGTACAATGGAAATTTATGACAAAGAAAAAGAAATCGGTTATGCAGTTCACATTGCACCGATTGAATATGATGAGAATGGAAATGCAATAAATTTATAGTAACCGCAAAGGCAGTTAGGAGAATAAATACCTAGCTGCCTATTTTATTGCAAGGAGGAAACAAATTATGGAATTACGGAATAATTGGTACAAAGCAGACAAAGGAAACCCTTGTGCGCTCCGTCAGCTTCTCCGTAAAAAACGGAGAGGCCCTTGGCCTGATCGGGGAGAGCGGCAGCGGGAAGAGCATGACCAGCAAGTGCATTATGCGGCTGTTGAATCCACGGCTTTTTGATCTGCGCGGAAGCGTGCAATGGAACGAGAAAGAAATGCTTGCGATGAAGCTGAATGAGTTGGACGGCTACCGGGGCAAACAGGTCAGTATGATCCCGCAAAACCCCATGACCGCCTTTGCGCCTATGCTCAAGCTGGGAAAACAGATGGAACTGGGCTTTTCGCTGAAAGGGCACAGGGAACGGACACAGTTCCG
>OLSB01001391.1_pt1 | contig 23518 bp, 20 predicted proteins | sample 1672071 | NCBI WGS metagenome assembly OLSB01 (sample SAMEA3136642, study PRJEB25190) | human gut metagenome | biome: human gut; feature: human-associated habitat; material: faeces | place: Austria | collected 2013 | reverse complement strand
CTGCTCACGCGCGTCAACGGCATTCGTCTCCGGGACGCGCTGCGCTGCCTGTGGCCGATGCGCGATTCCATCGGCGGGCTGCTTCTGTAAACGACCAACGGAGATGGATGATTCGCCGCGACGCTCCTGCTCACGCGCGTCAACGGCATTCGTCTCCGGGACGCGCTGCGCTGCCTGTGGCCGATGCGCGATTCCATCGGCGGGCTGCTGTAGGCCTTATGAAACGCCATTCCGACAGGGAGGGATTTTCCGATGCATTTTCCCGTTTTTCTTCGCCGCGCGCTGTGCGTTCTGCTGGCGCTTCTATTGTGCGCCGCGCCGGGCGCGCGCTGCGAGAGCGAGCCGCGCTGGCGCGCGGGCTTCGGCCAGCGGGAAATTCCGCTTCCGGAGAACGCCGGGCCGCTGTACATTGCCGGATACCGAAACGGCTATGAGATCACCGGTGTGCTCGACCTTCCCCGCGCCACCGCCGTATGGCTGGACTGCGGCGGCGCGGGCGTTCTGCTGATCGGCGTCGACTGCGTGGGGCTTTCGCGGGCGTATGTGGAGCAGCTTCGCGCGTCGCTGGCGGTCGAGTGCCGCGAATGGAACTGCGCGCAGGTCAACGTATACGCCACGCACACCCACGCGGGCGTCGACACGATGGGTCTGTGGGGCAAGGTGGGCAGGGACGGCAAGAACGAAGCCTTCATGCAAAACCTGCTTCAGGCCGCGCGCAGCGCCGCCCTCGACGCATACGCCGACCGCCGCGCAGGAACGCTTTCCTACGGGAAGGCCGCCACCGCCGGCATGCAGCGCGATTCGCGCCTGCCCTATGAGTACGACCCGTACATCCATCACCTGAAATTCGCGCCCGACGACGGCGGCGCGGGCTTCCGCATCGTCAATTATTGCGCGCACGCGGAGTCGCTGCGCGGGCAGAACACGCTTCTCAGCCGTGACTTTCCCGGCGTGATGGCCGACGTTCTGCTGGAGCGAACCGGCGAACGCATGCTGTTCATGCCCGGCGCAATCGGCGGACTCGTGATGACGCAGGAGTTTGAGAAGAACGCGGACGGCAGCCTGAACGCCGAAAAGAACCTCGAAACCACCGGCCGGATGCTGGCGGGCGCGCTTCTGCGCGTTTCAGACGGCAGGCCGCTGGCCGCCGAGCTGGAAATCGCGCGCACGGAGCTCACCGTGCCGCTGGACAACACCGCCTTCCTGCTCGCGCGCATGCTGGGCATTCTGAACGCCCGCGCCGTGCCGGGCTCAGGCGCGACGGGCTACGCGCTCGAAAGCGAGCTGTCCGTGCTTCGTCTGGGAAATATGTACCTCGCGCTGATTCCCGGCGAGCTGTTTCCCGAGCTGGTGACCGGGCGCTATCTTTCCGCCTCCACCGCCGCCGCGCCGGAGCGCGAAAATCCGGAGCCGCTTGCGGCGATCATGACCCGCCGCGGCCTGAGCGCCGATTCGCTCCTGATCTGCGGGCTGGCGAACGACGAGCTGGGCTACATCGTGCCGCCGAACGACTTTCTGCTGCACCCGGACACACCCTATTTCGCCAACGCCTGCGATTCCGCCGGGCGCAGACACTACGAAGAAACCAACTCCGTCGGCCCGGAAACCGCAAACGTCATCGCCGCGGGCTTCGAACGCTGTCTTTCCCAGCTGTTCCCCGGCGGATAAACGACTCCCTTCCCCATCCTTCAGGCGGTTCGAAGAAAATTTCGAATCGCCTGAATGCGTTTTCCCCGCCCGCTCGTCTAATCAATGGAAGGGGGAGGAAGCCTGTGAACGACCGCGAACGCGCCATGTCCATGGAACGGATGATCCACGCGCACGGAAGCGAGCTGCTTCGTCTGTGCCTTCTCCTGCTCGGAGACCGCGCCTCGGCGGAGGACGCGCTTCAGGATACCTTCGTGAAGGCGTGGCGCGGGCTGGACGGCTTCCGCGGCGACGCGCACGAGCGAACGTGGCTCACGCGCATCGCCGTGAACACCTGCCGCGACTGCCTGAAAAGCGCGTGGCGGCGGCGCGTGACCGTCGATCTGGACGCGTGCGCGCCCTCCGGCGAAGCGCCCGGCGCGGACGCACGCGACGACACCGTGACCCACGCCGTGTTCGCCCTCCCGCCGAAGTACAAGGCGGTGGTACTCCTGCGCTATTACATGGGCATGCCGGTAAAACAGATTGCGAGCGTACTGTCCCTGAACGAGCATACCGTAACAACCCGACTTCAGCGCGCCCGAAAGCGGCTGGAAAACGAGCTGAGAGGATGGTATTACGATGAGGAATAAGCTTGGCTCCGCCATAAACCGCCGTGTCTCCGGCGTTCGCCTGACGGCGGAGGACGAACGGGCGCTGCTTGCCAGCGTCATGGAAAGGAAGGATGAAATCGTGAAAAAGAAAATCAGCGTCGCCATGGTCGCCGCGGCCGTGCTCATCTTCGCGGCCGTCGCCTGCGCCTTCGCGGCGGGCATGAACGCGACCCCCACGCCCACGCCCCTCGCCCCGGCGGACGACGCGCTTCTGGTAACGCCCGAGCCCACTCTGGTCGCGCCCGAGCCCACGCCCGTGCCCGCCTTCAGCGAAAGCGAATGGAACGATTCCGCGAGCGACGGCGTAGTGAACATGAAGATGCAATACGTCACCGTCGAGGGCGCGTATGTCACCATGAAGGTGCGCCTGACCCCGGTCCAAAGCGAGCGGGTCTATCTGGCGCTCAACGATTCCGAGTCCGGCGTGGACAGCTGTCCCGGCCGCTGGAATCTCGTGATCAACCCGGACGACCTTTCTCTCATCCTGCCGCAGGCGCTGGACAGCGGCCGGCGCAGCATGCAGGTGGCCGTTGACGAATACGGCCTCACCTTCACCCTCTGCGGCTGGCTGAGGGAAGAGACGACGGACGTCGTCCACGTCGCCGCGGCCACAGGCGGCGACTGCCCGCCGCTGAGCATCAGCGTGAAGTGCGCGCCGAATGACGCAAACACGACGGAAATCTTCAGCGGCGCGTTCGACGCGGACGGCGCGACCGTCAACCGCGTCGCGTGCGCCACGGGCGACGACTTCGCCTCCGTCACCATCGACTACACCGCCGAGTCCGCGCCGGTTTACATGACCGCACGCGGAAACTACATGCACCGCGACCCGAACTGCGGCGGCATGCAGGACGCTGCCCGCTATGACGATCCGCGCGAAGCGCAGCTCGCCGCGAAGCCGCCCTGCCCCGCGTGCTGGTACGACGCGATCGACGCGGACGCGCTGTTCGAGAGCGTGTACGCCCTGCTGAACCCCGGCGTGGACGTTCCGGCCTACGCCCATCCCAACCCGATCTCCAACTTCGCGAACGCCATCCTGAACGACGGCTCCCGCGCCGTCTACCTCTTCTACCACGTCGAGTCCATCCCCTGCGACCTCCCCGGATACGCCATCCAGATCACCCACATGGACGAAGACCGGCAGATCCTCTTCACCCTCCCCTCCGCAAACTGACCCTGCCCGCATAGAAAAGCGGCTCTCACGGATTTTCCTCCATGAGAGCCGCTTTTCGTATTCATTTTTGAGTCCGGCGCTTCACCCTCGCCCAGCGCCAGTTTCCGCCGCGCCCGCGTCGGAAAGGCGCACATGGACTGTGCCCTTCGCCTTCTCCGCGCGAACCGAGATCACGTATGTACCGTCCTCCGGCACGCCGAGCGTGAACTCGGTGGCTTCCGCCGTGCCGTTGCCCTGATAAATCGCGCTGCCGTCGGGCGCGGTGATTTCCATGGTCAGCCGGCCGTCCGTGGTTTCAAACGTAACCGCCAGCACGTCGCCCTTCTTCAGCGCCAGCGCGTGGTTGTCCGTTCCGTTCATCCGCTGAATGTCCAGCAAATACGCGTCCGGATTCTTCACCCGATTGCCGGTAAACTCACTTTCCCGACTTCGAAGCACCAGCACGACCGCCGCCGCCAGCGCCAGCACAACCAAAACCAAAATAAGAATCTGTCTCTTTTTCATTCTTCCAACTCCCTCGGCTTCCCATTATATCGCTCCCCCGCGCGTCTGTCCAGCGTTTCCATACAAAAACGCCCCCGCAGCTTTTCAGATGCGGGAGCGCGCGGGGTGATGGATTATTCCTCGGTGGGAGCGGCGGTTTCTTCGCCTTCGATGGCGTACTCATCGGCGATGTCGGCGGTCTCCACGTTCTCAAGGGCTTCGTCCTCGAGCACCTGGCGGACGGACAGGCTGATGCGCTTGGCCTCGGTGTTGACGTCCAGAACCTTCACGCGAACCACGTCGCCCACGTGCAGCGCGTCTTCAACCTTCTCGATGCGGGTGAGGGCGCACTGGGAGATATGCACCAGACCGTCCAGGCCGGGCTCCAGCTCGACGAACGCGCCGAACGTGGTGATGCGGACGACCTTACCCTCGACGACGGAGCCCACCGGATACTTCTCGGCGGCCACGGTCCACGGGCGGGGTCTGGTCTGCTTGAGGGACAGGGAAACGCGCTCCTTCTCCGGATCGACGTTCAGGATCTTGACGTTGATCACGTCGCCAACCTTCACGACGTCGGACGGGTGATGGACGCGGCCCCAGCTGAGATCGGTCACATGGACGAGGCCGTCCACGCCGCCGATGTCCACGAACGCGCCGAAGTCGGCGATTCTGCGGACGGTGCCCTGCACGATGGAGCCCACCTCGAGCTTATCCCAGATGGCCTTCCTGCGCGCGGCCTCTTCCTCGGCCAGCACAGCCTTGCGGGAGGCAACGATGCGCTTCTTGGCGCGATCCAGCTCGATGACCTTGAGCTTCATTTCCTTGCCAACGAACTCGTCGATGTGCTCGACATAGTGGTTGGAAAGCTGCGACGCGGGGATAAAGGTGCGGATGCCGTTGACGTCTGCCAGCAGGCCGCCCTTGACCGCTTCCTTGCCGACGCCGTCGACGTACTCGCCGGCTTCGCTCTTGGCAACGATCTCATCCCAGTTCTTGCGATTGATGATGTTCTTCTGGCTCAGAAGCACGTTGCCTTCGCCGTCGTTTACCTTGACGACTTCGACTTCGATCTCATCATCGATCTTGACATCGGTGTCGCAAAGGTCAGACTTCTTTACCAGACCGTCCGCCTTGTAGCCGATGTTTACACATACCTCGTCGTCAGTAATCTGAACCACCTTGCCGGTGATCGTTTGCCCGGGACGGATCTGCACCATCGTCTTCTCGAATTCGGATGCGAAATCCGACTCGGCTGGCGTTTCGACGGCCTCCTGGGGCGCTTCTACCGTGTTGACCTTGTTCTCGATGTCGTTCATTCGTGCCACAACCTCCTTAAATGTACAATCCGGAGTGGACGCGCCGGCTGTGATACCGATGCGATCCTCTATCATCATAGGCAGCGAGCCGAGCTCGCCGGCCTCCCGGATAAAATGGGTTCTCGCGCAATGCGCCTTCGCGATTTCGTACAGCGCGCGCGAGTTTGCGCTGGCGGGGTCGCCCACGACGATCATCACGTCGCATTCCCCGGCCAGCCGTGCCGCTTCCTCCTGCCGCTTTTCCGTGGCGGCGCACACGGTCATGCGGACGTCGGGCGCGTCCACGCGAGCTTCAATCGCCCGCGCAATCGCCCGGTACCGCGCCGCGCCCAGCGTCGTCTGCGCGACGACGAGCGCGCGTTCCATTCGCGGCAGCGCCCGCGCCTCATCCTCCGAGGACACCACGCGGGCGTTTTCGCCGGCCCAGCCCATCGTGCCCACGACCTCGGGATGCTCCCTCTGGCCGCACACGAGCACGGGGATTCCCGCTTCGGCGGCTTCCGCCACCATGCGGTGAATGCTGGCGACATACGGGCAGGTGGCGTCGATCGTCTCCGCGCGCGCTTCCAGCGCGTTCAGAACCTCCCGGCTCACGCCGTGCGAGCGGATAATCGCCCGCGCGCCCGCCGGAATGTCCGAAACCGTCTGCGCGACGCGCACGCCCTGCGCTTCCAGCGCTTCCACGGCCACCGAATTGTGAATCAGCGGCCCCAGCGAATACGCCGGCGCGTTCGCAAGGGCGAGATTCATCGCCCGGCGAACGCCGAAGCAAAAACCCGCGGATGCGGCGACGGTAACGCGTGCGATCGTGGTTCAGTCCCTTCCTGCCATAAGCAAATACTGAATCGTTTCTATATTCTATAGTATAAAAACATTTCCTGCCGCGAAGACAGGAAATGCCATAATTTAACATACTTTTTTTACGTCGCCTTCGCGCAGAGCCCGCATGGCGTTCTGAATGCGCTCCGTGGCCGCGCTCAGCGTTCTGCTGTCGCAGCGGCGACCCAGATCGTCCAGCGCCACCGGCGCGCCGACCGTCACCGTGACGCGGCGGAACAGGCGGTAGCTGCCCTGAATGTACGCGGGCACGACCGGCGCGCCGGAGCGCAGCGCGATCAGCGCCAGCCCGTTTCCGAACTCGTGCATCTCGCCGTCGACGTACCTGTGCCCCTCCGGGAAGATGCCCAGCGCCTCGCCGTCGGCAAGCAGCTTCAGCGACGTGCGCATCGCCGACAAATCGCTTTCGCCGCGGCTGACCGGAAACGCGCCCAGCCACGTCATGACGCGGTTCATGAAGCGGTTTTCAAACAGCTCCTTCTTCGCCATAAAGCGAATCAGCCTGCCCAGATACACGTCCAGCACCATGGGATCCTGCAAACTCACATGGTTCGCGCACAGGATCACCGAGCCCTCCCTGACCATGTTTTCGCGGCCGATCACGCGCACGGGATGGAACAGCATCGCAAACAGGCGATAAACCACGCACAGAAACACGCAGAATCCGCGCTTCATGCCCGCTCGCCCCCCGTTCGTTCCATCAGCAGCGACACGATGCGCTCGACGACCTCGTCCTCGGTCAGGCTGGTGGAATCCAGCTCCACCGCGTCCTCCGCGCACCGAAGCGGCGATTCGGCGCGGCTCATGTCGTTCCGGTCGCGGCGAATCAGATCGTTCAGCACGTCCTCAAACGACTGCACGCCCCTGCCGTTCATCTGCCTGAACCGGCGGCGCGCCCGCTCCTCGGGCGCGGCGGTGAGAAAAATCTTCAAAGTCGCGTCCGTCAGCACGCAGGTGCCGATGTCGCGTCCGTCCATCACCAGCGAAATGCCGCGCGCCAGCTCGCGCTGACGGTTCACAAGCGCCTCGCGCACGGCGTGCACCTTCGCCACGGCGCTGCTCGCCAGGCTGACCTCCGGACGGCGAAGCTCGCCCGTCACGTCTCGGCCGTTGAGATACGTGCGCTGCTCGCGCCCCTCATAGCGAACGTCCACGCGCGCCTTGCCCGCGTTTTCGGCAATCGCCGCGCCGTCCTCCAGCGAAACGCCGTTTTCCAGCATATACAGACCCACCGCGCGATACATCGCGCCCGTGTCCAGATAGGCGGCGTTCAGGCGCTCCGCCACCTTTTTGGCGACGCAGCTCTTGCCCGCGCCGACGGGGCCGTCAATGGCCACGGAAAAAACCTTGCTCATTCCTTTTCGCCCTCGCCCGCCAGCTCACAGATGGCGCGCGCCAGTATGCGCGCCGAGAGCATCATTTTGTCCACTTCCATGTATTCGTCCGGCATGTGGCACAGGTCGGTGTCGCCCGGGAAGGTCAGGCCGAAGGCCACGGTGTTCGGCATGCAGCGGGAATAGGTGCCGCCGCCGATGGCGAACGCGTAGCCGGGCATGCCGGTCGCTTCGCTGTAGGCCTTCAGAAGCCCCTTGACCACCTTATGCTCCGCGGGCACGTGGTGCGGCGCGTGGGAGCCGGCCAGCTCCACGCCCATGCCGTACTTCGCGACGGACTTCACGGCCTGCCCGCACATCATTTCTTCATTCGCGCACAGCGGATAGCGGATATCCAGCCGCGCGGAAAGGCGATTTTGGTCATAGCGCAGGATGCCCAGATTGCACGTGAGCGCGCCGGAAATCTCATCCTCGCAGGCAATGCCCAGCGCGCGGCCGGTTCCGTCCAGACCCAGAAGCTCGGCCAGACCTTTAATCGCCCTGCGGCTGCCGCCGCCCGCGTTCAGCCGGTCGAGCGCGATGAGCAGCATGCCGGCGGCGTTCCTGCCCAGATGCGGAACCGACGCGTGCGCGGACTGACCCACGGCGATCAGGCGGCAGACGCCGTCCTCGTATTCACAGTTCAGCTCGAAGCCGGTTTCCTCGCGCACGGCGTTGAGCTTCTTTTCAAACTTCGCCATGTCGTTCACGCCCAGCTTCGCCCACGCCATGCCGGGCACCACGTTCTGGCGCACGCCGGCGTACAGCTCGTACACGGGCAGCTCCGCGCCGTCCTCGCCGCCGGTCGCGGCGACAAGATTCAGGCTCAGACCGCCCTTTTCAATGTTGATGACCGGGAATTCCGCGTCGGGGCTGAAGCCGTAATCGGGCATGTCGGAATGCTCGGCATAGTAGCGCATGTCGGTCATGCCGGTTTCCTCGTCGCAGCCCAGAATCAGGCGCACGCCGTCCTTCAGCTTCACGCCCGCCTCGCGCACGGCCTTCATCGCGTACAGGGACAGAATCGCCGCGCCCTTGTCGTCGGCGACGCCGCGGCCGTACAGCCTGCCGTCCTCGATCTCCGCGCCCCACGGATCGTGCCGCCAGCCGTCGCCGGCGGGCACAACGTCCAGATGGCACAGGATGCCCAGCGTCTTTTCGCCGTGACCCATCTGCGCGTGCATGGCGTAGCCGTCAAATTCCTTCGTTTCAAAGCCCATGCTCGAAGCGTCCGCCATGGCGGTGTCGAGCATGCGGCGGGTTTCCTTTCCAAACGGCGCGTTTTCCGCCGCGCGCGGCGCCTGCACGGAGGGAATGGCAATCCAGCGCTTCATGGTTTCGAGAATATCCTCGCGATACGTTTCGACGATCGCGTCAAGCTTTTTGTAATCCATACGTCCGCCTCCCAAATCTGCGTTCACCGGGTATCATTATAGAACCGCCCTCCCGCCGCTGTCAATCGAGGGAAGGTGAATTCTCGTCGTCCGCGTGCAGGTATCGATATACGGCGCGCGCGTTTTCCCTTGTCACGCCGTCCACATCGGCGATTTCGTCCTCGGTCGCGCTTCTCAGCGCTTCCATCGTTTTGAAGCGCGTCAGAATCGCGCGGCGGCGCCTGGGGCCGATGCCGGGAATTTCCTCCAGCTTCGAGCCCACGCCCTTCTTCTGCCGAAGCGCGCGGTGGTGCGTGATCGCGAAGCGGTGCGCCTCGTCGCGCAGCCGCTCGATCAGGTGCAGAGCCTCGCTGTGCCGGTCGAGCAGGATGCTCTCGTCACTATCCGGCAGCACGATTTCGTCCAGCCGCTTGGCAAGGCCGAACATGGGAATGTCCAGCCCCTGCGCGCGCATGGCCTCCTGCGCGAATTTCACCTGCTCCGGGCCGCCGTCGATCAGAATCAGGTCGGGCAGGTCGGAGAACTTCCCGCCGCGCGGATCGAGCCCCTCCCGCTCCCGCTGCGCCTTTTCCGCAAGGCCGTGGGACAGCCTGCGCGTGATCACCTGCTTCATCGACTCGAAATCGTTCGGCCCCTCGATGTCGCGGATTCGATAGTGCCGGTACTCCCTGCGCGCGCTCACGCCGTCGATCATCACGACCTCGCTCGCCACGGACAGAACGCCCTGCGTGTTCGAAATATCGTAGCCCTCGATGCGCCGGGGCGGCGCGGGCAGACCGAGTACGGCCTGAAGCTCCTCCAAAGCGCCGATCGTGCGCTCGCGGCTGCGGGCGCGCTTTTTCTCGATCTTCGCGGCTTCGTCGCGCAGGTTCTTGCGCGCCATCTGCACCAGCTTCGCCTTGTCGCCGCGCTGCGGGCAGCTGATGCGCACGCGCCGGTGGATGATCTCGCCCAGCAGCTCCTCCAGCACCGCGCTCTCCGGCAGCGGCGCGCTGACCAGCACCTCCGGCGCGGGCGGGTTTTCGGCGGAATAGTACTGCGTCATGAAGCGCGTCAGCACCTCGCCCGGCTCATCGTCCGCCGCGCGGCTGAGCGTGAACATTTCGGAGGAAATCAGCCGTCCGCCGCGCGTGAGCATTACCTGCACCAGCACGTCCGCGTCCACGGGCAGCTCCGCGATAATGTCCCTGTCCTCGCCGCCCACGTCCAGCGCCTTCTGCCTTTGCATCAGGTCGTTCACGGCGCGGATGCGGTCGCGGTACACGGCGGCGCGCTCGTAGTTCATCGCCGCCGCGGCTTCCGCCATGCGCGACTTGAGCTCCTTTAAAACGTCGTCGTAGTGCCCACCCAGAAAATGAATCAGCTTTTTAATCTCCGCGCCGTAGGTCGCTTCGTCCACCAGCCCCGCGCACGGCGCGAGACACTGCCCCACCTGATGATGCAGGCAAGGCCGCGCCTTCATGCCCGGCTTCAGTGGCTTCGTGCAATGGCGAATGGGAAACAGCATGCGCGAAATGTCCAGCACCTCGCGCACGGCGGCCGCGCCCACATAGGGGCCGAAGTACCGCGCGCCGTCCTTCACCTGCTCGCGCCGAAGCTCCACCGCCGGGAACGGCTCGCGCAGGTCGATGCGGATGAACGGATAGTGCTTGTCGTCCTTCAGAAGGATGTTGTACCACGGCATGTGCTTCTTGATCAGGTTGCACTCCAGAATCAGCGCTTCCAGCTCGCCGTCCACCAGCACGATGTCGAAATCGTCCACCTTTTCCACCATCGCGCGCACCTTGGGCGTGTGGCTGGCGGAGGCGTGAAAGTACTGCCGCACGCGGTTTTTCAGGTTCTTCGCCTTGCCTACGTAGATAATCTCGCCCTTGCTCTTCATCAGATAGCAGCCGGGCGAATCGGGCAGGCTGCGGATTTTGAATTCCAGCTCCGGGGTCATAGCTTCAGATCCTTCTTGAATTGATCGGCGCGCGCCGCGTCCACCTCATGCGCGGAATACCGCGCCTCGTCGTAGAAATCGGCGAACGCTTCCCTGTCGGCGCGCGCCGCGTCGCCCTCGAAGATCGCCTCGCGCGCGGTTCGTGCGCGCAGGTTGCTCGCTTTGCGCATGCGTTTTTTATAGAAATCCCGCAGCAGCCTTCGCGCGCGGCCGCGGCCGTCCAGCTTCTCCCACGGCGTTTCGCGGGTGAACAGCTGCTTCATGCGCTCGCGCAGCCGCTTTTTCATGTTCTCGCGCACTTCCTCGGCGCTCATCAGCTGCTCGCGCTCGTCGTAAAAGCCCTCGTTCACGCTGCCCGCGAACTTTTCCAGCCACTCGGACAGCCGGTTGATCAGCGCGCGGATGCGGTCGAACAGCATCCACAGAAAGCCCGCCGCGACCAGCCCCAGAAACGCATAGGTCAGAATGTCGGCAAACAGCGAGCTTTCCGCCGCTTCCGTCACCTGCGCGGCGGTCTCGCCCGATGGCATCGCCATGCCGCCCAGCTCCGGCATCGTCGCCGTCTCCGTGCCCCCGCGGCTCAAAAGCGACGAGAGCCAGCGGAAGAACGCGCCCACCTGCGCCAGACACCAGTTTGCCGCGGCGCGAATCGGCTCCACCAGCGACACCGCCGTGACCAGCGTGGCGAACGACAGCACGATGCGCCGGTTGCGGCGCACGATCTCGCGCGGCGCGCGGTTCGCCTCGCCCGCGTGGGTCGCCATGCTGGCGCGGATGGACTGCCGGTTCAGCGTCACGCCGCCGAAAAACAGAAACAGGACCGCGCACGCGGTGATCAGCGGCTTCACGCAGGAAACGTCCGAATGCGTGAAATGCAGATACACCGCCGCGCCCAGATACCCCGCCGCGCCCAGCAGCATGCCCGGAAGATCCGTCCACATGCATTGCGCCGCCGACATGCCCGGCACGGCGAGCAGAAGCAGCAGCGTCATCATGGCAAGGTAGCCCAGCCGGTACAGAAAATGCCGTCCCGCCAGCGCCGGCCCGGGCAGGAACAGCGCCAGCACGAAATTGAGCGCCAGAAACACAATGTCCGCCGTCATGCGCAGCGGAAAGCGCCTGCCCTCATGTACCGTCGTGCGCGTGATTTCGCGGTCGGGGTTCGGGTCGCCGCCCGCGCCGCCCTCGACCTTCACAACCTCGTATTCGCGGTAATCGCCGATGTACGCGGGCAGAAGCGCCAGAAGCGCCGCGAGCATCGTCTGCGCGCAGAGCCACGCCGCGCCGTACCAGAGATTTGTCCCCATCAGAAGCCGAAGCAGAAACGCGCAGACGGGCATGACGCACAGAAGATACATCACCGCGCGCAGGAGCCGGTTTTCAAGCCTTTTCACGCCGCCGCGCGCCCCCTTTCCAGTCTCAGCGTTTCCACCGTGTTGCCCTGCTGCCGCAGCCGCTCCATCGCTTCCTCGATTTCGCCGGTCTCGTAGCAGGAGATGATCAGAATGTCCTGTCCGGTCACGTCGGTCAGGCTCTCAAGGAAGGTGTGGAAATTCAGCTCCCTGTGCAGAATCATGCGCGCCATCGCGTCCAGCAGCCGGTCGCCCTGCTCGCCGCCGCCCGCCGGGCGCACGAAGATGCACTCGCCCGACCCGGCCCTTCCGGCCAGACACGCGTTGGACGCGAAGCCCGCGTCCATGCCCCCGGCCAGCGCGCGGGTGCACAGCGTCGCCGCGATGCGGATGCCCTGCTCCATCGTTTCCACGTCCTGTCCGCCCACGTCCGCCCACTGCGCTTCGCTGGTCTGCACGTTCAGAATCACCAGCGCGCGCGGGTCGGACGTGTAGTCGCGCACCTTCACGCACAGCTCGCCCGTGCGCGCGCTCGCGCGCCAGTGCACGTCGCGCAGCGTATCCCCGGCGCGATAGTCGCGAATGCCGTTCACCAGAAACGGGTCGGGCATGATCCAGCGCTTCACCACGGCCTCGCCCAGCCAGCGGTTCGCCGGGTCGGGCAGCTCGTCCTCGGACAGGATGCGCGGATAGACCACGATGCCGCAGTCCAGCTCCTCCTGCCGCTCGCTCCGCGCCAGCGAAAACAGATCGCCCGCCGTCAGCGCCACGGAGCCCGCGTCGTACACGCCGCGCTTCCTCAGCGAAATTTCGTGATGCCGCGTGATCCGGCTCATCGGCGGCAGGAAGAAAATGCTCTTGTGATACAGCCCGCCGGACACCTCGTGCGCGTCCATCTGCTCCTTCTCAAACGCCAGCTCGCGCGGAATCCGCGATTCGGCGCGCAGCCACGGCACCGGCAAAAGCTTCTCATTCCGCATGCCCTCGATCAGCTCCACCTTCTGCCCCTCGAAGGCGCTTTTCTGGCTGAAATGCCGCTCGTAGCTCAGCTTTCGCAGGTTGAAATGGTGAAAAATGACCGCCTGCAGCAGCGCGAACGCGACCGTAAGCGCGATCAGCCACAGTACGCTCATGCCCGCGTCTCCCGTCCGGCCTCCTCGGTGGGCACGGCGGCCAGCTCCATGGCCTCCTTCACCGCGTCCACGGACGCGTCGGTCTTGCCGTATACGCCGCGCACCACCACGCGATGCGCCAGCACCGGAATTGCCAGATGCTTCACGTCGTCCGGCGTCACGAAATCGCGCCCCTGAATCATGGCGTAGGCCTGACAGGCGCGCATCAGCTGAAGCATGCCGCGCGGGCTTACACCCAGCACCACGTTCGAAGCGCGCCGCGTGCATTCGCACAGCGTGGCGATGTAGCTTCGCACCTCCGGCGAAACCTCGCACGCCGCGCAGGCCGCCTGCGCCGCGCGAATCTCCTCCGCCGCGCACACGGGCGAAAGCGTTTCCAGCGGGCTGTCTTCAATGAACCTGTCCAGCACGCGCACCGCGTCCTCGTGCGAAAGCTGCCCCAGCTTCATCTTAATGAGGAAACGGTCGAGCTGCGCCTCCGGCAGCGGGAACGTGCCCTGCGTTTCGATGGGGTTCTGCGTGGCGACCACCAGAAACGGCTCGTCCAGCCTGCGCGTCACGCCGTCCATCGTCACCTGCCGCTCCTCCATGCATTCCAGAAGCGCGGACTGCGTGCGCGGCGTGGCGCGGTTGATTTCGTCCGCCAGCAGGATGTTCGTGAACACCGGGCCGGGCCTGAACACGAATTCCGCCGCGCGCGCGTCGTACACGCTCATGCCGGTCACGTCGCCGGGCAGCAGGTCGGGCGTGAACTGAATGCGCGAAAACGAGCAGTCGATCGACTTCGCCAGCGACTTGGCCATCACCGTCTTGCCCGTGCCGGGCACGTCCTCCATCAGCACATGCCCGCGGCAGATGACCGCCGTGAGCAGAAGCGTAATTTCCTCGTCCTTGCCGATGATCACGCGGGCGATGTTCTCCCGCACCCTGTCCGCCAGATTCTTCACATTCACTCGTTCCATTCCGTTCCCGTCCCTTCGTCAGTATACATTGCGTTCGATTGCCTTTTTCAGCGCCTTCGCGGCGATCGGCGCGGCGACGCTGCCGCCCGAGCCGCCCTTTTCCACCACCACGGCGATGGCGTATGGATGCGCGTCGTCGCCGTACAGAAAGCCCGCGTACCACGCGTGCGTCGCGTCGTCCTTGTTGTTCGACCATTCCGCCGAGCCGGTCTTGCCGCACACATAGCCGTCCGTGTAGCCGGAAATGGCCGCGCGCGAGGCCGTGCCATTTTTGACCGTCTGATACATGTACCGCGCCACGGTCTCCGCCGTCTCCGCGTCGGTGCACTGCCGGAACACGGCCGGCTCCAGCGTTTTCACCACCGCGCCCGCGGGGCTGTACACCTTGGAAATCAACTTCGGCTCCATCATCGCGCCGCCGTTGGCAATCGCCCCGGCGATCATGGCCATGTGCAGCGGCGTGACCTGCGTCGTGCCCTGCCCGAAGCCCGCCTGAATCAGATCGCCCGCGCCCGCGCTTTTTCTGAGACACCACGATTCGTACAGCATCAGGTCGTTAAACGCGAAATTGAAGTTGAAGCCGAAGCGCTCCGCCGTGTCCTTCAGCGTCTTCGCGCCCAGCCGGTACGCCAGCGAGCCGAACGTGATGTTGCACGAGCGCGTGAACGCCTGCGAAAGCGTCAAGTTGCCGTGCACGGCGTTTCCGGCGCACTTGAGCGAATGGTCGCCATAGTTCCACACGCCCGCGCAGTTGAACATTTCCTCATCCACGCCCGGCAGCGTCTCAAGCGCCGCCGTGAGCGTAATGATTTTGAAGGTGGAGCCCGGCGCGTAGCGCATCTGAAGCACGCGGTTGTAGTACGCCGTGTCCTTCACCTCCGCGCCCATGTCGGCGGGGTCGAAGTCCGGCTTCGAGGCCATCGCCAGTATCGCGCCGGTTCTGTAATTGATGATCACCGCCGCGCCGTTTTTATCGGGCGGCAGGAGGGAAGCCAGTTCCTTCGTCAGCTCCGCGTCCACCGTCAGCGCCAGACTGCTGCCAACCGGGTCGTAGCCCACAAGGCGCTGCAGCGTGTAATCCGTGCGCGTGCGCGTGATGCCCAGAAGCGTCGACGCGTGAAAATTCTCCACGCCCGTGGCGCTCATGTTCGTCTGGTCGCCCAGCGTGTGCGAAAGCGCCCGGCGCGCCGCCGTGTCCGAAAGGTAGTGCCGCTCGCCCGGCGCGCTGCTGCCCGCGAGTTCGAGCCCCGCCGCGTCGTAGATCGAGCCCTGCACAGTGGTCTTTTTCGCGTCCGCCAGACGGGTGTTGTTGGCGCGGTTGATCCAGCGCGTGCCGTTCACGTACACCGTGACCACGAACGCCGCGCCCGTGGCGAGCACGCACGCGGCCAGAAGAATCGCCACCAGCCGCATCGAAAGGCGCATCTCCTTCACGCGTCCTCCCTCCATTCCCCGCCGTTTAAGCGCACGAGATCGTCGTACTCGTCCTGCGCGTTCACGGAGGCCACACCCATCAGAAGCCCGGCCATGCCCGCCGAGGCCATCAGCGAGCTGCCGCCCTCGGAAACGAACGGCAGCGTGACGCCGGTCAGCGGAATCAGGTGCAGGTTGCCGCACACGATCAGAAGCATCTGCACCGTCAGTTCAAAGGCGCAGCCGAAGGCGATCAGCGCGTGAAACCGGGAGCGCGCGTTCAGCGCGATGGACATGCCGCGAAGCGCCAGCGTGAGATACACCGCCAGCACGCACAGCGCGAACAGGATGCCAAACTCCTCGCTGACGGCGGCGAAAATATAGTCCGACGCGACCACCGCCACGCGATCCGCCGACCCCAGCCCCAGCCCCGCGCCGAAAACGCCGCCGCTGGCAATGGAAATCAGGCCCTGCATGATCTGGCGGGAGTTTTCGTCCGGGCTGTTCCAGGGATTTTTCCAGATGGCGATGCGCTTCGCCACATAGGTAAACGCCGGAATGCGATCCAGAAACTTCACAAACAGCACGCCCGCGACCACGGTGATCAGCAGCACCGCCAGCGTCAGCCTGCGATTTCCTGTGCCCGCGTAGAACATGGCCACGACCAGCATATAATATAGAACCATCGCGCCCAGATCCTTCTCCACCAGCAGGATGCCGCAGCAGAGCGCGCCGTACAGCGCGTACTTCCACCAGCCGCGCACCCCGTTTCCGCGCGAAAAGCCGCTGGCGAGAATCACCACCGTGACCGGCTTCACCAGCTCCGACGGCTGAAACTGCATGCCGCCCAGCCGCACCCAGTTGCGCGCCGCCGTGTTCGTGAACCCGAACGGCAAAACCAGCAGCGCCAGACACACCGGCATCAGCGCCGCGCAGAACCCCTCGTGCCGCTTCAGCGCCCGCACAATCCACACGCCGAACAGCATCGGCGCCAGCGAAACCAGCAGATATGTCGCCTGATCGGCCGCGTTGTCCGTCTTTCTGAACACCGCGCGCAGCAGAATCACGCTCAGCGACCCCAAAAACGCCACCTGAATATACACGGCGCGGTCAATCGGCCACAGCCGCGATAAAAGCTTCAGCCCGAAATAGGTACCCGCCGGAAGAAACACGCTCATCCGCAGCGAAAACGCGTCCGGCGCGCCGTCGCGGAACGCGAGCAAAAGCATGCACGCAAACTGAAACGCCATCACCACGTATAAAAGCGGCAGCTCGTTCGCGCGGCTCAAATGCCGCCGATATTCCCTCGCGTCCATGCGCTCCCCCCTGACGAATACTTTCTTTCCTCTCTCCTGCCGCCCGCGTAATCCCTCCGGCGGCTTCACCGGCGTACACAACCGCGCCTATCGGAACCGCCGCCTACCTCCGCGCAAGCCCTCCGATGGCCTTATCCGCGTGCGTACTTCCTCGCCGCTCTTATCGAAAAAACGTCCGTACCCGCGTCCTCCGCGCGAATCCTCCGACAACTCTACCAGCGCGCGTACTTCGTCGGCACGCTTATCGAGAACGCCGTCCTTCCCCGCATTCTCCGCGTGGCTCCTCCGACAGCTTCACCCGCGTGCGTACTTCGTCGGCACGCTCACCAGAAACGCCGCACACCTCCGCGCAAACTTTCCGGCGGCTTCATTCACGTGCGCCATGCGCGTGCTTCGTCGGCGCTTTTATCGAAAGCGCCGACCATCCCCTCGTCTGCCGCGCAAGCCCTCCGGCGGCTTCATTCACGTGCGCCATGCGCGTGCTTCGTCGGCGCGTTTATCGAAAGCGCCGACTACCCCCGCGTCTGCCGCGCAAGCCCTCCGGCGGCTTTACCAAGGTGCGCAGCCGTTCGCCGTAGGTTCGATTCGCCGCCGCGCTTATCGGTTCGGCGGTCTGGCGTATCAGCCGATATTCCAGCTTCGCGTCGCCTGCGTAGAAGCACCCGCCCGGCGGGACGGACAGCGCGCGCGCCGGCTTCTGGTCGCCGTCGAACAGGTCTGCCCCGCCGATGGGCGTAACGCGCAGCTGACCGTTCACCATCTCATAGGCAAAATGCCGCCGTTCCAGCCCCGCGCGCGGCACGCGCACGTCGCTTCCGCGGCCGGCGCCGACCACGCCCTCCCGGTTCAGCGGCTTCACGATGGGCGCGTCGCCGTGCGTGTATACGCTCAGCTTCGCCACCGCGCCGGTCTCGCCCGCCTGCGCGCGCAAAAAGCGCGCCTGCCTGCCGTCGCGCATACACATGTATGCGCACCGCCCGGCGATAAACAGCCCCGCGCCCGCAAACGCGTAGCGAAGAACCAGCGCCGCCGACTGATACACGTCATACGCCATAGTTTTCGCCTCCCGCGTCCATTTTCTCTATTTTATCATACCACGAAACGCCGCCCCATTCAACCGTCCGCCGCAATTTTGCCCCGCTTCCCATGCAAAAACCCAAAAGCCAACCCACACAAAAAAAGCCGCCCACGCGACCTTTTTCTCTCCCGGGTCAACCCCTGAAAATTTCAGAATACCCGTTTGCCCTGCGAATCAAAAATGGTCAGATAGTCATTTTTGAGCGCAAAGAAATGCGAGTTGGTGTAGATCAATCGATCATAGTCACATGGAATCACGAACTTGCCCGTAGTATCGACGTAGCCATATTTTCCGTCCTTTTTCGCGTAGGCAAAACCATTGTCGAACCCAAACGTCATGTCCAACTCGCACGAAACAACAAGTTTACCAGTTGAATTCACATAGCCATATTTTTCGTCCTTTTCTACGTAGGTAAGACCCTCGCGGAAAAGCCCTGCAGAATCCCATTCGCAGGGTACTATAAGCTTACCGTTGGAATTGATATAGCCCCATTTCCCGTCTTTTTGCACGCAGGCAAGCCCCTCGCTGAAGCCCCACGTTTCGTCCCACTCGCAGGGAATCACAAGCTTACCGACAGTATCGATATAGCCATATTTTCCGTCCTTTTTCACATAGACAAGACTTTCGTCGAAGTAGCTTGGTGCGAAATCCCACTCGCAGGGAATCACAAACTTTTCGGTAAGATTGACATAGCCATACTTTCCATCCTTTTCCGCGCGAACAAGACCATTATCAAGATAATCCAAGTAATCCAGATAATCCAGTCCACAGGGAATCACAAGCTTGCCGGTGGTATCAATATAGCCCCATTTATCTTCCTTTTTCACGCAGGCAAGACCTTCGTAGAAATAGCCTGCGTCATCCCACTCACAGGAAATCACAAGCCTACCAGCTATATCGATATAACCCCATTTCCCGTCCTTTTCCACGCGAGCAAAACCCCCATTGAAGCCACCCACACTATCCCACTCACAGGGAATCACAAGCTTGCCGACAGAATTGATATAGCCCCATTCCCCGCCTTTCTTCACAGGTGCAAGACCTTCGCTAAAAAAACCTGCGTTATTCCACTCGCAAGGAATCACAAGTTTGCCAGCGGTATCGATGTAGCCGTATTTTCCGTTCTTCTCTGCAAGAACAACTTTCTCGTCACCAGAAAAACTACTATCAATCCAATCATACACGTGAAGCGGAATCTCATCGCATCGCGCCTGACTATCGAGGAACAGCGGGATTTGATCATAAAGGTTCACCGCGGTTTCATAGTCGCCCGCGTCCTCCGCCTGACGCGCCTGCCAATAGGAAATCTGAATCGGCGAATCCTTGAACGCGTCCAGCGAGCGGAAGGTTTTCAGCGCCGCGTCATAATTCCCATTTGCGGCCGCGTCCAGCGCCTGCGCATACAGCGCCATCTTCGAAGCGTCCTCATAGCTGCCGAGCGCCTTGAATTCCTCCGCCGCCTTCGCGTACTTTCCATCATCCAGCAGCTTTCCCGCCTTTTTATAAGCCTGCTCCTGACTGTTCCCGCACGCCCCCAGCGTCAAGACAATCGCCAGCAGCATCAGCAGCACACAAACGCGCTTTCTTCCCATCGTATTCCTCTCCTCTCATACGAAGCTTCATCCAATTTTTGACAAATATTAGTATAACATATAAGTATAATCAAAGCAAGCGTTTCCAGCAAATCCGAGCCCCCCAAAAAAAAAGCCAAGGGCAGGACCGCCCTCGCAATCCTGCCCCTTTACGCTTACTCCGCGTCGAAAATCGCCTTCTTCTCTATCCGCTCACCGTACTCCGCCTTCCAGCGCTTATGCGCTGCGGACTCATTATACGCGGGCAGCGCGTCCCTGTCCATATCGATGGCAATCATCAGGTCATATCGGTTCGCCGCGGTCTTCAGGCCGGGAATCGCCTTCACGCCGTGGATGCCGGGAATGGCCAGCGTCTCGCGGAACAGCGCCTCCGCCTCGTCCTTCAGCTGCGATGCGTTGTCCACGGTTTCCTTCCACTTCACGAGAATCAGATGCTTCATAGAAAAATTCCTTCCTTTCAGTGAACGGCCTGCGTCTCGCCGTATTCGCTCCACAGCCCGCCGTACAGATCGCTCACGCGCGACACGTCGTTTTCCACGGTGTAGCCGTCCACGCGCCGCGCGCCGGGGCGTGCGGTCGCCGCGTCCGCGTCCGGGGTGAATTTATAGGTGATGGAAACGGTATACCGCCCGGCTTCGGGCATGAGCACGAAATCCCGCGCGCGTTTCAGGCGCAGAACCGCGCGCTTCATCGTCTCGCGCACGAGCGCGTTGCCCCTCGCGGGCGACAGGCACAGCGCTGTCTGCCGTCCCGCGCCGTGCTTCACGCAGGCGCGCTCCACGCCGGGCAGAAACGCGTCCGCCTCGCGGCAGAGCCGGTCGTCTCCGCTGACCATGATCACCGGCACGCCCGCCTCGGACGCGATCTTCGCGTCGATGGCCACCTCGCCCCACGCTTCGCCGTTCACGCGGAAGCTGTGCCACGCGGCGCTGGTCATCGTGTGCTCAAGGTTCGCCAGCCGCGTGCCCGCCATGGCGTGATAGCCCAGCAGCGCCATGCCGTCCACCTCTCCGTCCAGAAAGGGGAACCGCGGCGCGTGCGGCGCGCCGACGAGCAGAAGCGCGCGCGAATCCACATCCTCGGTAAGCAGGTTGTTGCTGCCGCCGTGCATGTCGGCGACGATCACCTCGTCCGCGCCCGCGTCGAACGCGCCCGCCACGGCGGCGTTGACCTCGCGCGTTAAAAGCCTGCGCCCCTCGGCGTACAGCCGCCCGTCGGTTTTCACATGCTCCGGGCTGTTTACGCCGCTGACGCCCTCCATGTCCACGGCGATATAAATTTTCATCCTCGCGTTTCCTCCGTTTTCTGCGCAAAGGGCGGAACGCCTTCGGGCGCTCCGTCCATAAATCAGTTCGCGTCCGCGCCCGTCAGATCGAGCACCGGCAGCGCGGTGGAATTGCCAACGATCTGGGGCAGCGAGCCGTTCCAGCGGTTGGCCTGCGTGTAGCGAATGAGCGAGTCGGTCAGAGAGGACGCGATCAGCTTGTTCGCGGCGGCCTCCGCCTCGGACTGTACCTTCACCTTGTACGCGTCCGCGTCGGCCTCGATGCGCTTGACGGACGCTTCGGCCTCGGCCAGAATGGTGCGCTTCTCCGCGTCCGTGCGGGCGGCGATCAGGTCGCGCTCGGCGGTGGACTGGGCGATGGACACCAGCTCGGCCTGCTGGGTTTCGGTTTTCAGCTTGGTCTGAAGCGCCACCTGCTTGGCCTCGACCGCGTCGGTGAACGCGTCGGTGAAGTCCACGTTTTCAACGGTCACGCTGGCGATCAGAATGCCGTAGTCCTTCATTTCCGGCGCGAGCAGGTCGCGAATCTGCGTGGAAAGCGAGCTGCGCACGTCCATCAGCGTTTCGGCGGTGTACTTGGTGAACACGCTCTTCGTGCACTCCTGAACGCGGGGGCGCATGACGGTCTCATAATAGTTCACGCCCACGTTCCTGTACAGGTTCTGCGCGTTCTGCCTGTCCACCGAGTAGTTCACGGAACACACAATGTCCACCTGCTGAATGTCGCTGGAAAACGCCTGCATGGCCATCGAGGCCTTCTGCGTGCGGTTGTCCATCATCACCACGCGCTGAACGGGATTCTTAAAGTGGAAGCCCTCGTCCAGCACCCTGTCCTCCACGCGGCCGAACGTCGTCACCACGCCGGTGTGACCGGTGGGCACGCTGACGAACGGCGGGAAGGCGATAACCGCCAGAAGAATGACGGCCAGTATGACGACCGGAACGATCAGCTTCGTGCGGGGATTGCGTTTTTTGCGATTTTCCATTGGAATCCTCCTCTTTTGTTTGTGCCCTCATCCTACCATAAACCGGCCGCATATGCAATGGAATTCCGCCGAATTGCGCGCCTGCCCGCATAAAACGTCCGTTTCCGCGTCTGTCCGCTTTCTGAATAATGGCACTTTTGCGATCTGGGAACGCCCCGAAAGAACACCGACAAAACCGCAACGCTTCTGCACACCCGAACGGAACGTCAGCCTTTCCGACGCGCCCGTCCTCTTCGCGCTCTATGACAGATTCCGGCAAACCGCAATGCTCCTGCCCACCCGAACGGAACGTCAGCCCTTCCGGCGCGCCCGTCCCCTCCGCGCGACCAGCCAATACCGTCCGCAAGCCACAACACGCCTTTATACCCGAACGGAACGTCCGCTTCTTTCCCGCTCTACGACAGCTTCCTGCGCAGCCGGTCGATGAACCCCTCGCTCCCCAGCGTCACGAACTGCACCCGCGTCTCGGCCTTGCGAATGTCAAACGGCGTTCCCGCTCGAATCGGCCGTACCCGCCCGTCGATGCTGATCAGCGCGTCGCTGTCCGGCGTGAGCGTCACCACGCCCTTGTCCGAAAGAATCACCGGCCGGCTGACCAGCGTGTGCGGCGCGATGGGTGTAAGCACAAAAAGCTCGCTCAAAGGATCGACAATCGGCCCGCCCGCGGACAGACTGTACCCCGTCGACCCCGTAGGCGTGGCGCAGATGATTCCGTCCGCCGTGTACCGCATCAGCTCCACCCCGTCCACGCTCACCGTGAACCGTAAAACGCCCGGATCCGCCTTCGTCAGCGCCACGTCGTTCAGCGCGTTCACCGTCTCCCCGCCGCGCTCGCCCGCCGAAAGCGTCATGCGGCTTTCCAACGCATAATCTCCGGCCAGAATCCGCCCAAAGGCTTCCTCTAACTGCTCCGGCTCAATGCGCGGAAGATACCCCAGCGTTCCCGCGTTGACGCCGATAATCGGCCGCGCACAAGCCTGATGCGCCGCCACCACCGACCCGTCGCCGCCAATCGAAACCGCAAAATCCGCCTCCCGCGGATCCTCCACCGCCTCGCTCCCGCGCGCCGCCAAAAACGCCACCGCCCGCTCCTTCAGCACCTTCGCCTCTTTGCGCGTAGGATGCAGGTTGAACCAAAACTTCATCTGCGCCAATTCCTCCAAATCAAGAACGCCGCCCACCCAAAAAGCCGCGTCCCACTCCATTAACCCCCGTCAGCCTTCCCGGGAGAGCGCGAGAGGGTCGCAACCCTCTCGCACCCGTCGCCCGAGGGGCTGTAGGGGAGCGGAGCGCCCCACGCCCCGCGCCGTCGAAAACCAAACTCCTGCCAGAACAGACGCGCCCACTCCATCAGAAACGAAATTCCCACCGGAACAGCTTCCCGCACCAGCGGAAAACCAATTCCCCGCCAAACCAGCCCCCGGGAGAGCGCGAGAGGGTCGCAACCCTCTCGCACCCCGTCCCCGAGGGGCTGTAGGGGAGCGGAGCGCCCCACGCCCCGCACCGTCGAAAACCAAACTCCTACCAGAACAGACGCGCCCACTCCATCAGAAACGAAATTCCCACCGGAACAGCTTCC
>OLSB01001388.1_pt1 | contig 23553 bp, 20 predicted proteins | sample 1672071 | NCBI WGS metagenome assembly OLSB01 (sample SAMEA3136642, study PRJEB25190) | human gut metagenome | biome: human gut; feature: human-associated habitat; material: faeces | place: Austria | collected 2013 | reverse complement strand
CGGAGCACCTGAAAAAGAACAGCCTGATACGATATGAGGAACTGTTCGGCGTGTAACACACTCAGCGCACAGAGAAAACACCCGATTTTTACCATAACACAGAGGGCGCACAATCCAGAAGTAAAATAGAATAGAACGAACAGCCGTGACACTTCAGCTGCACAGCGGAGGAACCCCCGTAAGTTAGCCTTTTAGCGCAAAAGCTAAACGACAACTTACGGGGGTTTTCTTATGTCTCCGGCACAATTTCATCATAGAGAGGCTTTTGTTCCGGCAGACAAAGACCTCTCTATTTTTTATGCCCAAACGCGCAGAACGCGCTGCCGTTCTCCTCCTCCGGTTTCTGAATTCCAAACAAAATTCAGAAATTCGGAGGATAAGACAATGGCATACAACAAGGCCAGTGAAGAAAGAAAATGGCGGCTCTGGAAAGAAGCCGAGGAAAAACAGCTGCGCGAGCTTGGCGTCAGCGAGGACAGGATTGCGCAGCTTCGTGCCTACGATTGGGAGATTTTCAATTCTGACCGGCGGTATTACGAACATCATGCGGATGGCGGCGATTATCTCGAACAGCTTGCAGCAGATGAGGAGAAACCGGATGTGAAAACCGTTTCGGATTTTCTGGACGGCATCGACAGCCCTGCGCTGTTCAGTCTGCTTTCTGAAACCGACCCGATCACCGTTCTGATTGCGCTGAGAAGATCTCAGGGAAAATCATTTTCCGAGATTTCTCTGGAGATCGGGTTATCCGAAAACACTGCGCACCGGCGCTGGACACGCCTGAAAGAAAAAATCAAAAAATCTCTTTGAGCCTGTCCGAAAACAAGCTTTCCCACCGGCTAAAGGGTGAGAGGAGCAAATGGGTCTGTCTGATAAAAACGATTCGTGCTCTGCTTGCTGAACCTTGAAAATTTCATACACATTCATCAGGTATGTTCCTGTGCGGGAGAGATTCTCCAGCTGCATGATGGTGCGCGATGACACGCCTGCCCGATTCGGGTGATTACGGAAAGCAAGGCGGTGAGCGATTCCGAACCAATCAGAAATATCCGGCTGCAACGGATAAGGCCATGAAACGCACAAGGGATAATGATACTTCCGTAATTCGCGGCCCGGCCACAATGAAGGCGGGGAGGTTAGATTCCTATGAGGCAGCTTCGCAGACTGCCGCCTGGTGAGTTCCCCGCCTCCGGGAGTCGTGGACGAATGGGAGGCAGTATATAGAATTTGAGGTTTGGGAGGTGAAGCCATTGCGGAAAAACTGGGAGTACCGGCGCGGAGACGTCTATCTGGCGAACCTCGATCCGGTTGTGGGTGCAGAGATCGGCGGTATCCGCCCGGTGATGATTCTTCAGAACAACACGGGTAATTTCTTCAGCCCCACGCTGATTGCCGCGCCGCTCACCTCCAACATTGATAAAAAGCCGAATCAGCCGACACATTTCCTGCTGGAACAGGTGCGAGGGCTGAGCCGACCTTCCATGGTGATTCTGGAGCAGCTGAAAACGCTGGATAAGCGCCGAATCATCAGATACATGGGACGAGTGGACAGCAATATTCTGTACAGCCCGGAATTCTGTAAGTGCCTTGCGGTGAGCCTGGCGCTTTATTTGTAATATGCAGGCACTCGCGATGAGTGCGGAAAGGAGCAGACCATGACACTGGATGAAATGAGAAAAGTGGACATCCGGACGGTTGACCCGGCAACGCTTCATGACCGCCGGGATGTGCGCATCGACAGCCGTCAGCCGAGAGAAAAACGCATTGCGTCTTATCTGAAGCAGATCGGCAATCCCTACTGCTACGTTGACGACGGTGTTGTCGTCAAGATCGGGTTTATGAACACCCGCGAAACGATTGATGACCGGCTGGAAGGCTATGCCCGCAGTCAGGTCAGCAAGGGATGAAACAAATATCGACATCATCGACTGTCCCGGATGATTTCAATACAATGATAGCGGAGGTGATTAAAATGCCAGACAGAATCTGGAACGCAGCAGAATATACCCGTCTTTCCCGCGATGACGGCGACAAGGCGGAGAGCAATTCCATAACGAGTCAGAAGGAGATCATCCGGGACTATGTGCGCAGGCATCCGGAATTTGTGATCGTTAAGGAGTATGCGGATGACGGCTATTCCGGCGTCAACTTTGAACGTCCGGGCTTCAGGCAGATGATGGAGGATATCAAGGCCAAGAAAATCGACTGTGTGATCTGCAAAGACCTCAGCCGGTTTGCCAGAAATTACATCGATGCAGGACGGTATCTGGAAAAGATTTTTCCGTTCATGGGCGTGCGGTTCATTGCCATCAATGACAACTATGATTCCTGCGGCGAAAAGGCGCAGTCCGATGCGCTGATCGTGCCGTTCAAGAATCTGATCAACGACGCCTATTGCCGCGACATATCCGTCAAGATTCGCTCTCAGCTGGACATCAAGCGCAAGATGGGCGACTTCATCGGAGCCTTTGCACCCTATGGCTACCGGAAGGACGAGGCGAATAGGAACAGACTGGTGGTGGATGAGGAGGCCGCCCGCACGGTGGAGCTGATCTTCCGGCTCCGCATACAGGGACTGTGCAATTCCGCCATTGCCGACCGGCTCAACAGAATGGGCGTCCTGAGCCCCATGGAATACAAGCAGGCGCAGGGCTTCAATTACTCCTGCGGATTCCGCAGCAACGAACAGGCAGAGTGGAGCCCCATGCTGGTGAAGCGAATCCTGTCCAATGAAATCTATATCGGAACGCTGATTCAGCATAAATCCGGCACTCCGAACCACAAAATCAAAAAGCGTGTGGAGTATGACCGGGATGAGTGGATTGTCATCGAGAACAACCATGAGCCCATTATCTGCCGCTCGGATTTTGATACCGTTCAGAATCTGATGCTGCGGGACGTCCGTACAGCGCCGAAGCAGGAAAAGGTTCATCTTTTCTCCGGCTTTGTGTTCTGCGGCGACTGCAAACATACCATGGTGCGGAAGACCGTCCCCAGCGGCGGGAAAAAGTATCATTACCTGGTCTGTTCCACCAACAAAGCGGGCAAGGGCTGTTCTCCGCATACATTCAGCGAGGACAAGCTGAAAGCAATTGTGCTCCGGGTGGTAAATGACCATATTGAGCTGATCGCCCAGGTGGAACAGGTGCTGGATTACATTGCATCGCTGCCGGAACAGGAGCGGCGAATCATCAATTATGACGCCCAGATGACGGCGCTGGAAAATGAAATCAAGCGGTATCAGGATTTGAAAATCAACCTGTATTCAGATATGGCAGACGGCGTGATCAGCCGCGAGGAATACAAGGAGTTCCATGCGGGTTATGACCGCAGGATCGCGGACAGGCAGCGCCAGCTTGGAAAGCTGAAGGACGAGCGCAGTCAGGCCATGGAGAACAGCTCCGGGAACATCGAGTGGATTGAACAGTTCAAGAAGTACCGGCATCTGACGGAGCTGGACAGGGAGTGCATCGTTCACCTGATTGAGAAAATCCTGATCTATGACGGCAAGCGCATCGAGGTGTGCTTCCGTTACAGAGATGAGCTGGAAAACGCATTGCAGTATATAGAACGGTTTGAGGATGTCCTTCCAGCTGAGGAAGGCGTAACAATGCCGGAGAGGAGGAACGCATAATGGCAAGAAAGAAAAGGCAGTATTTACAGCAGGAGCAGACGCAGGAACCGGTCAGCGCCATGCTGCCGTCCGTCTGGGAGACGGCCATCTACGCCCGACTCTCGGTTGAAAACAGCAAAAAGAATGATGATGGCGATTCCATCGAAGGTCAGATTGAGATCTGCCGGGACTATGTAGCGGAGCACCCGTATCTTCATTTGGCAGATACCTATGTGGATAACGGCTGGACCGGAACCAACACGGACCGCCCGGAGTTTCAGAGACTGCTTTCCGATATTCGGGAGGGAAAAATCAAGGCGCTGGTCATCAAGGATTTCAGCCGCTTCTCCCGTGATTATATCGAGGCAGGCAACCTGCTGGAGAACATCTTCCCGGCCATGGGCGTGCGGTTCATCTCGGTGGTTGACCGCTATGACAGCTTTGAAACGGACGGCTCCGCCAGCAGCCTGCTGATTCCGCTGAAAAACCTGATCAACAGCTTCTATTCCAGAGACCAGTCCAAGAAGGTGTCGCTGGCGGTTCATGCCAAACAGCTGGCCGGTGAACACATTCCCAGCATGATTCCCTACGGATACCGGAAATCGACCACACAGGAATACCGGTTTGAACCCGATCCGGAGACCGCACCGATTGTCATAAGAATCTATGCACAGTTTCTTAGCGGCACCGGAGCGCGTCCCATCGTGCGCCAACTGAATGAAGAAGGAATTCCTTCTCCCGGCAGGCTCCGCTATCTGCGCGGGCAGACAAAGCGGGCATGTTATTCCGACTGCCTCTGGACACAGCAGGTTATTAAACAGATATTGATGAATCCGACCTATATGGGCGACCTTGTCTTTGGGCGGATGCCGACGGCGCTGTATCTGGGACAGCCGGATTACCACTATGAACCGGATGAGAGTAAGTGGCGTATTCTGCCGGATATGCACGAAGCGCTGGTCAGCCGGGGTGACTTCTATCAGGTCAGAGAAATTCTGGAGGCAGGCCGCCGCGAGAATGAGGCCAAACTGGAAGCCAGCCGGAATTACCGCGAAAAGCATCCGCAGATCTTCAGAACCGGAATCGTCCGGTGCGGGCACTGCGGCTCCAACCTCGGTTACAGCCGCCACGGCGAGAAAAAAGAAGGTCGGTACAACTGCCGGAACAAGCAGTATGGCCGCTGCGATGTTGCCGTCGGCATCTCGGAGAAAAAGCTTGCGCCGATTGTCTGGAACGCGATTCAGATACAGTTTGCCCTGTTCGCGGATTTTGAGGAAGTGGCCGGGCGGCTGAAGGACAGCGGTATTCAGACGAAACGGCAGATCGAACTTCAGCAGGAAATGCTGGAAGTCAGCAACCAGCTGTCCGGTTATCAGAACAAACGGGAGCAGCTCTACAATGACTATGTGGACGGTATTCTCTCTGCCGGGGACTACATCGAGCTGAAAACCCGTTTTGACACCGCGTATCAGGAGCAGAGCTCCCGGCTCAATCAGCTGTCGGTGGAGCTGGCCAGGCTGAACCGGATGCTTTCTGATGAGAACAAGTGGCTTGTGAACATCCGGAATATCCGCAAGGCGCGGAAGCTGACGCCGGAAATCGCCCAGGCGATGATTGACCACATCAACGTATATAAAACCGGTTATGCCCAGCACAGGCTGGAGATCATATTCCGCTTTCAGGAGGAACGGGACGCGCTGGAAGCGGCTTATCACGAATTGGAAGGAGGCGAAGCCCGGTGAAAAAACTGTACCTGTACATCCGCCTGTCGGATGCCGATGATGACCTGAAATTTAAAACTGAGAGCGAGAGTATCGCCAATCAGCGCACGCTGCTGTATCGGTTTATCCGTGCCCGCCGGGAGTTTGACGGCTATGAAGTGGTTGAGTTCATCGATGACGGCTACTCCGGCACCAACGGCAACCGCCCGTCCTTTGAGCGGATGATTGAAAGCCTGAAAAACGGCGAGGCAAACGTGGTTATCTGTAAAGATTTCAGCCGCTTTTTCCGCGACTATGTGGAGATCGGCGACTATCTGGAGCGTATCTTTCCATTCCTGGGCGTTCGCTTCATTGCCGTCAACGACGGGTATGACAGCGATGATTACAAGGGCTCTACGGCCGGCATGGAAGTGGTCATGAAGTACATCGTCTACTCCTATTACAGCCGCGACCTGTCCCAGAAGATCAAAACCGTCATGAGTACCAGAAAGAGCAAAGGCGAGTTTGTCGCAGCGCAAGCTCCTTATGGATACATGAAAGACCCGAATGTAAAGCGGAAGATCATTCCCAATCCGGATACCGCGCCTGTGGTGCGGAAAATCTTCGACCTTGCGCTGGAAGGAAAAACGCCGGCAGAAATTGCTGTTATCCTGAACGATTATAAGCTGGAAACGCCGTCGGCTTACTTTAGGCGGATGAATCCTGACAGCAAAAAGTTCCGCACTTCTTCCAAGGAAGCCTGCTGGACGGTCAGCAATGTGCGGGAGATTCTGAAGCGCCGGGAGTATACCGGTGTGATGGTCATGAATCAGCGCCACTGGAAGGGGCTGGACAATCCCCGGACGGTTTGGACGGATGAATCCGAATGGCAGATCATTCCGGACTGCCATGAAGCCATTGTCAGCGAAAGCGAGTATGAAGAAGCGAAGAAGGTGTTCCGCAAAATCCGCAAGGGGTATGATCGGAGCCCTGATCAGTATCTGCTGCGCAGTCTGGTTCACTGCGGGGCCTGCGGACGCACCATGCAGCGGCAGAAACACTCCCCGGTGATTTACTACACCTGCCTCAAGTCTGTATCCAACAGAGAGACTGCCTGCCCGGTGGGCGAACGGTTCATTGAGGCTGACCTGGAGCGCATCGTGAAAAACGACCTGCTTGAAAAGCTCCGTCTGCTGGTAGATGCAGATGATCGCCTGTATGCGGCAGCAGCTGCCAGCGAAGGCACAGAGGAAAACATCAGATTCCGGCTGGAACAGATTGAAAAACGCATGAAGCAGATTTCTTTGAAGCGAACCGGAGCTTATGAGCGGTATGCTGATGGCTATCTGGATCGGGAGTTGTATCTGGCAGAACGTGACAAGCTTTATGCTGAAGCAGATACACTGACCGAGGAAAAAGATAAGCTGGAAAAGGAGCTTTTATCCCTTACTCGGAGCAAGAATAAGGATATGGAGGATGCCGTCAATAAGGCACAAGATGTTCTCTCAGCCAGCGAGCTCACTAATGAAATGCTCCTGTTCTTTATCGACCGCGTGAATGTGTACAGCGGCATGAGGGTGGAGATCATCTATCGCTTCTCCGATGAGATTGCAAGAGCCATCGAAGATATGAAGAATGGCTGAAAATAAGGCGCAGCGCGGTATCCAGATTGTTTTGGGCACCGCGCTGTGCTATAATTAGATTTGAGTAATTGGGCTCATATGAGGAAACCATTGCTCGGTTAAGCGCCACAAAGTGGTTTTGGAAACCTCATATTTTTTTAGTCTTTGCTTAACATCAGCAAATCCACCGTTCAAGGGCAGTCTGGATGCCGACACCGTTTCGGCAGATCTGCTGAAAGTCTGCAAGACCAAGAAAACGGAACTGCTGTTTTTGGCGCTGTTCCTGCGGATGCTCCGCATCGGCGGACGCTGCGCCTGCATCGTCCCAGACGGTGTGCTGTTCGGCTCTTCCACCGCACACAAAGCCATCCGCAAGGAGCTGGTGGACGGCAACCGGCTGGAGGCCGTGATCTCCATGCCCTCCGGCGTATTCAAGCCCTATGCAGGGGTGTCTACCGCTGTGTTGATTTTCACCAAGACAGGCCACGGTGGTACAGACAATGTGTGGTTCTATGATATGACCGCCGACGGCTTTTCGCTGGACGATAAGCGCAGCCCGGTGGCAGGCAACGATATCCCTGATATCATTGCACGGTTCCGCAATCCGGATGCCGAAAAAGACCGCCAGCGCACGGAAAAATCCTTCTTCGTGCCCAGGGCGGAGATCGTAGAAAATGGCTATGACCTGTCCATCAATAAATACAAGAAAACCGAGTATAAGCCCGTGGAGTACCCGCCGACCAGCGAGATTATGGCCCAGCTGCGGAAGCTGGAGCAGGAAATTGGCGCGGCGATGGATGAGTTGGAGGGGATGTTGAAATGAAAAAGAGAGTATATGACTACATTTGCAGCCACCCGGATGCAAGCATTCATGATATTGCGTCTGCAATAGATAAACCGGAAATGGAAGTCTTGAATATTGTAGATGCTCTTCATGGGGAAGGGTATATTACCTTAAGTCGAATGGTTCCGCTCAGCCCGGAGAACTTTGACAGCTGCCGATACTCTGCGACTGGCAAGCAATATTCTGGTGACTAAATTCGGATTTGTGGGAGACAATATGATGGAGCAAAAAAGACTGGGAGATATTGCTACATATATAAATGGCTTTGCATTCAAACCAGAGGATAGAAGTACAGTTGGATTACCAATTATTCGTATCCAGGACCTAACTGGCAATGCTTACGATTTGGGATTCTATGATGGCAGCTATCCCAAACGAATTGAAATCAATGACGGAGATGTGTTGATTTCATGGTCTGCAAGCCTTGGCGTTTATGTTTGGAACAGAGGAAAGGCGCTACTCAACCAGCACATCTTTAAGGTGGCATTTGATAAATGCGATGTAAACAGAGAATTCTTTGTTTACGCTGTTCGTCACAAGCTAAAGGAAATGGAGTCAAAAACGCATGGTGCAACAATGAAGCACATAGTCAAAAAGGATTTTGACAATACATTGATCCCATTTCCCACTTTAAATGAACAGGGGAAAATTGCAAAATTGCTTGATACGGCGGCCACAATAATATCAGCTCGCCAGCAGCAGCTCCAAAAGCTGGACGACCTCGTCAAAGCCCGATTTGTCGAGATGTTTGGGGATCCAATTTCCAATCCGAAGGGATGGAAAAAAGATAAAGCCGAAAGCCACATTGATTTGCTTTCGGGATACCCTTTCCAAAGTGAGCAATATGTCAATGATGGTATCAACATCTGCGGTGGATTAATTATTATGCCTCAGAAAATCCTATGGCAGGATTGTAGACATTGGCCGTCTGTAGATGGATATGAAGATTATTTGTTGGCCGAAGATGATATTGTTATGGCTCTTGACCGTCCTTGGATTTCTGAAGGCTTCAAGATTGCACAAGTTGATTCAACTCATCTTCCTGCGTTGCTTATTCAACGGACTGCAAGAATCAGGGGCATAGATGTTAATCAGCAGTTTTTGTTCCATTGCTTCGTGAACGGCGGATTTGATAAACACAGTAATGTTACTGGCTCATTAGTACCGCACATATCGGCGAAAGACATTCGGAGCTTTGAGATACTTCTACCGCCAATTAAACTACAAAAACAATTTGCTGCTTTCGTCAAGCAAGTCGACAAATCAAAAGTTGCCATACAGAAAGCGTTGGACGAAGCACAACTGTTGTTTGACAGTTTAATGCAGAAATATTTCGGGTAAAAGATAAGGAGATATATTATGACCAACTTTGACATTTTCCTCTCCACCCCGCAATTTGAGCCTTTCGCCTCCGTGGCCGTCTCCGCCGAGCGGATTCTACATATCGACCCGTCCGCCTGCGTCTTGAACTGCCGCAGGGCGATGGAGTTTGCCGTGAAGTGGATGTACTCCGTGGACAAGGCGCTGGTTATGCCTTATCAGGATTCTCTGGTGAGCCTCATGAATGCCGAAGACTTCCGGGACATCGTGGGCGCGGACATCTGGCGGCGGATGGATCTGATCCGCCGCATGGGAAACAATGCCGCCCACACCGGCAAGAAAATCACCGAGGAGCAGGCGGCGCTGTGTCTGGAAAACCTCTATGTATTCTTGGACTTCGTGGCCTATTGCTACGGTGAAAACTACACAGAGGGGCATTTTGACCGTTCCTTGCTGATGCAGCCCGCCGAAGCGCCCGCAGTTCCTTCGCAGACGATACCCGATGTGGATTTTGCAGCCCTCATGGCGGAGAACGCTGCGCTGAAGGAGGAACTCACCGCCCGCCGAGCCGAGCAGCAGCAGACCTATGTGCCCAAGCCCCTCGACCTGTCTGAGTACAAGACCCGCAAGCTGTATATCGACACCATGCTCACAGATGCGGGCTGGACAGAGGGCAAGGACTGGCTGAATGAGGTGGAGCTGCCCGGTATGCCAAACAAGTCCGAGGTGGGTTATGCGGACTATGTGCTCTACGGCGATGATGGCCGCCCGCTGGCAGTGGTGGAAGCCAAGCGCACCTGCGTGGACGTAGCTAAGGGCCGCCAACAGGCAAAGCTCTATGCAGACCTGCTGGAAAAGAAGTATCACCGCCGCCCGGTCATTTTCCTGACCAATGGCTTTGAGACCCGCATTACGGACAATATCTATCCCGAACGCAAGTGTGCCGCTATCTACTCCAAGCGGGATCTGGAAAAACTGTTCAATCTCCAGACCATGCGGACAAGCCTGAAAAATGTCATGGTGGATCGGAAGATAGCCGGACGCTATTATCAGGAGGGCGCGATCAAGGCTGCCTGCGATGCCTTTGCCCGCAACCGGCGCAAGGCGCTGCTGGTCATGGCCACCGGCTCCGGAAAAACGAGAACAGTTATTGCCCTATGCGATGTGCTGCTCCAGCACGGCTGGGTGAAAAATATCCTGTTTCTTGCTGACCGCAACAGTCTGGTAACGCAGGCAAAGCGCAGCTTTGTGAATCTGCTGCCCGATCTCTCCGTTACCAATCTCTGCGAGGAGAAGGATAACTACACCGCTCACTGCGTCTTTTCTACTTATCAGACCATGTACAATGTCATTGACAGCGTACAGGATGAAGACGGCAAGCTCTTTACCTGTGGGCACTTTGACCTTGTGATCTGCGACGAAGCGCACCGCTCGGTTTATAACAAATACCGGGATATTTTCAATTATTTCGACGCGCCGCTGGTTGGACTGACGGCCACGCCCAAGGATGAGATTGACAAGAATACCTATGAGATATTTGAGTTGGAAAATGGCGTGCCCACCTATGGCTATGAGCTGTCACAGGCGGTCAAGGACGGGTATCTGGTGGATTTCCTGTCTGTAGAAACGAAGCTGAAATTCATTGAACAGGGCATTGTCTACGATGAACTTTCCGACGCGGACAAGCGGGCTTACGAGGACACTTTTGAGGACGAGAATGGTGAACTTCCGGAGAGTATTGCATCGTCGGCGCTGAACGAGTGGATTTTCAATGAAGATACCATCCGGCAGGTGTTGAATACGCTGATGACCAATGGCCTGACCATCGACTATGGCAGCAAATTGGGCAAAACCATCATCTTTGCAAAGAACCACATCCACGCCGAGAAAATCCTTGAGGTATTCAACAAGGAATATCCGCACTTGCCCGGTTTCGCCAAAGTCATCGACAACTATATGACCTATGCGCAAAGCGCCATCGATGAGTTTTCTGATCCGAAAAAGCTGCCGCAGATTGCCATTTCTGTAGATATGCTGGACACCGGCATTGACGTGCCGGAGGTGCTGAATCTAGTGTTTTTCAAGAAGGTCATGAGCAAGGCGAAGTTCTGGCAGATGATCGGGCGCGGCACCCGTCTGTGCCCGAGGCTGATGGACGGTAAGGATAAGGACAAGTTCTACATCTTTGACTTTTGCGGCAACTTTGAGTTCTTTCGCATGAACAAGGGACGGCCCACTGCCAATATGATTGCCTTACAAGGAGCGATCTTCCATCTGAAGGCCCAAATTGCGTTCAAATTGCAAGACTTGGCGTATCAGACAACGGACTTGATTGCCTTCCGCAAGACGCTGGTGGAGGACATGGTGCGCAAGGTGCAGGAGTTGAACAAGGATAATTTTGCGGTTCGACAGCACCTGAAATATGTGGAGCGGTATGCCGAACCGGACAGTTACAATGCCTTGACCTATGAGGACACGCTGCTCATGGGGCAGGAGCTTGCACCGCTCATCACGCCGGAAGAGGACGATGCTAAGGCGCTGCGGTTCGATGCGCTGATATACGGCATTGAGCTTGCCTATCTCGCCGGAAAGAAATACGGCAAAGCCCGCAGCGACCTGTTCAAGAAAGTTTCCGCCGTTGCATCTGTGGCGAACATCCCAGAAATCATGGCTCAAGCCGAATTGATCGACAAAATTCTGCATACGGACTATGTAGAGAATGCCGGAATCAACGAATTTGAGCATATCCGGGAAAATCTGCGAGACCTTATGAAGTATATCCCGCAAACCAGCGTGCGCTATGATACGAATTTTGATGATGAGATTCTCTCTGTAGACTGGAATGAATCAGATTTGGAAAATGATGACCTTAAGAACTACAAGGCTAAAGCAGAATTCTATGTGCGGCAGCACATGGACAATGTGGTGATTGCCAAACTCAAAAGCAATGTCCCCCTGACCGCGGAAGATGTACAGGCGCTGGAGAAAATTCTTTGGAGTGAAGTCGGCACCAAGCAGGACTATGAGGCCGAGTATGGGCAAAAGCCGCTGGGCGAGTTCGTGCGAGAAATCGTCGGGGTTGACATGAACGCGGCAAAGGAGGCGTTTGCGCAGTATCTGAACGATGCCAGCTTGGACAGCAGGCAGATTTACTTCGTAAACCAGATTGTGGAGTACATTGTTCATAACGGCATGATGAAAGATATGTCCGTTTTGCAGGAAGCACCGTTTACCGACTACGGCAGCATCGTGGAAGTGTTCACAGACCTGTCCGTGTGGGCAGGCATCCGACAGGCGATTGAACGGGTCAATGCCAATGCGTTGGCGGCGTAAAAAAATTCATTGATTAGGAGGGAACACAATATGGCAAAAGACTTGACAGTATCTCGTATTGATCGTCAGAATATTCTCAACAATGACTTGGCCGTACAGGAGATTCAAGAAAAATCGGGAATCCAAGGAATCTTGTGGGAAAATAAAATATACATCACCAGAGAAGATGTTGCTACATTTTTTGAAGTTGATATTCGGACAATCAGCAGATATATAGAGCAAAATAACGAGGAACTAACGCAAAATGGTTATGAAGTTCTCCGGGGAAAACGACTTAAAGACTTTCTCGAAGCAGGGCAGGAGAGATTTGCTAAGGACATTTATGTCCCTAGCAAAATTCGTCAACTTGGTGTTTTTGACTTCAAGTCATTTCTGAATTTGGCAATGCTTCTTTCCGAGAGCGATCGAGCAAAAGCATTACGACAAATGATGCTCGATATCGTTATTGATTTGATTAATCGGAAAACCGGCGGTGGAACAAAATACATTAACCAGCGAGATAAGGACTTTGTGTTTGCATCGCTTCAAGAAGATAACTATCGTAGAAATTTTACAGATACACTTAAAGAATGTGTTGAAGATGACAAATATAAGTATGCTCGGTTTACTGATATGATTTATGTCAGTATTTTTCGTGAGAAGGCGAAAGAATACAAGAAAATATTAGACCTAAAGGCCAACGAGAAAATTCGCGACACATTTTACAGTGAAATTTTAGATATTATTGCCGCATATGAAAGCGGCCTGGCAGACGCTATTCGCAAAAAGAATACTGAGTTGAACCGCAAAATGACAATATCCGAAACAGAGATATTGTTTCATGAGTTTGAAAATATGGCATTGTGGAAACCACTGATTCAAAGAGGGCGCATTAAAATGGCTAGCCGGGATATGGCGTTAAGAGATGCGTTCCATTACCAGCTTTCTGAGTATATCCAGCCTCTTGAGAAAGACGAGTATCAAAAGTTCCTAGGAGCAACAGGAGATGAACTTGAAAGACTTATGGAGGAAAATAAAGATGTGCTTAAACGGCTAAAGGAGCGTAATTAAATGGAAGGCCTAGTGTATCTTACGCTTGAGCAAGCAGAGCGCACACACGAGAAGACAATCCAATATAGTGGCGGTGGAACTTATGAGCATTTTGATTTAGGACGGTTGGAGAGCGTTTTACATAATATACAAAACGATGATTACTATCCAACGTTTGAGGAAAAACTGACGCACCTCTTTTTTTGTGTTTGCGAATTTCATTGCTTTGCCGATGGTAACAAACGTCTCGCCATAACACTGAGTGCGCAGTTTCTTTTGTTAAATGGTTATATTGCGGTAGCGAAAAGCTTTTTTACGGTGATGGAAAATATCAGCTATCAGGTTGCTGCTGGGAAAATCGATAAAGACCTGTTGCTTCGAATAATTACCGCCGTGATGGATGGCACATATGATACAGATGAGGAACTGAAAATTGAGATTATTCATGCGACCGAGTAGCCAATCAACAGAATACTTCCTTTAGCGTCATGGTAAAATGCCGCACGATGCCTGCATCGGCCACCGTGCGGCGTTTTCCTTCTGTTTCACCCTCTCCCGTATTCCCACGGCTAAGACCTACCATTTCGTCACTATGTACTACTTCCACCCATTCCGTTTGGCCAAATCATCCATCGCTGCGCAGAACCGCTCCCACCGTGCCAATGTTATCTGTGACGGGTCGCCTTCGCGTATTCTCAGCGTTCTTCGTATCTCCTTGGGTATGACTACGCGGCCCAGCTCATCAATTCTCCGCACAATTCCGGTTGCCTTCATGGTTCTCTATTCCTCCTGAATAATTCATTTCCATGCTTGCCATATCATGTTTTGTATCGGTAGTATGTGGAAGGATAAGGGGGATTATGCATGAAAGCAAACTATTATGCAGCGGTGCAAAGTTTTTTGCAATTGACGCTGCATTATACGAATGCTAAGATTTAGCTATAAAGTTAGTTGTCGATAACCTTATTGTTTTTCTGTATTTGTGGTTTATATTTTTAGCGGAGGATAGCTATGCTGGAACATTACCTTGACCAACTTGGCGATATGCTGCACCTGTGTGCGGATACAGACGGCATACTTATCGTCAATAAACAAGGCGTTATTGAATACCACAGCATGCCCATGCCCGCCTATTACACACACGAGGACACCGTAGGAAAACATATATTAGATATTTACCCAAGCCTTACCGAAGAAACATCCACCATACTTACCGTGCTGCGCACAGGCATTCCTTCTTATCAAAAAGTGCAGCGCCTTATAAACGACCGCGGGCAAAACGTAACGCTTGAATCAACAACTCTACCTATAATAGTTGGCAGCAATGTTGAAGGCGTTGTAGATTCATCTCACTTTTTTGAAATAGGCCACCGGGTAGTGCGCAGCGGCCCTAATGGCGAGCTTTCAACGCTGGACAGTATAATAACCGAAAACACATGCATGAAAAAGCTGAAACAGCGCATATGGGACGCCGCGCAAACCAATTCTCCCGCCATTATATACGGCGAAATAGGCACGGGCAAAAAGCTTGCGGCAGAGGCGCTTCATCGCGAAGGCCCGCGCGCAAACGGCCCGTTTATAGTGCAAAACTGCGCCGCCATGCACGATGATGACAATCCGTTTTACTGCGAATCTGCCGGTGCTGAAAAGAATCTTTTTGAACTTGCGGACGGCGGCACGCTGCTTCTGGATGAATTTGATTGCCTGAGTCACACATTGCAGGCAAAGCTGATCAAGGCCCTCAGCCGCAATAAGCGCCACGCTATCAATGCGCCGAACGCCGCGTATGACGTGCGCGTAGTTGCCGCCATGAACGATGATCCTTATGCCGCCCTGCGCGAAAAACGGCTTAGGGAAGATCTTTATTATAAGCTTGGCGTTATAAAATTGCGAATGCCTCCGCTTAGGGAACACGCTGACGATATACCGCTGCTGATGCGCTATTTTATCGATAAATATAATCTCGAGATGAAGCGAAGCGTGCACGTTGTGAGCAGCATGGTTGAGAGCATACTTCGCCAGTATAGCTGGCCGGGTAACGTTCAGGAGCTAAAAAATGTTATAGAGGGCGCGCTCGTATCCATGCGTTCCGATACACTCAGAATAAACGACGTCCGGGAGGTGCTGCTTTCCGTATCCGGCCGCGGTTCTCTCCCCGGTATGCTGGATAGCACTCCTCCCGCCAATTCCGAAAGCTTTTCTTTGAATGAAGCGCTTGAAAATTACGAAAAAGGCATAATACTGCAAGCGTTGCAGGAAACTCACTCCATATCCCAGGCAGCAAGAAGGCTTGGCATTTCCCGTCAAAATCTTCAATACAGGCTGCAAAAATACAATATCTGACCTCCACGCTAACTGAATCTTTAATACACTTTGAAGGAGAACGAACAATGCGCAGATTATGGTACAACGCAACTGTTGCCAGCATGGATGGCAACATGAACGCCTATCAGGCCATCGGCACAGATGGCATCAAAATAGTGTTCCTTGGCAGCAGCGCGGATGCCGAGCGTCAAAGCTGGGACGAGAAGCGCAATATGAACGGGGCTATGATATTGCCCGGATTCAATGATACCCATATGCATATGCTCTATTATGCCACATTCAGCCGCAGCGTTATGCTGTTCGGTGTGGATTCGATAGACGGCATGGTTGGACGGCTGCGCAATCGAATAGCAAAAGAACAACCTTCTTATGTAATAGGTGTGGGCTGGAACCAGGAGTACATGAAGGAAGGCCGCCTTATTACAAAGGCAGACCTTGACCGTGTATCGCGCGACATACCCGTATTTGCCGTGCGCGCATGCATACATGTTGCCGCATGCAATAGCGCAGCACTTGAACTGATAAGCAAAGCGGAGCTTAGCGATGATATTCGCGTTGGTATAGATTACGCTACCGGCATACTTCGTGAAAGCGCCGTTGGGCTGTACCGCACGGTCGTGCCGCCGCTTAGCGATGCGGAAATAGAATCGCTTATACTCGACACTCAAAAGAAGCTGAATGCGGACGGCATAACCGCCATACACACAGATGACCTTGCCTCCGTCCCCGGCGTTGAAGGCGAAAGGCTTCTTAGCATATTCAAGCGCATGGATGACGAAGGCAAGCTTACCGTTCGCATTATAGAGCAGGCGCAGGGATATGGCGATGGTTTCAAAAGCGTACTCTCCATGCGCGATGCCACTCTTAACTCAGGCGGACTTTTCCGCGTATATACCCGTAAATTGCTGCTTGATGGTTCCCTTGGCGCAAAATCCGCCGAAATGATAAACGGCTATATTGACGATCCTTCAAACCACGGCATAGCAAATTTCAGCGTGGATGAGCTTTATCATCTCATTCGCGAAGCCAATGCCAACCGCATGGACGTTGCCGCTCACGCGATAGGCGATTTGGCCTTGAAACAGCTTTGCGACATATTTGAGCGCGTGCTCAATGAAGATCCATGGCCGCAGCATAGGCACGGCGTTGTACATGCGCAAATAACCACGCCGGAGCTGCTTAGCCGTATGAAAAAGCTGGGGCTTCAGGCGTATATACAGCCCATTTTTATAGACGCAGACATGAACGTAGTCGCGGAACGCATCGGCGAAAAACGCGCAGCAGAATGCTACCAATGGAAAACTATGCGCGATATGGGCATACATACAAGCGGCGGGTCGGACTGTCCTGTTGAACCTTTCAACATTCTTGACAATATGCGCAGCGCTATCACGCGGAAGAACCGCGCCGGCACAAAAACATATCTTATTGATCAGGCTTTGAGCACCGCGGACGCAATACGCCTGTTCACAAGCGATGCCGCATGGGCCGCGCGCGATGAAAACATACGCGGCACGCTTGAAATAGGCAAACTTGCCGATATGACAATACTCGACAAAAACCTTTTCGCAATCAATCCTGATACCTTTACAAGCGTAAACGTTTTAGAAACCGTTGTAAACGGCATTACGGTATTCCAAGCGTAACAGCCGCTGCGTATACAAAACCACATAAGAAGGAGGATATGCATGACAAACAAAATATTTGAAAAAGCCATCGGCATTAAGGATCAGCTCATTAGCGACCGCAGGGCGCTGCACAGGATTCCCGAATTTGGTGTATCCACGCCTAAGACAGCAGCATATGTGGCCGCACGCCTTAACGAAATGGGCATTCCCAATCGCCATTGCGGCGTACATCGTCCTGAGGACAGGGAAATCGCCGTGCTTTCCGGCTGCCCTGATGCTCCCGACTCAACGGGCGTAGTGGGGCTTATCGGCAAAAGCGGTCCGTGCTTTATGCTGCGCGCCGATATGGACGGGCTTCCCATAAAGGAAGAAACCGGCCTTGATTACAGTTCCGAAAACGACTGCGGACATATGTGCGGTCATGATGCGCACGCGGCAATGCTCCTCGGCGCGGCAAGGATACTTAAAGACATGGAAGCCGAGCTTCCCGGTCAGATAAAGCTTATGTTCCAGCCCGGCGAAGAAATGGGCTACGGCTCAAAGACCATGATAGAGGACGGTTTGCTTGAAAATCCTCCCGTTGAGGCAGCTATGGCGCTGCACGTTTGGCCGCAGATGGACGTTGGACAACTCTATTTCAGTCCCACCGTTACCTCCGGCTCAATGGCCACGTTCTATATCGCAATAGAAGGTAAGGGCGGGCATTCTTCCGAGCCGCAAAAGACAATAGACCCCGTTATGATAGCAAGCGAGCTGAGCAGCGCGCTCAATCTTATCATCCCGCGCGAAGTAAATCCCGATATATTTGCCACTCTTACCGTGGGGCTTATAAAGTCCGGCACCGCATCAAACATAATCCCCGGTACGGCAGAAATGGCCATATCCATAAGGACGCTCGATCCGGATGTATATGATTATTTGCTTAAACGCGTGCCCGAAGTTGCTAATGGCTACATCACAGCATGGCGCGGCAAGTATACGCTGAGGATACACAAAACGCCGGGTACCGTATGCAATGCCGTCCTTTCCGCAGAAATGAGCAAATATGTTGGTGAAATACTCGGGCAGGAAAACGTCTGCCAGGCGCCGCCCATGAAAGGTGCGGAAGATTTTGCGTATGTAAGCAAATGCGTTCCGTCCTTCTTCGGCTTCCTTGGCGCAGGCGGCGCAGATTATTACCCGCTGCATAATAGCCGCACCATAATTGATGAAAACGTGCTCCCCTACGGCGCTGCAATACTTGCCAACTGCGCCGTGGAGTGGCTAAATTCTCATAAATAATTAAAAGGAGATAAACCAATGAGCGACAACACCAAGAAGAAAAAGCAGTTCCGTTTGCCGCATATGTATCTGGTAATTGCGATACTTATGCTGTTCGTCAGTCTGCTGACCTATGTTGTTCCCGCCGGCTCATATACCCGCGGAGACAATGGCGCCGTCGATCCCGACAGCTTCACCTATACCGATAGTTCACCCGTCGGCATACTCAGCTTTTTTACCTCCATCCATAAGGGCTTTGTGGACAGCGCGAGCATAATTGCCACCGTGCTGCTGGTTACCGGCTGCATAGAAATCCTCAATGCCACCGGAACGTTTTCCGCGGGCATACAGCGCATGATACGCGGGGTCAAAGGCAAAAACATTGTGGTCGTAATATTGTTTTACACCATATTCACCGCCATGGGCGTTATAGGCTACCTTGATGGCCTGTATCCCTTCTATGCAATAGTTATTTCAATATTCATGAGCCTTGGTTACGATCGCATGGTCGGCACCGCAATCATAATGCTTTCCACAGCCGTGGGCTTCACCAGCGGCCTTGTGAACCCCTATACCACCGGCATAAGCCAAACCCTCGTGGGCCTTCCCATGTATTCCGGCCTTGGCTTCCGCTGCATAGGCCTTGTAGTGTTCTATGTTATAGGTCTGTTCTTCCTTGTCCGCTATGCGCGTCAAATTGAAAAAGACCCCGCGAAGAGCATAATGGGCGCCAACTTCCGCGAAGAGCAGGTTGCCCCGCTCAAAATGCAGGAAGGCCTTGATTTCAATGCCAAGCGCATAATAACCCTTGTCGCGTTCGTCGCCAGCATAGTGCTAACCGTTATAGGTGCGCTCAACTGGGGCTGGGGTATGCCTGAAATAGCCGCGCTGTATTTCCCCGTTGTAATATTGGCCGTTATTCTTTTCAAGATGAATCCCAACGAAGCCTGCGGTCACTTCATAAAGGGTATGCAGAACGTTGTCGGTACCACGCTGGTTATCGGCCTTTCCCGTTCGGTATCCGTGCTGCTCTCCTCCGGCAACATAATCGATACGTTTATACACGCCATGTCCTCCATGCTTGGCAATGCAAACCGCGTCGTTACCCTGCTTGTAATATACCTGTTCGTAACTCTGTTCAACTTCTTCGTGGCTTCCGGTTCCGGCAAGGCCATGATGATGATGCCCATAATGCGTCCCTTGGGTGAAATACTCGGCATCAATCAGCAGGTAATGGTTCTTGCCTATCAGTATGGCGATGGCCTTACCAACACCTTCTGGCCCACCAGCTCCGTTGCGCAGCTTTCCCTGTGCGGCATGGACTACGGCAAGTGGATAAAGTTTGCCTGGAAGGTATATCTCTGCCTCATAGCCGCGGCCTTCGTGCTGATCGTAATCGCAGACAAAATCGGCTACGGTCCGTTCTAAGCCGAATAAACGGCATAAGCAATACCCACGCAGGAGCTTCCCGCGTGGGTATTTATTTGCATCGGTTTTATTTTCCCTCACTCAAACTTCGGCGTATACATGCTCTTGCCGTGCAGCTTGAACAGCTTACCGTTGGCAATAACGGTGTCTATCGCAAGCGTGTCGCTCAGCAGCAGTATGTCCGCGCAGGAGTCTGCGGCAAGAAGGCCCTTGTACGGGTAAAGCTTCAGTGCCTTGGCGGGGTTCTCGGTAAGCACCCGTATGGCGTCCGAATACTTGTAGCCGAATTCGTTCACCATGGCGCATATCACGTCGTGATCCGCGCTCACGCGGCCTGCGGTGATGCCGATGAGCTCCTTATTTTCGTTCCACATGGGCAGGCTGCCGTTTCCGTCGGAGCTGAGCGTAACCCTGTCCTTGGGCGCGCGGGAGAAGGCTGTGTTCAGTATGCCCGCAACGTATGAAGGATTGGTGCCGGCAGTAAAGTCTATGTAGCCGCCAAGGCTTGCAAATTCAACCGCCTGATCCATGTGGCGGCTCAGGTGAGTGGGCCTGAACACGCTCACGGGCAGGTCGCTGGTTTTCACTATGTCTATTATCTTGCGCAGCTCTTCTTCGCCGGAGCCGGTGTGCAGATGCACTATGCCCGCCTTGCCGGAGAGCATGCCGCCCATGCGCGCCGCGTGGCCAAGGCGCGTAAGCTCGTTCTTCGTTATGCCGGAGCCGCGGTGGTCGGATATTGCCACCTTCACGCCTATTATCTCCTGAATAAACGTTATGTCGTCTGTCACGGAGCCGGTAAGGGTGTGCGTCGGGTACCAATATGAGCCGGTAAGGCAATACGCCGTCCAGCCTTCCTCGTTAAACGCCTTCGTCTTGGCAACAAGGTTGGCAACGCTGCGCGTTGTGCCGTCCGTACCGAGCAGGCCCACAACGGTAGTCACGCCCGCATCCACAAGCTGTGACAGCTTCAGCGGGGGCACCTGATTGGAAAAGCCGCCTTCACCGCCGCCGCCCGTTATATGCACATGCTGATCAATATAGCCCGGCGCGGCAACAAGGCCCCCACCGTCTATCGTCTGCTCTATCAGCCTTTCAGGCACGTCTATGTTCGGGGCGATCTCTATTATGTCCCTGCCGCATATCAATATGTCCTGCACGTCCGCCGACTTGTCATACGGCCGAACGTTTTTCAATAAAATCATATCGTTGTTTCCTTTCTGCATAAATGCTGCTGCTATTTAATCATACAAATGGCAATATACGCAATGGGTTTTATCAATAAATCAACTCCCCCGAATAAAACTCCCGCATATCGTCCAGCCTTATGCAGGCCAGGCGGCCTATGAATTCGGCGTTTTTATCCTGCACGTCAGGATAGGCGGAGCCGCAGTCTATGTCCATGCGATCAGGGCCGTGCCATATGCGCATGGGCGAACCATCCTGATAATGATGGCTGGTGGTATGACCGAATATCATTGTGTATTCGCCGCTAAGCGGCGCCTCTCCGGACTGCCTGTCCCATACGGAAAAGTATTTTTCGCCAAGCTGCGGCCGCTTTGCAAGATAGAAAAGCTCCTTCGGCATGGCGTGGACAAGCTTGTATCGCCTGCCGTTCACGGTTATGTCCAGCTCCGTCGGCAGCGCGTCTATCCAATCAAAAAGGGATTCCCGCTCCGCTTCGCTCAGCTTTTTTATGTCCCTGTGCGTAACGTCCCCGCCGTTTCTGTACCAATGCTCGCGCCGCTGCTCCTGTGTCCTGTCCGCCGGGTCGTAGCCCGCGCGCAGCAGGCACAGCATCATGTATTCATGGTTGCCCAGTATCATGCGCATGTTCTTCGCCGCCCGTATGCGCTGCAAAAGCTCCACGCCGTGTTCCCCGCGGTCTATAACGTCCCCCAGTATATAAAGCGTATCCTCATCCGTCAGCTTAATCTGTTCCATTACTGCGTCGAACCGGCGCCTGCTGCCGTGTATATCGCTCATAACGTATATCATGCCCGTAAATTCCTCCGTTGCCATGCCTGTAATTTTAGCAAAGCGCGGCATCGTTTGCAAGCTGTCGCAGGAGGGCTGTTTTGTGGTATAATCATATCTGCCTTTTGGCAAAACGAGAATAATGCGAGGTTTAATTATAATGAACGATAAAGAAGCGCGGGAGATACGCCGCCGGTTCAAGCCGGATAAAACATGGATAAACGCCGTGCACGGCTGCTACGTTAATGAATCAAAGAAGGTTATAAGCACCTTCCGTGAAAGTATTCAGACAATGGTGCAGGATGAATCGGAACGGTTCCTTGCCCTGCTGAAGAAGCCTATTTCCGGCACTATAGGCCGCAGCCTTATCAACCTTGAATTCAGCGCGCGGCAGGTCATGGAAAGCGAGGAGCATAAGCTGCTCATGGCCATGCGCGCATGCGGCCTTGAAAACGAGGAACTGCTTGCCGCGTTCTACAACCGCGTGGCGCAGACGCTGAACATAGACGGCGGTTATATAATACTGCTCGTGTACGACACTTATTCCGTCCCCTACCGAAGCAGCGACGGCCATGCGCAGCACGATGCATCGGACGAGGAATTCAGCTACTTCATTTGCAGCATATGCCCCGTTAAGCAGACCCAGCCCGTATTGAGCTATCAGCTTGCGGAAAACTGCTTCAACGCGCTCAACAACGGCTTTGCCGTGTCCGCGCCGCAGCTGGGCTTCATGTTCCCCGCGTTCGATAACCGCGCCGCAAACATATACGCAACGCTTTATTACACCAAGAGCACAGCCGATAACCATCCGGAGTTCACCACGGCCGTTTTCGGTATAGAGCCGCCCATGCCCGCAGCATCGCAAAAGGAGGTTTTCAGCGAAATACTTTCGGAAGCGCTGGCGGAAGAATGCCGCATAGAAACCGTGCAGTCCGTGCAGGAGCATATAGGCCAAATAATGGAAATGCATAAGGAAAACCATGTTGAGGAGCCGCTCGCCCTATCCAAAAACGAGCTTGGCGCGGTGCTTGGCCAGTGCGGCGTATCGGCGGAGCGCGTGCAGGCGTTTTCCGATGCGTTCGATGCGCACTTCGGCACGGACGCGGCCCTTCCGCCCGTGAACATGATAGACAAAAAGCAATTCGTCATAACCACGCCGGAGGTCACCGTGAAGGTTGACCCGGAGCGCAGCGACATGATAGAGCTGCGCAAAATAGACGGCCTGAAATACATTCTCATCCCCGCGGACGACATCGTGGAGGTAAACGGCGTAAAGGTGCAGTTTGGGGAGGAATAACGGCAGATCACAAAAAGTCCGGCTTACGTCGGGCTTTTCATATATTCCACGGCGAATATTACCCCGCGTTGCTTGCAGTAAAGCTCAGTGTTGTGCGGCAGACCGTCTCAAAGTGGGGGCAAGGAGTTTCCCAAAGTTAAGGAGACTGACATACCAACCACCAAAACCCACGCTTAC
>OLSB01001382.1_pt1 | contig 23629 bp, 15 predicted proteins | sample 1672071 | NCBI WGS metagenome assembly OLSB01 (sample SAMEA3136642, study PRJEB25190) | human gut metagenome | biome: human gut; feature: human-associated habitat; material: faeces | place: Austria | collected 2013 | reverse complement strand
CCAACGACCTCCGGGTTATGAGCCCGACGAGCTACCAACTGCTCTACCCCGCGATATTGTCTTTTCGGATGAAATAACGTCTGTCTTGCGGTACCGGCAAATCTGAAAAGTAAGATTGGTGCCGGAAACCGGGCTCGAACCGGTACGTGACTTTCGTCACACGGGATTTTAAGTCCCGGGCGTCTGCCAATTTCGCCACTCCGGCATACGAAAACCTTCATCCGAACGCACTATATTATAGCACATACTTCTTAATGTGTCAAGTGTTTTGCGCCAAATTATCAAAATACATTTTACGCTGCAGGGCAAGCGCGTGAGCGGGGGCACGAAAAACGTCGTGATTTGCCATGCCGCGTCGAACGGCAAATTATGCTTTATTTCATCTTCTCCCAACGTTCTTTCGTCAGGATGTTTGTGTGATCGGTTCTTACCTCATCGAGAAGCGGAACGGGAACCTCACTGTCCGTATGATGAAATACAAATCCCAATTTTTCCTGAACCCGCTTTGATTTTTGATTTCCGTCGAAATAACGGCACCACACCGTCGTCATACCGAGGTCCTCAAATCCTCTTCTGATAAGTTCCGCGGCGGCTTCGGGGATGTATCCTCTCCCCCAAAACGGCTTGCCGAGCCAATATCCGAGCTCGCATTCGTCGTCACGCTTTGTTACATCCGTATGCCCGTTCAATATAAGTTCGATAGCGCCGATTGCGGTGTTGCTGCCTTTTTCGCATACCGCGTAGCATTCCGCGCCGTTTAATACGTTTTTTATCACATTTCTGCTTTCCTCGACGGATTTGTGCGGAGGCCAGCCCGCAATCGGACCGACATCCGGATCCTTTGCGTATTCAAAAAGATCGGCATCATCCGCCTCGGTCCACTTCCTCAGTATCAGTCTTTTCGTTTCCAGCATAGCTTTCGCTCCTTTCGAAATCTGCTGCCGCGCCTCGATCGGTCTCGGATTCGCACGATGTGGAGGCTTTTGCAAAGATTATATCACATCCGGCGTCCCGCTGCAAGTGCGGCATTATCTCAGAATTATCCGAACGGCATCCGTGTGGGAAACGGTGTTATCGAGATCACCGGAAAGACCGGGAAGGAGTATACGCGATCCGGATACTCGCAGTACATCGAAAGAAACGACGGTCAGGTTTACGATGACAAGCTTCGTGCGGCGGGAAATCTCGACGAAGCCGTGCGCGCCTCGACGGACTATGTAAACGAAGAAATAAAGCATCCGCGAAAGGACAACATTAAGGAATTTGCGCGCGGCCGCGTGCTCATGCGCGTCGGGCAGAACGACTACAATGCCGAGGTCGTCGTCGGGTATACGCAAAACGGAGAGATGCTTCTGTACGACATTGTGAACTTCAAGCCGGACACATTTTCCGTAAAAGAGAGGACCCCTCGCCGAACGGGTCCCGACAAAGCCGGGATGACCGAGACTAACGAGGAATCCTCTTCGGACAACAGTATATCACAGAATAACGCCGCTGTCAACAGTCAGTATACGCAGGAAAGCGAAAATGATGCGTCGGACACGGCGGAAAACGGCGCGGACGAAGGCGATTTTGCAGTTGACCGCAAAGGTTCGGACGAAAACGCTGCGTTCGGTGACGAAGCGCTTGACCGCGAGGGATACACTCCGACGGAGCAGACGAGAGTTATTGCGATGAACGAAGCGACGAGGACGGGGCGCGAATACGGTGCGTCTCCGGCTCAGCAGGCAGCGGCGGAGGAGCTTTCGCACATACTCGACCGGCGCATAGTCTTTTTCCGCAGCGACGATCCGACGGTAAACGGATATTACAAAAACGGCACGATCCATGTGAACGCCGCGTCGGGGCGCACCGTCGCGTCGATCATTGCCTCGGAGATGACTCATGCGATCGAGACCACGTCCGACTACGGCGCGCTGCGTGAGCTTGCGCTGCGTGAGCTTGCGCGTGAAAAGGGGATGAGCCTTGACGAGCTTCGGGCGCAGAAGAAGGAGACGTATGCCGCGCACGGGGAGAACCTCGATGCGGACGGTGTGGACTTCGAGCTGTGCGAGGAGTATGTGGGGCGGTATCTCTTCGGCGATGTTGCGCAGATACGCGCGGCGGTGGATTACAAGCCGTCGCTCGGGCGGAAGATCATTGCGTTTCTCGATGAGATCATCCGCCGTCTGACGGGGCGCGTCCGTGCGGTCAGCTCCCGCATCCTGAAGGATGTGCAGTACGCGAGAGAGCTGTGGGGCCGTGCGGTGCGCGAAGCGAAGGCGCGCGGTGCGGAGAGCGCCGAGACAAAATTCAGCTTTGCGGGGGAAAAGTCGGCGACGGCGGACACAGGTCTTTTGCGGAAAGCGATGCAGCTTGACGAGGAAGGACGATCGAGCGAGGATATACGCCGGGAGACGGGATGGTTCAAGGGGTACGACGGCAAGTGGCGGTACGAGATCGACGATCTTGACGCGCATCTGATCGAGAATCCGAAACTTGAACGGCACACCGACGGCGAAGAGGTATACTTCACGGGCAAGCTGTCCGACATTCTCGATCACGGTGAGCTGTTCACGGCGTATCCGGAGCTGCGCAGCATCAACGTTATCATTCAGTCCACGGAGCCGGGAGTGGAAGGAATATATCAGAGAAACTCAAACTATATCACGCTCAGCACGGAGCTTTTCAAGCGGCACACAAAGGAATACACCGATTATCTCGAGGGCGGGCGCAAGGCGGAGATCGAGCGTATAGAGCAGACGCCGGAGTACAGGGAGTACAACAAATTCTTCGAGGATGATGCTTACGGTGACATGGACGCGGCGGAATGGCTTAAGCTTGAAAAGGCAGCAATGAACAAATTCTTCTCGTCCGACCTCGGAAAGAGATACCAGGAGCTTGTGTGGGGCAATGGCGGCTTCACGGGTCGGAAGTTTGAGCTTGGCTGGAGCAAAAATGCGAAGGCAGTTCTCATGCATGAGCTTCAGCACGCAATACAGGGCATCGAGGGATTTGCCGGGGGATCGAGTGTTGAGAGCTGGAGTGCGAGAATCTTAAACGAGGCAATCGGCAGGAAAGACGACCTCAGAAACGAGCTCCGGGAAGAAAGCCGCAGCAATCCCGAGGTCATGGATGCGGTTTCCGGGTATGATGAATATATAGACCGCATGCTGCGCGACGGCAATGCTTCCGATACCGGGTTTGCAAAAGCTTATGACCGATTTGCCGATGAAATTACGGGCGAAAAGGCGCAGGAGTTGTTTTGGGCATATGCGGAAGCGACGGAAAAATACTATCGCTCCAAAAACGATATTCGGAGATTAAGCTCTTTGAAATACTACAACACCGCCGGAGAGGTGGAGGCGCGTGATGCTTCCGGCAGATCGGAGTACACCGCGGAGCAGAGAAAAAACACCCGTCCCGATATCGATCGGTCGGATGTCGTATTTGCGAATGACGGTGTGAGCTACGCTCTTGCTCCGAGCGCCGAGGCGGATGTTGACCGGGCACTGTCAGATAAAGACTATACAGAGGATGTATATCTGACGGAGAACAGTCCGGCGGTTATCGCATCTCAAAAAGGAGCGCGCAATCTGCCGATGCTCATGAAAGCTTCACACATACGGGAAAATATTTACACCGAAGCGGAGGCAAAACGGCTTGGATTGAAGGTCAACAAGTATATAAACTATCACGGTCTCGGAAAAGAACTGTTTTTGAAGATAATCGGCGGTCTTGACGATGTGACGCTTGCGTACCGCGGAACGAAAAACGCATCGGATCCAGCAAGGCATGAGAACTATTTTCTTCTGATTTCGCAGTACAAGGATACAAACGGCAATACCGTGAATATCCCGGTATACATAAACGAAAAGGGACAGCATAACGAGGTATTCATCGATACAAACAAGATTGCCACTGTTTTCGGAAGAGACGACATGAATCGCTATATTGACCGGGAACTCAGAGCCGGAAATCTTGTAAGAATAAAAAACAGAAACACTCAGGCCAGTGAACTGACGTCACCAATTAACGCCAGTTATAACGAGAATGCTTCTGCTGACATAACTATATCACAAAATGATCAGTTTGTCAATAGCAGTATATCCGAAAATGAAAAAAATGATACACGCTATTCCATCGAGGATTCGGGGTGGGACGCTTACCACGGGCGGAATCAGGAGGAGCTTGAGTCGAACACCTCAGCCGCCGAGCGTGCGCGCCGCGAGAAGCGTGCAGAGGAGCGCGCAGCCGCCGAGGAGGAGGCGCGCCGTGCGGCACGGGAGGAGGAAGCCCTTCGCCGTGCGGAGCAGGAATATGCCGCGGCGGAAGAGGAAAAGCGTTGACTCTTATCGGGTATTCTGTTATAATTGAATTGACAAAGATTGGGCGCGAGGCAGTTATGACACAATCCTCTATGCCGACAGAACCGTTGAAATCCGAATTCCTATCGAAAAGAAATGATCCCTTATGCCGCCTGCGTTTTGCGGGCGGCATTTTCACGGTAAGCCCTCCAACCGGAAGAAGGAATATATATGAACATCCTTCCGATTATCTCTCTTTTCGATTTTAAATAATTTTTTCAAAAAGTTCCAACCTTTTCGGATTCGCGTGTCTATATGGGTGAAAGCTTTCAACGAGGTGCAAACAAGTGAACAGAAAAGACGTAGAGAAATGCATAACATCCTTTATTCTGTTTTTTAAAAATATAAATATTATTTGCAAAACTACCTATCCAAACTGATTTTGGTGCACTGTAAGGGTGTAATCATGATTGCATGCCAAAAGAAAGGAGGAGATAAACTTGGACGAGAACAAAATTATACCGTATATCGAACCGATATTTCGTTTTTGTTATAAGCGTTTATCTAACCGCTGTGATGCCGAGGATCTTGCGAGTGAGATCATTTGTCATATCCTTGAAGGAATGAACAAATATCAAATCGAATCGCTTGATTCATGGGTCTGGCGTATTGCTCATAACCGTTATGCCCGGCTTATTGACAATCGGAATAAAAATCAAATCGTATTGTCATGCGAAGATGAACTTTTTGATATTGCCGATTATTCCGATGTCGACGAGGACAACACACAGGAGCAATATGAAACGGTGTTTCGCTGTTTGCACACGTTATCTTCCGAGTACAAAAATATTTTTGTGGACTACTATATCGGCGAATTGTCAATCAGAAGTCTTGCCAAAAAATATTCTCTCTCCGAAACCACAATCAAATGGCGGCTGAACGTAGGACGCCGAAAAATCAGAGATAGGATAGGAGAAAATAAAATGGATAAGGTCTATCAGAGAATCAGTTGGGATACCAAAACCTGTAACGGTAATATGAATCCCGACGCATATCTTCATACACAGATTTCCCGCGCCATCTGCCTCGCAGCTTATGAAAAGCCCCTGACAGTAGAGGAAATCAGTATCAGTACGGGTATCCCTACAATGTATGTAGAGGATGAACTCCCCCGCCTTGAATATGAGGATGCTATCTGTAAGGTGGGCAACAAATACGTGACCAATTTTATTATCTTTCGTTTGAAAGACAGAAAGCAGACCGAAGATGTTTCGGCATCGGTAATCGGTATGCTTGCGGATAAATTTGCGGTTATACTGAGAGAAGCTGAAGATAAAATCAGCGCTTTGGATTTTTACGGTCATGATTTCGGCATGAGCAGACTGGGTTATATCATCGTTCCGTATCTGCTCAGACAAAAAATCAGAAGCATAAAAGAAGAACGCTTAAATATGGAAAACGGTCCGTATCCTCCGCGAAAAGACGGCGGTTACGGTTGGTTTATCGTAGAAGAAACGGTCGATGAATCCGAAATTTGTGCAGAGTATGATTCCGGATGCAATATTGTAGGAGACGATAGCGGCAACACGTCGTATATCTATTACTATTGGATCGGTAAATATTTCGATTTAAGCGTTTACCGTACAGGGACGTGGTGGATGTGTGAAAACGGCATACCTCAGAAAAGCGTAAACGGTGTTGTGCCCAAAGAAGCTCTTTCCGAGGAAGATGCCGCACATCTTATCAAATACCGTTACACCTGTCAGAACGCCGCCGTTGATAGCCGGAGGTCTTGCATCCTTTTAAATTCGAACAATCATCCGAATTAAATTAGTTTTTTCTTCCTTACAATCGCCGCAACAAGCGAAACAATATTCCAAAGAAGAGACACTCCGGAAAGAGAAACTGCTGCGGTTGCAAGAGGCTTGGAAACACTGATTTTATCGCTGATCGCGGAAATGTTGCCGGCGTTCAGCGTTGTGTTGTCGGTCAGGGTTATTATCAGGTCTCCACCGTCGTCAATGCGGCATCCTTTAATACCGAGACCGTCTTTTCCGTCCTTGCCATCTTTGCCATTGGTACCATCTTTACCATTGACACCATCTTTCCCGTCCGTTCCGACGATTTTTCCGAGATTGGTTATAACTCCGTCGGTAAAGGTGAGGATAAGATTACCGTCTGCGTCGATATGAGCGGACTTGATTCCGGTACCGTTAATGCCGTTGGTTCCTGCAGTACCGGCTTCGCCATTTGCACCGACTACTTTCCCGAGGTTATGCACAGTGTCGTCGGTAAGGGTGATGATTAGATTGCCGTTTTCATCGATTTCGGTGGTTTTTACACCGACTCCGACATTGCCCGTATCGCCCTTGTCACCTTTATCTCCGGTCACCCGTCCGGCATTGTGTACGGTCTCATCGGTAAGAGTGATAATCAAATTGCCGCTTTCATCAATCATAACGGATTTAACACCAACGCCATTCACGCCCTGTTCGCCTTTATCTCCGACTACCTTTCCGAGGTTATGCACGCTGTTGTCTGTAAGTGTTATGACCAGATTTCCGTTTTCATCAATTGCGACGGATTTAACTCCTACTCCTGCGGCACCGGGAACACCTTGTTCGCCCTGACTTCCGTTATCTCCGGTGACCTTTCCGAGGTTTAACACCGTGTCGTCGGTAAGAGTAATAATGAGGTTTCCGCTTTCGTCAATAATTGCTGATTTGATTCCGATGCCGGTATCACCCTTGTCGCCTTTTACATTTTCAACGATTACGGAAAGAAGGGTGTCTCCGTCCACCGTAAAGGAAACTTCGGTCTTGTTGGTTTCGGGACTGAATTCGCCGCCGATGTACCAGCCTTTGAGGATATATGACGGCTCAAGCACGATACTCGCAACAAGAATTGTGCCTTCACGAATTTTACTGCCGCTTGTGATTTTTTCATTTTTGCTGCGCACTGTCAGCACACAGCCCTCAATCATTGTCGGGAAGGTGACGGTGTATTCCGGAATTTCCTCTACCGCCACACGGATATGCGTTTCCATCTTGATTCTGCCGGTCTTGTAGGTATAGCTCCCGTCGCCGTTATCGGACCAGCTCTCTGTGTCGGCAAGACGGTATCCATCCTTCGGCTTGACGGTTACGGTGATTTCATCGCCGAAATTGACCTTTTGACCGCTTTCAAAATCCGATGTCCCGTTTTTAACGGTAATTTCGGCGTTCTTATTCGGCATATCAACTGTGACCGTATATTTTTCGATCTCCGTAAAGTATACCTTGATATCGGTTTGGGTATCAACGGTGAGCTCATACTCGTACATATCGTAAAGCCTGTTATCTGTTATTACCGTGTCGGGAATTCCGTTTTTGGTGATAACGAGCTTTTGCACCCTATAGCCTTCTGCCGCCTGAGCGATGAAGTTGATTTTCGTTCCCACGGGAACAGCGGTACCGGACTGATAGGTCTGCTTTGTTGCCGCCATACCGGTTTCGTTGCCGCTTGCAACGGAATAGGTCAGCTTCACGGGTCTGTCGGTTTCGGAAACTCTTTCAAATTCCGCTTCGACGGTGTATCTTGTTGAGCCAAGGGTAAGCGTGTAGGTATTTGAGCCTGCCGCGTTAACAATATCCGTATTGTTTTCGGCATCTGTTATTCTCCACGACTTCAGTGTATAGCCGTTTTGCGGAACGGCGGTAAATGTTACATCGCCGGTCACCGTGCCGCCCGGAGCAGGCAGACCTGTTTCACCGACCTTTGCGGTAACTGTTCCGAGAAGGTCTTCGCCGTTCTTATATTCGCCGACAAAGATGACCTCAGCCGAATCGAATGTTTTTCGTGTGGATACGAATATGTTAGCTTCGCCGCCCAGTGCAAACGCGCACTCTATGTTGCCGTTGCGGTCGGGTCTGAATACAGTCTCTTCTCCGCCGTTATCAAGAGTCAGCGACACAAGTTCAAAGTGCCGGTTCTTTGGCGAAACTCTGATTTTAATAATATCGCTTTCATTGATCTCATCGCCCGATTTAATATTAACATTGCCGAGGTGCCGCACACTGATATCGGCGGCTTTCTCGTTGTCGATTTTATAGTTGACCTTATAGTCTCTCTTTGCTGTTGTTATGGTTGCAGAGTTTGACCAGGCACTTTCCTTATCCTTTCCGTCTACCTTGCAAACGGTTGTAAGCACATATTCGTACTCTGTATTGGTTTTAAGTCCGGAAATGTCATAAGAGGTCGTGCTGACAGGAATAAGATCTGAAATCCTGTTATATTCACCGTTTTCAACTTGATAAAGATAGTAGCCCTCCGCATCCGGCCAGCCGGGAGTTTTATCGGGCTGCGACCAAGTAAGGCGTATCTCGTCTTCGTCAAGCAGTTCTGCCTCAAGGTCGACCACTGCCGGTGAAGGAGCACTGAGATTTGTCAAGTTATAGCCTATAAAGATGGTCTTGTTGTTTTCATCGCCGTAAAGGTGTCGGAACCACTGGCCGAGCGTCCAGTCAAAGGTATATTGCGTGTATACGTTTGCAGGGATTCCGTTTGAGGCAAGATCCGGACCGTCGATATCATTGACCACGCCGGTACAGCCTTCGGACGATGTCGTTGTGGTGGATACGCCCGAACCGTTGCTGTAGCTCAGACTGGTTTCAAAACCAACATCATGCGAGAATAGTATACCATCGCCGAATACACCGAAGCTGATGGAGAAGTTGAAATAAAAACCGTGCGACATTTCTTCGGAAACGGATTTTATATTGCTTTTTTCCCACGAAACCTCGTTAAGACCGCCGTTATGTCCGAGTCGAATGGCGAGCTTACTGAGCTGCTCTGCACCCAAATTGCTGTAAACGCCCCAGCCGAGCTGATTGTACATAAACGGGTTGCCCTCGTTTCCGTCAAGCCAGTTTGCCGCTTTATCTATTTTTACCAAGGGATAATAGTATTTTTTATCTTTGTCTGTTTTATCCGATTCCCTTATGACGGCATGATAGTTCTTGTTATTCATATAACCGTTATACTCATCAACAAAGCCGTTGTAGTCGTCAACGCTCAGCTGCTGATATACCGGCTGCTGCGGAATGGAAAGCGTTATGGCGGTATCTCCCGACCATTTGCCGTTTTCGTCCAGTATCTCATAGGCGTAGATAAATACAGGTGTTCTGGACACAAGCACCGTGTTGTACGCCCGTGCCTTAACCGTCAGGGAATATTCCTTCTGCAGAGCCGTGGAATAGGTTTTGCTCCATTCAAGCGAGTAGCCTGCCGAGATGTTCACCTCAACGGGGGCGAGAAGCCCTCCGTAAGAGTAAGACATTCCGACGCTGAAGGAAACATTGTTCGATGAGGACTGCTCCAACTCGAAACTCTCTGTGATTGTATATGCGGTTTCGTTTTCGCCGGAGTCACTCAGCGCGGAGAAATACGGCGCAGCCTGTATGACTGCCTTGACCTCCGGGTCGCTGTAGGCATAGCTTACGCCCTTATATTTGGCTATAACACCGTCCTGGTTTCTGTCGCAGGCGGTGAGAAGTACCTGAGCCGTACAGCCGTAGTAATCACCGTACGCTTCGTTCGGACTCCAGTATGACAATGTCAGGTCAAAGCCGTTTGCCGCCTCATAGCTGTCGCTTGTATCCGGATAGGTTGCGGAAATCATACCCTTGCTGAAGGAATATTTATCCTCGTTACCGGTTTCGGCAGAGGTTACAAACACGATCTGCTCGCGTCCTGCATTGTTGCCGTCAAAGTTTCCGACGGCAACCGAGCGGAAGAATTCTGTCTTACCGCCGATCTCGCCCTCAAACCAGAAGTTGTTTGTTTTGCCGTTTGAGTTTGTGCGGAAAGAATATTCGTTTGAAGTGAGCTTGTAAAGTTCTCCGGTCTGGGCATTATAGTTGTACAGCGTGCCGTTGATAAAGACGAAATCTGCGGCGCTCGCACCGTTAAAAGCAACAGCCTCTACCGCTAAAGGCGAAACAACTTCTTTAGTTCTGGAACCGGCCTTCGTCCAACCGTTGGAAGCCATCACCTTATATTCGGATTGTACAAAGCCTCTGTTTCCGTTATTAAGGAGCGTTGTATATGCAATTTCGGATGAAGAAGTCGATGCAACAGACCAAGTGATACCAGCGACACCGGCACGTAAGCCCGCAACAAGGATATCTTCATATCCGTCGTTGTTGAAGTCTCCTGCCGTGATGCTGCAGGCGTTCATGCTGTTACTATTAAAAACAACATTATTTCGGACTTCTCCCTCCGGGCAAACATAGAATTTTTCATCGGCGTCGCCGTCCACAAACGAGGAGCCTCCGCCGGAAGAACTACCGCCGGCTTTTCCATATTTAATTTTTACCTGAGGACGATATAGATTCAAATTGCGACTGTTTACATTGTTTATGAAGAAATAGGACAGCACGGCGATGTCATCGATTTGGTCGCCGTTAAAATCGCCCACCACCATGTCTACGCCCAGCTTATGAAATCGGTTGTCAAAGGTTTGGCCAGAGTTTCCATACATGCTGTCACCATTTGCCCCTGGGTCCGTGGGACTTCCAACACCGGTGTGATATAATTTTTTGTAGGAGTCATGAAGCATATCATTGCCGAAGCCGAGTTTTTTGCCTTCTCCCATAATGCTTGTGTTATTTAATAATACAAAGCTGTTTTTGCCGGTAAAGGAATATTCATACAGAAAGCAGCCGACAAAAGGTTCGTAATCAAAAGTCTGCATCAAACCTGTCGAGCGTTTTGTGTGCGGAACATAGATGATCAGCGTGTCCTTGCCGTCTCCGTCAAAGTCGCCTGCGGTAATGTTCAGATAGGCGTTGGTTTCAAGGTTTAGAGCACGAATAAGGCCTTTGTTGTCAAACATCCAGTTCATTTCGCCGACCCACTGTTTGCCTTTATATTCTCCCGTTCTTGTATCATATATATGAAGATAGACCTGCTTATCCGACTTATCAAGACCTACATAGGCAACATGGTCTCTCCTGCCTGAGCCGAACGGGTCAAAGGAAACGGACTGGACAAACGCATAGTACGTCTGAAGCGCACTGATGTCCATATTGGGCAGAGAGGCATCGGAAGCGGTTCCTTTTTTGGAAATAAAGTTCTTGAGAGACTCCGGGGTTCCTACATCCGCAATTTTGCCTGTTGCGGACGTGCCGTATGTCTCAAAATAAAGCAGTTCGTTTTTTTCAACCATTGCAAAGGGACGGCCGACATTATACCCGTAAGGGTTGGTTGTATTGTCAAAGCCGGTGGGTTTTGTGTTTTTCATCAGAGTATTAGCGGCATCCGATGAAAACTGCGGCTCACTCGGGTCGGCGGCAAAGACCGACAGGGGCAGACATGCTGCGATTATTATGACCGACAGCAGCGCGCATAGCGAGCGCTTCAGAATGAGTTTTTTGTACATAGAGAGTCCTCCTTTTCTTTTCACGGTGGAAAGATTGTTTTCGGGCGGGGATTTGCCGCAGCAAATCATAAAGTATTCTATTATACTTCCTCTCTTACATTATATCAAATTATGTCGGCCTCTGTCGTGTCGTTTACGCTGTATATCGGTTGTTTACGCTGTAGACGGGGTGAAGCGTGAAATATCTCTTGCAAAACGAGAAAAAAGCCAGTAAAATAATGATGAAAAGTTCGGCGCTCCGAGTTATGAAGTTGAATGGAAAGGAATGAAATTTCGAATATGAAACGCTGCCTGCAGGTTGTTTGTACTGCCGTTTTTATACTGCTTTGTTTGGGGACAATGCGTTTTCTGCAGTTTTTTATTAAGACGGACATGTCGATTCGCTATATTGATTGGCAGTCTTCTGTCAAAATTGAGACAGACGGCTCCGAAAGTTCGTTGGATTATACTGTTATGCCTCAAACAGGGGAGAGTTTTCGGCTTGAAACTGTTTTTCCGCCGACAGAGGAAAACGGGAATCTGGTGTTTGAAACGGCAGGGTTGGAGCTTACGGTTTGTATCAACGGAGTTGAGGTATGGCACTCCTCGTCCGCTGTCCCTGCAGGGGCAGCGGGACAGACACAGGCAGTAATTCCTATGCCGAGAAATGAAGAATGCCATGTCACAATGACAGGTGTAGTTAAAAGTACAACCAGCTTGGTGTTTCCTCCGGCTGCTCGCTTTGTACCGGTAGAATACGATGCGACTGAGAGCTATGCATATGCTAATTTTTACGGAATTCCCGCCGGCGTAACCGCAGCGATTTCACTTCTTGTGGCGGGTATATTTCTTTTGGGAGTTGCACACAAAAAGCCCGACTGGAGTTTGATTCCGCTGCTTCTTGCGGCTGCCGGTCTTACGGCACAGTGGATTACAAAGGGAATGGGCTATTTCTTCCTGAATAACCGGTTGGTCGATTTTCTTATCCGCCGGGAGGTTGGCTTCTTCTTTATACTGTTACTGATTCTCTTTCTTGCAATGAACCGACAGCGGAAATTTTGGAAGTATTTTGGAATCACTACGGCGGTCAGCTTTACTACACTGTTGATTGCTTTCGGAATATCTGCCGCCGTAAATGGGTATCTTGCAGGATATATCGTGCAGATGTTCCGTGATACAGTTGAGCTTGGGCATTATGGGGAACTTTTGTATTGGATTACCGTTTGGCTGACTGCTGTTTGTGCTGTAATTTCTACATATGCAGTGATGTGCGCCTTTGTCACGCAGCGAACGGAAACACAGGCGCTCCGCCTGCACAATCAGCTGATTCTGGACGGATATCGTGCCATCGAAAGCAAAATGAGGGCAAGTGAGGCAATCAGGCATGAGGAAAGACACAGAATTGTTGCCTTGGAGTCGGCTTACAAAAAGGGAGACTATGAAACTCTGGGCAAAATGCTGCAGGATATGAGAGGACAGTGCGAGCACCTGGCGCAAACACACTTTTCCAAAAATTTCGTTGTCAATGCTATTTTGCAGGATGCTGCCTACAGAGCGGCACGGGCGGGAATATCATTTGATGCCACTGCTTCGGTGTCCGCAGAGATTCCGATTTCCGAAAATGAACTGTGCGGGCTGCTTATGAATATGTTGGATAATGCTATAGAGGCGGCCTCGCGCTGCACGGAAAAAAGCTTTATCCGATTCAAGGCAGAGGAACGAAACGGTTTTCTCGCCGTAAAATGTGAGAATTCGTTTATTGAAGAGCCAAAACAGGATAAGAACGGGCAGTATATTTCTACAAAGGATGAAAAGGAAAGTCATGGCTTTGGATTAAAGCTTATGAACGCTGTCGCAGAGAAATATCACAGTATGCTGGATATTTTTATTTCGGATGAAAATGTTTTTACTGTTCAGACCGCTTTAAGAATTCCGAAAAAATAATAAAATCAGCGGGTGTCATTCATTTGAAAATGACACCCGCTGATTTTATTGATTTATATATCGTATAAATGCGCTTTGAAAGGCTTTATAGTATGTACGCCCCACAGGAAGCATATCACCATTTCGAAGCGTTAGGTCCGTCCGTCCGATTTCCTTTACTCTGCTCAGATTCACCAGAAAGCTGTTATGACAACGTGAAAAATGGCCTTTTGGAAGCTGTTTTTCAAACTCGGTAAGAGAAAGATAATAGGTGTTGCTGTTTCCGGAACTTTGATGAATGATTATGTTGTGGTTATAACTTTCTACATAACGTATTTCCGACACGGAGAAATGCAGTATCTTATTACCGATGCTAAGCGTGACTGCTTTGGGTAAGTAATTCAATTTAAGATCCGTACGGATTGCATTTGCCAGTGCTTCCCGGCAAATCGGTTTAAGAAGAAAATGAATGGGCTGTACATCATAGCCCTCGGAAAGATAATTGTCGCATGCGGTCACAAATATAATTGAAATACGGTCGTCCTTGCTTCGCAGAGAACGCGCCAGCTCCAGTCCCGTCATGCCGTTCATCTGAATATCCAAGATAAGCAGATTGAACGGTTTCTCGACATCAGAATTCATCCTTTTCTCAAGTTCCGCGGCAGAGGGAAAAGCTGTTATCGCATACGGAATACTTTCTCCGTCCAGCAGCTCCCTGCAGAAAGAATGCAATTGTTCTCTCATGACCGGATCGTCATCACAAACGGCTATTCGGTATGTGTTCATTTTCTCACCCGCAATCACATGCACTTTAATACATTATATCATAAAACCGATCGGAAAACAACCTTAAAAGATTTACAAAAAAGCGAACTTTCAATTGTTATCTTGCCGGAAGGAGTTTTTTCTTCTCAACTATTTAATTTTTACTGAACCATGCATTAGAAGCGTGGTTTTGGTATGAAAAAGGGCGGCAAGGCTGAATGTTGTAAGGCAGACCGTCTCAAAATGGGAAAAAGGTCTTTCCGTTCCCGACTCCGAATTGCTGATAAAGCTGGCGGAAATTTTAGAGGTACCGGTAAGCCGGCTGCTTGGCTCCAAAATCGAAGCGGAAGAACAGCCGGACGCATTGGCGGAACAGCTTTCCCGAATCAACGAGCAGCTTGCGATCAAAAACAGGCGGGCAAAAAGAGTCTGGAAAGCGATAGCGTTCATCGTCGGCGGCATTATTGCCGTATATGTTCTGATCTTAATTCTTGCAACCGTCTTTACCTTTTCGCCCGACCGATCCGACACAACAGACAGCTCGCAGTCTATTGAGTCGATCGTGGAAAAGGAATGAGGATCGGGCGCTATCATCTCTGCGGTACGGGAATGTCCCGTGCCGCAACTGCTTCTCCCGAACTTTTCGGCAGAAAAATTTATGGTATCGTCTCACAATAAGGCTTTTTCATAAGGTTTGCGTTCCATAGGTCGAACATAGAAGCTAAATAAAAGCGAATGCACAGAATACGGAACAAAGAGATGATTCACATAGCATTGCGCGTTAAAGCTTGAAAAAATAAAAATTTTGTGCTATAATATATTTGATGGTATCCGTATAGAGATACTGAAATATCAAGACAGGATAACGAGGCAGAACAAAACCGACAAATTATTAAAACCAAAACTCTCGACGGGAGGTAACCGCCAATGAAACACAATAAGATTACAAGCGCAGAGAAATGACTTTTCCCTTGCGCTTTTTTGTTATTTTTGAAGGAAGTAACGACGAGGAAATGAATCACAAAAGAACAACGGACTTGATCCATAACGTATCGTAACGTTAAAAGCCGCGTGATTGATTATAAATATGACATCATAAAAACATTTCCAAATCAATCCAGTCTGCAAGAATAAAATTACAATCGGCGAGGATGAGATATATGATACTTGAATTAAACAACATAGATAAGTCTTTTGGCGAGAAAGAGGTTCTCAAGGGTGTTTCTTTCACGGCAGAGGGCGGCAAAGCGTTCGGACTTCTGGGCAGAAACGGTGCGGGTAAAACGACGTCTATCCGTATTATTATGAATGTGTTTCCCGCAAACGGCGGAGAGGTGCTTCTGGACGGAAAGCCGATTGACTATAACAAAATCGGGCTTGGCTATCTTCCCGAAGAAAGAGGATTGTACCCCAAAAAGCTTGTTATTGACCAGCTTGCATATTTTGCGGAGCTGAAGGGTATGAGCGCAAAAGAAGCGGTCAAGGCGGTGGATTACTGGCTGGACAGGCTCGGTATGACCGAGTACCGCAATAAACGGCTCGATACCCTTTCAAAAGGAAATCAGCAGAAAATTCAGCTGATAACGGCTCTTGCGCACGATCCGCACATTGTCATTCTTGACGAGCCTTTTTCGGGTCTTGATCCCGTAAATGCCATGCTCTTAAAAGACGTGGTAAAGGAACAGATTTCGCAAGGGAAAATCGTTTTGTTTTCAAGCCACCAGATGGCGTACATAGAGGAATTCTGCGACAGTATCGCAATTCTCAGCGCAGGCAGGGTTGCAATCAGCGGAGATTTGATTGAAATAAAGAGGAATTACGTGCGCGATAAGTTGGTGGTAAGCACAACAAAACCCGAACGGATAAAGTCCGATTTAGGCGAGGCTTGCGCCGAACGCGAGGACGGCACGTTGCTTATTCAGCTTACAAGCCCCGATGAAAAGCAGTCCATGATGAAACGCCTTGTCGAAAACTATGATATCGACGAAGTGAAAGTGTTTGAGCCCTCTCTTAACGATATATTCGTAGAGTACGCAGGCGCGCAGGTGTAAGGAGGCATAACAATGAAACAGTTCGGGAAAATACTCAAATTCGAGCTTAAAGGCTATCTTAAAAACAAAGTCTTTACAGGCGTCACGATATTTCTTGTAGTCGCAATCGCTGTCGCTATGTTTATTCCGAATATTATATCGGCGTTCAAGACCGGGACAACACCGTCAAAGGATCTTCCCGTAATGCTTGTGTATGCCGAAAACGATACCCTTTCGGAAACCGTAAAGGAATATTTTACGCAAGCCTTTACTGGGTATAACGTAAAGGTTGCAGACGGAACACTTGACGATATAAAATCGCAGATTACAAGCGGCAGCGTCGAGTGCGCTTTTGTTCTGAACAGTCCGTCGTCTTACACTTATTATGTAAACAATCTCAATATGAGGGATTCCAATCAGGCTGTTGCGAACACGGTATTGCAAGAGGTTTACAGAGTGAACGCGATGATACAAAACGGGCTGTCCCCCGAACAGGCGAAGGATATTATGTCGGTGGTTATCGAAAGCGATACGATGACACTCGGTGTTGACCAGATAAAAAATTATTTCTATACCTACATAATGATATTTGCATTATATACGGTGATTATGCTTTACGGGCAGCTTGTTGCGACCAACGTGGCAAGCGAAAAGAGTTCACGCGCCATGGAGGTTCTGATTACGAGCGCAAAGCCGACGAGTATGATGTTCGGCAAGGTTTTTGCGTCCTGTATCGTAGGCTTTACGCAACTTGTGCTTGTGTTCGGGTCGGCATTGCTGTTTTATAATATCAACAAAGCGCAGCTGCAGAATCCGGTAATCGCTTCGATATTCGATATGCCCGTAAGCCTGTTTATTTATATGCTTGTGTTCTTTGTTCTCGGCTTTTTGATTTACGCTTTCCTTTACGGCGCAATCGGCTCAACCGCGTCAAAGCTTGAAGATATAAGCACTATGGTGCTGCCTGTCACCTTCCTTTTCATTATTGCTTTTATGGTTGTTCTGTTCTCGATGATCGGCGGCAACGTAAACTCCGTGTTGATGAAGGTATTCTCGTATATTCCGTTCACTTCGCCTATGGCTATGTTTACGAGGATCTGTATGAGTACGGTTGCCTGGTATGAAATTTTTATTTCTATTATCATCTTAATCGGCTCTACCGTCGGTATCGGCGTTCTGTCGGCTAAAATTTACCGTGTAGGCGTTCTTCTCTACGGCACGCCACCGAAGCTTACAAAAATTATGAAGGAGGTTTTTAAGAAACAATATGGATAATAAAGCAAAACAAGGCGGGCTTGGCATCGTTTCCGTTCTGACGATTGTCTTTATTGTGCTGAAGCTGTTGGGAGTTATTAAGTGGAGTTGGATATGGGTGCTTTCGCCCATATGGATTTCCGCTGTGATTGTGGTCGCTGTGTTTTCTGTTATCCTGATTGGCGGAAGGATTAAAAAGGGGAAATGGTAACGCCCCGCCCAAAGCCGAACACCGCTCCACGCACCTGTTTTCGTGACTGAAAGCAGGTGCTTTTTTGTTCCCGAACGGCGGCATTTTCAAAAAACGGGCAAGGAGGCATAATCCTTTCTGCTTTTGGGAATCGCCCACAGCAAAGAAAAAAACGGCGATTCTCACCCCGGAAAACCGCATAATCGTGCCCGTCCCCTTCGGCTGACGGAGATGGGGACGATGCAAAAGTCTCCGATCCGAATACAGAAAAAGATACCGGAAGCTCACATTGCACACCTCGAGGCTTTCCGGTATCTTTCTCTGTATTGTACGGCGTAAAAAGAGGATTATGCCTTTCCGAGCGTCCAGCTCCGGCTCTCGGTCTGAAGCCGTACCATATGAGCGAAGATGCCGCCCGCTTGCAGCAGCTCTGCGGGAGAGCCCTGCTCGGCTACCGCGCCGTCACTCAGCACCACGATCCTGTCCGCGCCCGAAACGGTACGCATCCGGTGGGCGATGATGAGGACGGTTTTGTTTTTGATGAGGCGGGAGAGTGCCTCCTGAATGGCTGTTTCGTTTTCCACATCCAGGCTGGCGGTGGCTTCGTCCAACAGAATGATGGGCGCGTCCTTCAGAAAAGCACGGGCGATGGAAATGCGCTGACGCTCGCCGCCGGAAAGCTCGCAGCCGTTCTCACCGATGTTGGCGTTCCAGCCGTCGGGGAGCTTTTCTGCGAACCTGTCCACATTGGCGAGCTTTGCCGCCGCGATTACCTCTTCGTCCGTCGCGTCCTTGCGGCCGATACGGATATTCTCCAAAATCGTATTGTCAAACAGCGTGACATCCTGGAACACGATGGAATAGAGGCTCATCAGCTTTTCCGGATCGATTCCGGAGATATCCATGCCGCCAACGGTGATCCTGCCCCGGTCAATGTCCCAGAACCGCGCCGCCAGGCGGGAAACGGTAGTTTTACCTCCGCCGGAGGGTCCGACCAGCGCCGTGACCTCTCCCTGCTTTGCCGTAAAGGACACATCCCGAAGCACCGTTTCGCCGCTCTGATAAGAAAAGCCCACATGGTCGAACACAATGTCACAGTTCCGGTTGGTAAGCTGTTCGCTTCCGGTCTGCACGGGGCAGTCCAGAATCTCATTCATGCGCTCGATGTTGCTGTTGGTGCCGATGATGGCGGCAAGGTTCTGCAGGGTACCCTCCAGCGGGTCATACAGGCGGGATACCACCAAAAGGAACATAAAGAAGGTCAGAACATCCAGCTCTCCCTTCACCAGCAGAGCCGCGCCCGCAAGTGCGGTGGTGGCAATACCCAGCCGCAGGACAAGTCCCGCGGAAACCACAAAGACAGCCGTTCCCAGCTCGCTCCGGACGAGGCGGCTCTCTACGGCACGGATTTTCTTTTCCAGCCCCGAAAGGTATCTCTCCTCGGCATTGTTGGCACGCAGATCGGGCATCGCTTCCATGCACTCCTGAATGCCGTCCTCGCAGGCGACCTTTGCCGCCGTTGCTTTGCGGGAGAGCTTTTTCTGCACGTCGGAGGCAAGCAAGACGATGGCAAATGCCACGGGCAGCGGCCAGACGGCGGCAAGCGCCATGCGCCAGTTGAAAAACAGCATCGACACGGCGATGACCGTGGTGGAGAGGATCGCACCGTACAGCGGTGCGACAAAATGGGATTGGCTCTGCTCCAGCACGGCGCAGTCGTTCATGATGGAAGTGGTCAGGTCTGCAAGGTCTTTCTTTCCGAAAAAGGACAGCGGAATCTTTCTCAGCTTCTCGGCAAGCCCCACCCGGCGCACACCCGACTCGACATAGGTGACAAGATAGGTGTTGTCGTATTCCAGCCGTGTGCAGACAACAATGAACAGTGCCGCCGCGACACAGCCGATCACATAAAACGGAATTCTCCCTGTCGTCAGCGTGCCGTTCATGATATCGCCCACCAGCAGATACAAAAGCCCCACCGGCAGCATGAAGGAGATATTTTGCATGGCACAGCACAGAATCCCTTTGATGTTGTCAATCGCTCCCTTGCGGGAAAGCGCATAGCGTCTCTGTAAATATTTGATCATCGCTCAGACCTCCTTTTCCACTTTCCACCGGACGGACTGCTGATAGTCCTGCCACATCGTCCCGAACAGACTGTCTTTTTTTCCGGACAGCTCCGCAAAGCTGCCGCTTTCCGAAAGATGTCCCTCATTCAGCACAAAAATGCGGTCGGCATTCACAATCGTAGACAGCCGATGGGCGATCATGATGACGGTGCGCCCCTTTGCAAGCTCGTTGAAGGCAGCCTGAACCTTCGTTTCGTTGTCGGGGTCGGCAAAGGCAGTCGCTTCATCAAGAATCAGCACCGGCGCGTTTTTGAGCATGGCGCGGGCAATGGCAAGCCGCTGTGCTTCGCCGCCGGAGAGGTAGATGCCCTGCGAGCCGATGACCGTATGCACGCCGTCCGGGAATTTTTCGATGATGTCCGTACACTGCGCCGCACGGAGTGCCGCCAGCACCTCCTCATCCGCGGCGTCCTGCTTGCCCATACGCACATTGTCCAGAATGGTGCCTTTGACAAGATGGCTGTTCTGAAACACGAAGGAAACCGTGTTCATCAGCTCGTTTTTTTCAATGTCCTTCACATTGACACCTCCGACGGAAATACTGCCGCTCTGCGGATCAAAGAAGCGGGCAATGAGCGCCGCCAGCGTGGATTTTCCGCCGCCGGATGGTCCGACAAACGCCACCGTCTGTCCCGCGCCGATGGAAAGGGAAATATTCTCCACGGCATTTTTTGTGCCGTCATAGCTGAAGGTTACATCTTCCAATTTGACCGAACTGTCCTTAGGATGCTTCGGTGCGCTCGGTTGAGAAAGTGAGGGGCTTTGCAGAACACGGTCAATGCGGGTGATGGCGTCCTGCACGATCATGCCGTTTTCGCTCATGAACATCAGCTTGGTGAGCGTCAGCGAGATGACCGGCGTGACGATGATGTAAAAGAGCAGGTTCAGCAGCACGCCGCCGTCCGCACCGCCGCGGAAGAACAGAAAGCCGCCTGCGATCAGAAACACAAACACGCTGTTGACCGCCAGCGTATAGAAGATCATCGGCCAGCGCATCTGCTTTGTGTATGCGATGACCCAACGCTCGTAGTTATCGATGGCGCCCTTGAATTTTTTGAAGGAAAACACCGTCTGACCGAAGGTCTTGACGACGGGAATCCCCCGCACGTACTCCACCGCTTCACCAGACATATCCGCAAGCGCGTTCTGATACTGTGTCATCTTCTCCTGCATTCCCTTACCGGTCATGCTTGTCATCACGGCAAAGGCAAGCGCCACCGGCACAAGGCTGAAAAGCCCCAGCCGCCAGTCGAATGCCAGAAGAAGCGTCAGAAGTCCCGCAATGGTCGCCACAGCCCTGGCTTTGTCGGGAAGCTGATGGGCAAGATAGGTTTCCGTTGCGCCGGTCGTTTCCGAAATCGTGCGGCGCAGCTTGCCGCTGCCGAACTGTTCGATTTCCCCAAGCGGAAGCGTGGCAATATGCTTCGTCATGGCAAGGCGCAGATTGGTGGCGATGCGGAACGCCGCAAGATGCGAGCACATCAGCCCCGCGATGTAGGTAAGCACGGCGGCAAAGGCAAACGCCACCGCCATCCATCCATAGTGCGTCACATGGACGGCGTTTTCATAGTTCGGTGCGACCTCGATGACCTCCCGCAGGATGCGCCAGATGTACCAAAACGGCACCAGCGCCAGCAGTGCGCCGGCGGCGGCAAGCACCCACGAAAGATAGCTTAGGATTCGGTATGTCCCCGCGTAATCCAGCAGGCGGGACAGATTGGATTGTTTTTTCAAAACGGTTCCTCCTTGATTGTGTTTTTAGTTAGTCGAAGCTAACCGAACAGCCTTTGAAAAGCCGCCGAAGCGGCGATTCAAGGCGCATGATTTATTTTTTCAGAAAAGAGAACAGCCCTTTCTTTTCATACGGAGCAGCACGGATTTCTCCCGCCGTGTAGCCGGTGGCGGCAATGGCGGCGCGCAGGGCAGCTTCGTTAAGCGGCTCATGCGAGAGGATAACGGTTTCTCCCTTCGTATGGGAGGAAGACACCTTTCCCACTGAAAATGCGCGGCGAATCGTGTCGTTGATATGCGCCTCGCACATGGAGCATGCCATGCCGGAGATTTTCACTGTTGTCTGAATCATTTTCGTACCTTCTTTCAAAATTGAATCCTACCCCAGCGCCACGTCCAGCGTCATCATGACGCTGAAGCCGACGGCGAAGAAGATCGTGCCGATGTTGGAGTGCTTTCCCTGTGACATTTCGGGTATCAGTTCTTCTACCACAACATAGAGCATGGCACCCGCGGCAAAGCTCAGAAAATACGGCAGGGCAGGGATCACAAGCCGCGCCGCAAGAAGCGTCAGCACCGCTCCGACAGGCTCGACTATTCCTGAAAGGACGCCGTCGAGAAACGCCTTGCTTTTACTCTCGCCCTCAGCCTTGAGCGGCATGGAGATGATTGCTCCCTCGGGAAAATTCTGAATGGCAATGCCAAGGGACAGGACAAGCGCGCTTGCCGCCGTGATCTGTGAGTTTCCCGCAAGAAAGCCCGCATACATCACGCCGACCGCCATTCCCTCCGGAATGTTATGTAAGGTCACCGCCAGCACCATCATCGTGGTGCGCCCGAGCTTGCTTTTCGGTCCCTCCGCCTTATCGCTTCCGATATGAAGGTGGGGAATTAGATGGTCGAGCAGGAGCAAAAACAGCACGCCGACCCAAAAACCGATAAAGGCGGGGAGAAACGACAGGTTTCCCATGCCCTCCGACTGCCCAATGGCGGGGATCAGCAGGCTCCAAATCGACGCCGCCACCATCACTCCGGCGGCAAAGCCTGCAAGCGCACGCTGTACCAAATCGCCGAGAGATCTTTTCATAAAGAACACGCATGCCGAGCCAAGCGTCGTCCCGATAAAAGGAATCAATATTCCGAATAATACTTCCATTTGTTTCACTGCCTTTGCGTTGTGCTTTTATTTGTTTTTCCTGAAGCCCGCCTCGTCCCTGTATTCAGGATGCTCCTTCAGATACGGATCTTTATCGCCGCAGATGGTATAGTCGCATCGGCAGCCGTCCACGCAGGTGGTCGTCCGCACGAGCTTGGCATGGAGCAGTTCCATGGACGCATAGTCCACATTGCACAGGGCGGGCATAATGTCCGTAAATCCGAACTGCTTGGCAAATTCCGCCGCCGGACACGCCGTAAATTCATAATAGATGGGCTTGCTGTTTTCGTAAGGTGCAACATCCATCTCGTAATATGCCTTGTGGTCAGTCGGCGTAAAAACGCCGCGATGTCTGTTCTGCTTTTCAATTTCCTTTCGCAGTTCGTTCTCTGGCAGCGTGAAAGACTTTTTCACTCCGGAGAGTCTATACACTGCCCGTAGGATGGATGCAAAAATGCTCATGGCTTTTTTTCCTCTCATTTCCGCGCTGTAACGCACAGCCACCCCTTTTTGTTTTTGTGGCTCTGGATCCTACAAAATCCTGCTTGCTCCAGATATGCTTTCAGTGCAGTGTCCGTGTAGATGGTCATACCATTGATAATTTGTGTCCATTTGTCATCTTTTGCTGTTTCGCCGTTTGCTTCATTGCAGATGAAAAAGATCCCGCCGGGCTTCAGCACCCGATAGACCTCTCTGAAATTCTGTGCAAGCTCCGGCCAGAAGTAGACCGTTTCAAAGGCGGTCACCACATCAAACTGCTCCGCTT
>OLSB01001376.1_pt1 | contig 23697 bp, 27 predicted proteins | sample 1672071 | NCBI WGS metagenome assembly OLSB01 (sample SAMEA3136642, study PRJEB25190) | human gut metagenome | biome: human gut; feature: human-associated habitat; material: faeces | place: Austria | collected 2013 | reverse complement strand
TTTTGCGGAAGCAGATGTACAAAAATGCGCTCAGCGCGGCGTTGAACGCTGCCTCGAACAGCGCGACCGGCAGGCGGCGCACGCCGTTGGCCTCGGCGATGGGGGAATAGTGGTACACAAAGCCGAAGCTGCTCTCGATACCGAAGCAGCAGCCGCCGAGGAAGCAGCCGATCCGTCCCCACGCGTGGAAGAGCGGAATCGCCGCCGCTGTCAGATCGATATAGTCGCGGCTGAGGCGCTTTTTGCGCACATAGCAGAGGCTGATAAGGATCATGCCGATCAGCCCGCCGTAGAACACCGAGCCGCCGAACACGAGCTTGACCGCCGTGACAAAATCGTCAAACGAGCGGATCAGCTCCAAATGCGACAGGATGTACCCCAACGCGCGGATTCTCGTCAGACCGTACAGCAGACAGCCGCCCACGCCGACGCCGATGAAGCTCAGCACGCCCAGCGTGATGATCGTCACATCGTCCAGCCCGCGCTTTTTCCCCACGACGGCAGAGACAAACAGCGCCGACAGAGCACCGAATAGGGCGCACAGCATATAGGTCGGCAGCTCTCTGCCGAATACCGTTAAAGCAGGAAACATTTTACTCTCCACAGCAAAACAGACATAGGACAAACGCCTATGTCTGCTTTGACTGATACAATATCAGAATTTTATTCGATCAAGGCGAATCAATAGTAGCTGGCAAGGTCAGCAAATGCACCGAGGCTGCTTGCACCGGCGCAGAGGCAGATGGCGCAGATCGCACCGATCAGGGAGAACGCTGCGCCGACGATGCCGCAGACGAGACCCGCGATGGCGAGGCCCTTACCGGTACCGGTGCTCTTGGCAACGTTCATGCCCTTTACGCCGAGAACGATGCCGACGATGGACAGCGCCAAAGAAACAAAGGCAAAGTAGCCCAGGAAGCAGCCGACAACGCCGACAATGCCGCAAACGAGCGCCGCAATCGCCATGCCGTTGGTCTGCTGAGGCTGCTGGGGCTGCGGATTGGTCTGATAGTTGTTATCCATTTTTCAATCTCCTCTCGATTTTTAACGGAAAAACCAGCGGTCTTTACCGTCACTTGATACAGTCATGATACCACAGCGCAGGCAGCGCTGTCAAGGATAATTCCGCAAAAAGGCGACAAAAAAGCCGTCTCTTTTACGCACCCGCGCCTTACGGCGCATCAACGAGAGTGCTCAGCTCTCCGCAATCTCCAAAACCTCCATCGGACAAGCCTTGACGCAGATGCCGCAGGCGATGCACTTGGACGCATTCGCCATGCCCTGTTCAAAGACGATCACTCCGAACGGACAGGCTTCGGCGCACTTGCCGCAGCCGACACAGAGCTTTTTATTGATCATGTACACACCGGTCTTGGGATTCTGCGCGATCGCGCCGTGCTCGCACGCCGCAGCGCACTTGCCGCACTGGACGCAGGTCATGGGGCGGACCTTTCCGGCGCGCTCGACAATGCGGACGCAGGACTTATCGGGATGGAATTCCTTGTAGAACGCCTTGGAGCAGGCGACGACACATTCAAGGCAAGCCATACACTGAGAACCTTTTTTGACAACAAGCTTTTTCATGGTGGTATCCTTTCCGTGGTTTTTCGTCATTATTATACAAGGCTTCCGCATTGAAATCAATCCGAAAAAACCGATTTTGAAAAAGTTTTTTCATAAAGGCGAAATTTTGCCGCATACTATGCTCGAATCAACTCTTATGGAGGAAAAACAAATATGAAAAAGCTTACGATTTTCATTCTTGCATTTTCGCTGCTGTGCCTGCTGACGGGCTGCACGGACGGCGGCAACGTTTCGGACCGCACCGACGGCATGATCTCGGAGAGCACCGTCCCCGCAACGCGCCAGACCGAAGCCGCGACGAGCCGCACCGAGGCGGAGAGCAGCTCCGTCACGTCCTCCGAATCGAACGGCACGACGGGCAACGCCACCGATTTCGACAGCGGCAGCGAAATGACGACCGAGACGGGCAGCAGCGAAACGGGCGATAATGCCGCAGGTGCTCGCGGCGGCATGGGCGGTCTGCGCCGCTATTGACCCTCGGCAAGATAGCAGAGCCCGTAGGGGATACCGTTTCGGTGCCCGCCGACCGCACCAAGGCTCCCCTGTGTAAGGGGGGACGTTTGCGACCGCTGTGTCTTGGCTCCCCTGTGTAAGGGGAGCTGTCAGCGAAGCTGACTGAGGGGTTGAACCTTATTTCAATTCGTGCCTTGGCTCCACCTTTGGGGGAGCCGGCGCGAAGCGCCTGAGGGGGTTGTAATCCATGCCACAGGCACACCGACATTATTCCCTATTCACCATTCACCGTTCATTATTCACTTAAAGTAATTTCCGTCAGCGGGCGCCGAACGGTGCCCCTACGGTGTTGAACACACCATAATTAAATTTCAAAACAGTACAAAACGGAGCTGCCGACTTGTGCAGCTCCGTTTTCCTTTGTTGCATATCTTATTGCTTTACATCGGGATCAGCAGCATGGTATCGGCGGGCACCGTCGTTCCCTGCAAGCCGTTTGCCGCGGCGATCGAATCGAGCGAGATACGCAGGCTCTTGGCAATGTCCCACAGCTCCTCATCGCGGTCGGTACGGCGCAGAATGACCGCCGGCTGCTTCTCCCCCGTCTCCGTCAGCGGCTCGACCGTTCCGCCGCACATACCGCGCAGACTGTGCTCCGCCGTCGTCTCGACTGTCACCGCCAACGGAACGCGCAGCTCCATTCCCGCCGCGCTTGCCGCCGAAAACAGCTCCCCGCCGCCGAAGTCCGTCATTGCACACTGTCCGTTTTCCGCGACCTCCGTGTGCAGCGTCACGGCGGTACGCATCGTCCTGCCCTGCGGTTTTCCCTCCGCATCGGTAAACAGGACGTTGCAGCTCAGCGGCAGCTCCAGCTCCATTGTCGTACCGACCCGTCGGCGGCTCGGCTCGTCTGCGTAGACCCACGCGTCGATCACCGCGCCCGCGCCCTGTTCGCTCGTCAGGATCGCCGTTTCGCGCAGCGTCTGCCGATCAAGCACGCCGCCGATGCTCCACGCGTCCCACTGCGGCTCCAGCACGCCGTCCGTGCAATAGGCATCCTCGATCAGCGCGACCTGCCGCTGTCCGACGGCGGTGCATTGCGCCCGCAGCTCTGCGCTGAGGAAAACGCGCCGGCTGTCAAGCTGACCGTCCGGCTCCGCCTCCAATGCCGTCAGCGCCAGCGCCGTTTGCAGCTCGCAGTCGTCCAGCTCGCGCTCCATCTCCGCGTACTGCGAAAACGGCACCTCCCACTCGTGCGTACACAGCCCGCCGTCCGTGTCCTCGTAAAGCACGCGCACGACCGCCGTCCCCTTAAACACCGCCTTGCTGCCCACAAGCTTCTGCTCGCCGACCTGCAAACGGCACAGGCATTTCAGCAGCCGCCCGATCGGATTTTTCCCCGTCGGAAGCTCCAGCTCCTCGTTGAGCGGAAAGGTCTTTTCCCCCAGCGCCGACGGCATCCGCAGCGGCAGCACCGTCCGCTTGAGCCGGAGAGTCGGCGCAGGCGCGGACAGGTCATAGCAAATGTGTGTCTGCTCCGCGTAGACCGTCATCGTGCAGCTCACACCGACACGAAGCAGCACCTTCCGCGAATTGAGCGCACGGGCGTCCACGCTCCGCAGCATACACCGCGTCTGCATGACGCAGGGCGACTGCGTTTGCGGCAGCTCACGCCGCACCTGAAACGGGATCTGCGCCTCGAGCCGCTCGATCTCGCCCGCCTCCGTCACGAACAGCACCCCCGCCTGTACATAGCCCGACACCGCCACGCTGCCGTCGGAGCAATCCTCGCTGCGGAGAAGCACCGTGCCGAAGCTGTCAATGATCCGATCGCAGTCGGCAACGCTGTCCGGAACGATCAGATCCGCCGTCTGCTCCATTGAAACCGTCTCGGAAAAGACCTTTGCCGGATAATCCAGCCGATTTTCCTGAAAAACAAGCTCCATTTCCTTCACCCCTTGTTCGTTCTGCGAAATATATATTCCCCGTCGGACAGGTTTATTCGCAGCTTGTCAAAAAAGTCTCGGCAGACTTCTTTGATAAGCTGCTCTCAAAATTGCAAGCAGAAAATCATTTTGCAATTTTTTCGCTGCGGCGGGGTTATTCAAATCATCGCTGCCGAAAAATCAGCAGCTCCGCTTCTGCGCCCACAGCAGACCGCACAGCAGCAGCCCGATCCCCAGCGCCGCAAGGATCACCTCCGACGAAAACAGCAGCGACAGCAGCAAGCCCGCGCCGAGCGCCATCAAAATCGAGCCAAGCAATTCGTTTTTTCTGCACATAAAAACCGCCCCCGACACAGCCTATGTGTCGGGGGCAGCTTTCATTCCGGTGATTTCAGCTCCCACGGTTTCAGTTCCTTTGCGCTCTCGTAGAGTCGAACGTAGCTCTCATAGCGCGTCGGCTCGAGCAGCCCGTCGGCAAGCGCCTGCGTGACCGCGCAGTCCGGCTCGCGCAGATGGGCGCAGTCATGGTAGCGGCATTTTCCCAAAAACGGCGCAAAATCCGGGAAGGCATATTGCAGATTCTCCTTGAGCACCAGCTCCATCCGCTCCGTGTCGAAGGAGGAAAAGCCCGGGGTGTCGATGGCAAAGGTATCCTCGCCCAGTGCGTATAGCTCAACGTGACGCGTCGTATGCCGTCCGCGTCCGAGCTTCTCGGAGACTTCGCCCGTCTCAATGGCAAAGCGGCGGTCGAGACAGTTGAGGACACTGCTCTTGCCCACGCCGGAGTTGCCGGTAAAGGCGACTGTCTTTCCCCTGATCGCCGCGTGCAGCGCCTCGATCCCCTCGCCCGTCTCCGCGCTGGTGGGGAATACGGCAAAGCCCGCGTGCCGATAGATCGCAATCAGCCGCTCCGCCGCCGTCAGGTCGATCTTGTTGACGCACAGCAGCACCGGCACGCCTCGGTCGCCCGCGATCGCACAGACCCGATCGATCAGGAAGGGGTCCGTCACGGGATTTGCGCCCGAAGCCAGCACCACCAGCGCGTCCAAATTACTGACCGCAGGGCGGAGGAAGCTGTTCTTGCGCGGCAGGATCGTCTCGACCGTCCCCTTGCCGCGTTCGACGGTGATCGTCACAAGGTCGCCGACGAGCGGGGTCACGCGCTCCTTGCGGAAAACGCCCCGCGCACGGCATTCGACGGTTTTTCCGCCGCAGTCAACGTAATAAAAGCCGCTCAGCGCCTTCACGATGCGCCCGCTGCGTTGTTCTGTCATGCAGCCGCTATCCTCAGGGCGCGGTGGCGGAGCCGACGGTTGGCGCTTCGGTCGGCGGGGTTGTCGGCGGCTCGGTCGGCGCTTCGGTGGGCGCGGTAGTGTGCAGCGTCGGGTCGGGTCCGCGTGAAACGTCAATCGTCACGATGGTGTCCTTCTTGACTCTGGTGTTGGGCAGCTCGCTCTGCGAAATGACCTTGCCCTTTTCCACCGTTTCATCATAAATCTCCTTGACCTCGTAGCCGAGCTTGGCATCGCGCAGGAGCTGGATAGCATCCATCTTGCTGAAGCCGAGCACCTGCGGCACAAGCACCTTGCCGTCGCCGAGGCTGATATAGAGCGTGATCTGCTGTCCCTTGGTCAGCTCGCTGTCCGCTGCGGGCGAGGTACGGATGACCTTGCCCTCCTCGATGTCGTCGTCCTCCTCCTCGAGGAAAACCATCTTGAGGTTCAGCTCCATTGCCTTGATGCGCGTCTCGGCGTTCTCCTTGGATTCATTGCGCAGGTTCGGCATCTTATTCGAGCCGAGGCTGACATACAGCGTGACCTGCTGATTCTTTTCCAACTTCGTGCCTGCCTTCGGCTCCGTCCGAACGACGTAGCCCTTGGTAACGGTATCGCTGCCCTCGTCCTCGGTAACGACCTTCAGCCCGAGCTTCAGCGCGTCAAGCTGCTTGATCGCCTCGGCGGAGGATTTGTCGGTAAGGTCGGGCATATCGGAGCTTTCCGGTCCCTTGCTAATCGTAAATGTAACGGTACGTCCCTTGCGGACCTCCTCACCGGCGCGCGGGGTCTGGTCGGTGACATAGCCCTCCTCATATTCATCGCTGAATTCTTCCTTGACGTTGATGAGGTCGAGCTTGAGGTCGGGATAATCGATCGGATCGATGTCCACGAGCTTCTTGCCGACGAAATTCTCCACAAGGACGTTGCCCTCTTGGGTTTCGGAGGTGCTCAGCGGATCCTTCGGATCGTCGGAGCCGCCCGTCAGAACGACGATCAGCACCACGACGAGAATGACCGCCAGCACTGCCGCCGCAATGACGCCGATGGTGATGTTCTTCTTGCGCTTCTCTGCGGCAAGCTCCTTTTCGCGGCGGGCACGTTCGGCACGGCGCTCCTCGGGCGTTCTGCCGTCGGGCTTGGCGGCGCCTCTTGCCGCCGCGTAACGTTCTGCGTCGGAGCGCGTCATGCCGCTGCGGTGCGGCGTAGGCGGCGTCGGCGGGATGATCGGTCCGTTAAAGTGGAAGGTAATGGCAGGATTCTTGCGGAATTCCTCCATGTCGCGCAGCATTTCCGTTGCGGAGGAATACCGCGCCTCGGGGTTGGAGTTCATCGCGTGCATGGTGATCTGCTCGATACCGAGCGGGATACCGGTCATCAGCTCGCTGGGCAGACGCGCCCCGCCGTTGATGTGCTGGATCGCCACGGCAACGGGTGTCTCCCCGTCGTAGGGCGTCCGACCGGTGAGCATTTCGTACATGACCACGCCCAGCGAATACAAATCGCTGCGGCAATCGACGCGCGCACCCTTCGCCTGCTCCGGCGAGATGTAGTGTACCGAGCCGAGCGCCTCCCGCGTGAGCGTGCTCTGCGCCGAGCTGATTCGGGCGATGCCGAAATCGGCGACCTTAATGCTCCCGTCCTTCAGGATCATGATGTTATGGGGCTTGATGTCCCGATGCACGATGCCGCGGCTGTGCGCGTGCTCCAGCGCCTTGGCGATCTGCATGGAGAAATGCAGCGTCTCGCGCCAGTTCAGGCTCCCCTTCCGCTCCAGATACTGCTTGAGCGTAATGCCCTCGATCAGCTCCATGACGATGTAATCGATGTCTCCGGTTCGGGAGACGTCGTAGACGCTGACGATGTTCGGATGCGACAGCATCGCGACCGCCTGCGACTCGGCGTGGAAACGACGGCGGAACTCCTGATTCCGCGAAAAATCGTCCTTCAGAATCTTCACCGCCACCAGTCGGTTCAGCCGATGGTCCAGCGCCTTATACACCACCGCCATGCCTCCGGCACCGATCGCCTCAAGAATTTCATAGCGGTTGTCCAGCAATCTGCCGATATAATTTTCCATAGCAACTCCTATCCGCTGCTGCGGACCGTTCTCAAACGGCGAACGGCTGCCGAGATAATTCTGTTTCTTTCTGTCGGTCACAGCGCGATCAGCACCGAGGTCACATTGTCCGGTGCCCCGCGCTCCTTGGCAATCTCCAGCAGGCGCTGGCAGCAGTCGGCTTTGTTCGCCCCGTGCGCCACCTCAAACAGGATCTCCTGATCCGCCAAAAGGTTGCTCAGCCCGTCCGAGCAAAGCAGAATATTGTCGTTTTTTCCCGCCTCGACGCGGAAAACGTCGGCAAGCACCTGAGTCCCCGTCCCGACGGCGCGGGTAATCAGATTCTTGCTCGGGTGGGTCTTTGCCTGCTCCGGGGTCAGCTCGCCGCGCCGCACCATCAGCTCCACGACCGAATGGTCCGTCGTGATGCACCGCACGCCGTCGCCGTTGATGAGATACGCACGGCTGTCGCCGATATTGAGCACCAGCGTGCCCCGCTCGCAGACGAGCGCGGCGACAAGCGTCGTTCCCATGCCCTCGTAGTCCGGACTGATCTGCGCGTGCTCGTATACCGAGATATTCGCCAGCGTCGCCGCCGAGCGCAGCATCCGTTCCAGCTCGTCGAGCGTCATATCCGGGGAGAAGGAACGCTCGATCTCTCCCGAAAACACCTCACAGGCAAGTCGGCTGGCAATATTGCCGGCTCTCGCTCCGCCCATGCCGTCACAGACCAGCGCCGCCAACGCATTGTTCGGCAGCGTCAGAATCCGAAAGGCATCCTGATTTTGCTCACGGACATTTCCGACATCGGTCAGTCCCCAAGCCTCCATAGGGCTTCACTCCCTTCCGAAGATAACATTTTTCCCTCGGCTCCCCATTCCTATCAAAGGAGCATATCGGCTCCCCTGTGCAGAGGGAGCTGTCACGGCTTGCCGTGACTGAGGGGTTGATTGTGCCATTCGCTACGCCCTTCCCTGCTCGAATCGCCGCCGAAGCTGACCGCAGGAGGCGTTGATGTCGCTGCCGAGCGTTCTGCGGACGGTCGCGGGAATTCCCGCCTCCTCCAGCGTCTGCTGAAAGCGCCGCACCGTCTCCGGCAGGCTCGGTTTCAGAGGGCTCTCCTCCACGTCGTTGAGCGGGATGAGATTGACGTGCGCCGCGATCCCCTTCAGCCGCCGAATCAGCAGCCGTGCCGTCTCCGGCGTATCGTTCACGCCGCGGATCATGGCGTATTCAAAGGAGATGCGCCGTCCGGTGGCTTCGAAATAGCGCTTGCACGCCGCCAGCAGCGTCTCCACATTATATTTACGGTTGATCGGCATAATGCCGTTTCTGATCTCGTCCGTCGGCGCATGGAGCGAGACGGAGAGCGTCAGCTGCAAATTCTTTTCTGCCAAAAGGTCGATCTTATCCACCACGCCGCAGGTCGAAAGGCTGATGTGCCGCATTCCGATGTTCATTCCCTCGGGGCTGTTGACCAGCTCCAAAAAGCGCAGCACCGCGTCAAAATTGTCCAGCGGCTCGCCGATACCCATTAAGACGATGTTGGAAACGGGCAATCCGGAATCTGACTGTGTAAAGAGCACCTGATCGAGCATTTCCGAGGGCAGCAGCCGCCGCACCAAGCCCCCGCGCGTCGAGGCGCAGAAGGCGCAGCCCATCCGACAGCCGACCTCCGAGGAGATACAGACGGTGTTGCCGTGGTGGTAGCGCATCAGCACGCTCTCCACGCAGTTGCCGTCGCGCAGTCGCCAGAGGTACTTGATCGTCCCGTCCTTGCGCGACTCCAGCCGCCGCGCCACCGTCGGACACGCCAGCTCATATTCCGTTTCCAGCCGCTCCCGCAGAGCGCGGGAAATATCGGTCATCTCGTCGAAGCTCCGCACGCCCCGATGCAGCCATGTGTACACCTGCTTGGCGCGGAATTTCGGCTCGCCGAGCACCGACAGCTCTGCCGTCAGCTCGGGCAGTGTCATGGATTTGATGTCCTTCAAGCTATGCTATCCTTTCTTTCGGAGCTTTGCCACGAAGAAGCCGTCCGTCCCGTGGTCGCACGGGAGGAGGGTCGTCATTGCCGCCGCGGGCAGTCCCGAGCCTTCGGGGTAGACCGCAGCCTCCGGAACGAATTCCGAATGCTTCCGCAAAAACGCCTCGGCAACCGCTTCGTTTTCCCGCCGCAAGATCGTGCAGGTGCTGTAGATCAGCAGCCCGCCCGCTCGGACGTAGCGCGACTGATTCTCCAAAATTGCCGCCTGCAGCGCGGGCAGCCGCTCGGTTTGGATCAGGTCCTTATAGCGGATGTCGGGCTTCTTGCGGATCACACCCAAGCCCGAGCAGGGCGCGTCGCAAAGCACGGTATCAAACGCGCTCTCCCACTCCGCCACAGGCTCGGCGGCATTTTGCAGGCGGGTCGTGATACACCCGATACCGAGCCGCTCCGCACCGCGCTCGATCAGCCGCAGCTTATGCGGATGAATGTCGCATGAAATGATCTCGCCCCTGTTCTGCATGGCGATCGCGGCGGCAAAGCTCTTACCCCCCGGCGCCGCGCAGCAGTCGAGCACGCGCTGCCCGGGCTGCAGCTCCGCCGCCCAAACCGCCAGCCGTGCCGCAGCGTCCTGCACATAGCACAGCCCGTCCCGAAACACGTCCAGCCGCTCTAAATCGCCCGCACCGCGCACGGTCAGGCAGTCCGGCAGCCACGGATGCGCCTGCCACTCCGCCCCGACGTCCGTCAGTGCCTGTGCCACCCGCGCCGTCGTCGTGCGCAGCGTGTTGACCTGCAAAACGGTCGCGGGCGCTTCGTTGTGGCTTTGCAGCAGGCGCTCGGTCCTGTCGCCGTACTGCGCCTGCAGAAGCGAGGTCAGCTCCTCGGGATGGCTGTAGCGGAGGGAAAGGTCCTCCGGCAGCTTCGGTGTCCCCGCCCGCAAAAACGAGCGCAGCACCCCGTTGACCAATCGGGCAGCGGCAGGATTGGCAAAGCGCTTTGCCTGTCCGACCGCCTCATTGACCGCCGCAGAGGGCGGAATTTTGTCCAAGAATGTCAGTTGATAGACCGCAAGGCGGAGAATTTCCTCCACCGCAGGCTGCAATTTTCCCCGTACAAAGGGCTTGAGCCAATGGTCCAGCAGCAGCCGATTTTGCAGCACGCCGTAGCACAGACGGCTTGCCAGCGCCGCCTCTCTCGGCTCCGTGTCGGTCAGGAGCCGCTTGAGCGCCCCGTCCGACCACGCGCCGTCCTTCCGACACGCCAAAAGCGCCCGCAGCGCCGCGTCTCTTGCCGTCACAGCGTGATCGGGTGACCGCGGAAGTAATCCGCCGCCGCCATGCGCTTTCCGCCCTCGGCTTGCAGCTTGGTAATGACCAGAACGCCGTCACCGCAAGCGACCTCAAGCCCCTGCTTCGTCAGTGCCAGCAGCGTTCCCGCGGGCTGATCGGTCGTGCGCTCCGACGGGCGCACCTCGTAAATTTTGAAGCGCTTGTCCTGTATCATCGCCGTCGCGACGGGCCACGGGTCCAGCCCGCGCACGTGGTCGATGATCTGACGGCGGGTTCGCGTCCAGTCAATGGGGCAGAGTGCCTTGGTCAGCATCGGCGCAAAGGTCGCCTTGGCAGCATCCTGCTTCGTCCGCGTGGCCGTGCCGTTTTCGACCCGCGCCAGCGTATCGCACAGCAGCTCCGCGCCGATCCTCGCCAGTCGGTCGAGCAGGCTCTGCGCATTTTCATACGGCTCGATGGGGGTCTTGCGAATCTCGATAATGTCGCCCGCGTCCATCTCCGCCGCCATATACATCGCCGTCACACCCGTCTCGTCCAGTCCGTTGAGGATCGCCCACTGGACCGGTCCCGAGCCGCGCAGCTCCGGCAGAATACTTGCATGGATATTGATGCAGCCGTGCGTCGGAATGTCCAGCACCCGCTGCGGCAGAATTTTTCCGTAGGCAACCACGGCGATCACATCTGGCTTCAGCGCGCGAAGCTCCTCGACCGCTGCGTCGTCGCGGAAGGTCGTCGGCTGAAACACGGGCAGTCCCGCCGCCGTCGCAACCTTTTTGACCTCGGACATCTCCAGCTTCATGCCGCGATTTTTCGGCATATCCGGCTTGGTGTAAACCCCGACGACCTCCACGGGCGCGGAAAGCAGCCGCGTCAGGCAGGTCGCCGCGATGTCCGGCGTGCCCATAAAGACAACTCTCATTCGCCGTCCTCCTCTGCGCCGCCGTGCATCTGCTCGATCTCCTCGTCGCTGAGCCTGCGGTAGGCGATCTCGGTGTAGATATGTCCGTCAAGATGGTCGCACTCGTGGCACAGGCAGCGTGCGATCAGCTCCTCGCCCTCGATCTCGAACCATTCGCCGTCGCGGTCCTGCGCCTTGGCGCGGACGTGGTTCGGGCGCTTGACCATCCAGTATTCGCCGGGCACGCTGAGGCAGCCCTCCATGCCGTCCTGCTCACCGGAGGTCTCTAAAATCTCGGGATTCACCAGCTCCACGATCTCCTCGCCGGTGTCGATCACGACAATACGGCGAAGGATCCCGATCTGCGGCGCGGCAAGTCCGACGCCATTCGCCTCGACCAGCGTCTGCGCCATGTCGTCGAGCAGCTCGCCCAGCCTTCCGTCGAATTTTGTCACAGGGCGGCAGACCTTGTGCAGACACGGCTCGTCCACCGTCAGAATTTTTCGCAGCGCCACGTTATGTTCCTCCTATTCGTTTCCGTTGACATCGGCGTAGACGCCGATACCGCGGTTCGCTTTATCCTTCAAAAATTCGCGCATCAGATGCGCCGTCAGCTCCCGCAGCGTTCGGGTGTTGCGGCAGCTCAGCGTCAGACGGCAGCGGTAGCTGTAGTTGACACGGGCGATCTGCGTCGGCGCGGGTCCGAGCAGCTGCACCGCCTCGCTCCGATAATACGCCGAGCCGAGCTGTGCGGCAAGGGCGGCACGAAACCGCTGTGCAGCATTCCAAACCGCCCGCTCCTCCCTGCCGTGGAAGGTCAGCGACAGCAGATCGCGGAACGGCGGGCAGCCCCGCAGCTCCCGCAGCGGCAGCTCCTCGTCATAGAAGCCGTCGTAATCCTGACGGCTCGCCAGCTCGATGACGCGGTTCTTCGGCGTCAGAGTTTGGATCAGTGCCCGACCGCCTAAGGCGCCCCGACCGGCGCGTCCGATGACTTGCGTTATCATATTAAACGTCGTTTCGGCTGCGCGGTAGCTGCCCACATAGAGCGACATATCCGCATCCAGCACGCCGACGAGCGTTACCTTTTCAAAATTCAGCCCCTTGACGACCATCTGCGTTCCCAGCAGGATGGGAATCCGCTCGTCCCGAAAGCGTCCGAGGAGCTTCTCGTGGGTATTGACCGCCGAGACCGTGTCCGCGTCCATCCGCAGCACGCCGAGGTCGGGAAGCAGCTCGGATAGCTGCTGCTCCACCTTCTGTGTGCCCGCGCCGATCTGCTTGAGGTGACCGCCGCATTGGGGGCAGCGTGCAGGCAGCGGCTCGGAATGGCCGCAATAATGGCACATCAGTCTGTGGTTTGCCTCGTGATAGGTCAGACTGACCGTACACGCCGGGCACATCGGCACATAGCCGCAGTCCACGCAGGCAAGCATACGGCTTGTCCCGCGCCGATTGAGAAACAGGATCGCCTGCTGCCCCGCCGCCGCGGTATTCCGCAGCGCCAGCAGCAGCGGCTCACTGATGAGCGTCCCGTTTCCGGCGCGCAGCTCCTGCTTCATATCGACGATCTCAACGGGCGGGAGCGCCTGTCGGTTATAGCGCCGACGGAGCCGATACAGCCCGAAAACGCCCGTTTTGGCGCGGTACATCGTTTCCACGCTCGGCGTCGCCGAGCCGAGCAGCACCAACGCATTCTGCTGTGCGCCGCGGTAGATCGCGACCTCGCGGGCATGGTAGCGCGGGGCGTTTTCGGATTTATAGGTGTGCTCCTGCTCCTCGTCCACGATCAGCAGCCCCAGCTCCTGCGACGGCGCGAAAACCGCCGACCGCGTTCCGAGAATGACACGCGCCTGTCCGCTGCGGATGCGCTTCCATGTGTCATAGCGCTCGGTAATGCGCAGTCCGCTGTGCAAAACCGCCGTTTTTTCGCCGAAATGGGCGGCAAACAGCGCCAAAAGCTGCGGCGTCAGGGCAATTTCCGGCACCAAAAGCAGTGCCGTCCTTCCGCGCGCAAGGCAGTCGTAGATGAGTCGGATATACACCGAGGTCTTGCCGCTGCCGGTCACGCCGTAGAGCAGCGCAACGCCGGGCTTCTCCTGCCGCATTTGGCGGCAAATTCCCTCAAATGCCGCCTGCTGCTCGTCGTTGAGCACGGGAGGACCCTTTACCTCGGTCGTTTCAACCTGCGGGAGCAGAAGCTGCGGACGCTCCTCTAAGGTGATATAGCCTAATTTTTCCAGCCGTCCCAGCGTCGCGCCCGTCGCGCCCGTAAAGTAGCACAGGTCCTTCGCCGCGCACTGTCCGACGGTAATCAGCAGCTCCAGCACCGACGTTTGCAGGGGCGCACTGCGGCGCTTGCTGTCGGCGTAAAGCTGCGCTTCTTCGACGGAAGCCGACAAAACGGCAATACGCTCGGTTTTATCCCGAACGCGGCGTTTATGCGAGGTTTCCGAGGAAATCAGGTGTTTTTTGAGTAAATAGCGCACTGCCTCACGCAGCGCTTCCTCTGTAAATTGCTGTCGAAGGCGGTCGAAGTCCGCACTGCCGCCGAACGCCTCGAGCGCCTGCATCACCGCCAGCGCCTCGGGCTTGCGATGAATTTGCCCGCGCCAGTCCTCCGACGCGATCGTATAGCGCTCCTCCTCCCGAAACCAGACGCCCGCGGGAAGGATCGCCTTGATCGCCTCGTAAAACGTGCAGAAATACCGCTCGCGCAGGAATGCCGCCAAATGCAGCTCCCGCTCCCCGAGCAGCGGCTCCGCGTCCAGCGGGCGTTCAACGGGCTTGAGCTTTCCCTCGTCGCCCTCGGTCAGCGCCAAAACGACGCCCTCCGAGCGCTTATTCGACCGCCCGAACGGTACGCTGACGCGCTGCCCCGACCGCAGGAGCATCCCCTCCGGCACGCGGTAGTCATAGGGCTTGTCGATGGCATAGATCGCGGCGGCAACGGCAATTTTGGCAATCATGGCTCGCCCTCCTGCGGCTGCCGACGGCGCGGCTTATTCGTGAACGGTCGCCTCTAACTTGCCCTCGGCAACCTCGCGGATGGCAAGGGTCACGGGCTTGTCGCTGAGCGGCTCGTGGAACGTTTCCGCCTCGATGGAGAGCTGTCTGGCGCGGCGCGCCACGACGTTGACCAGCAGATAGCGGCTGTCGATGTGCTTCAAAAGCTCGGACATTGCGGGATACAGCATATTAGGGTTCCTCCTTGAGTTCGATATTGCAATAGGTACTTCTGCACGCCTCTGCGGTCAGGATCGCCTCAAGCGTTCCGACCGCGCGGCAAAGATCGTCGTTAATAATGGTATATCCGTACTGCGGGGCGACCGCACACTCCTGCGCCGCAACCTGCAAGCGGCGGGCAGCGACCTCGGGCGGGGTATCGCCGCGCCCCGTCAGCCTCCGCTTCAGCTCGGCGAAGCTCGGCGGCGCGATAAACACGGAAATCGCGTCCGGACGGCGCCGCAAAACCTGCAAGCCCCCCTGCACGTCGATCTCCAGCACGATACTGATGCCGTTTGTGAGCGCCTGCTCCACGGGTCTGCGCGGTGTTCCGTAGTAATTTCCCGCGTAACAGGCGTGCTCCAGCAGCTCGCCCGCTGCGATCATCTCCTCGAAGCGCTCCTTGCTGACAAAATAATAGCTCTCGCCCTCGACCTCGCCGGGACGCATGGCACGGGTCGTCGCGGAAACGGAGAATTGCAGCGACGGGTCATTTTTCATAACCTCGCGCACGATCGTTCCCTTTCCGACGCCGGACGGACCCGATACGATCAAAATTCTGCCCTGCCTCACTCCGCTTCCTCCTCGTCGCGCGTCTGCGCGTCCTTCTCGTTAAATCGCCGCGTGATCGCCTCCGGTGTGATCGCCGAAAGCACAACATGGTCGGTATCCATCATCAGCACGGCGCGGGTCCTTCTGCCGAAGCTGGCATCGATGAGCATGGCGCGCTCCTTCGCCTCCTGCACCAGCCGCTTGACCGGCGCGGAGTCCGGACTGACCACCGCCAGCACCCGCTCCGCAGAGACCAAATTTCCGAATCCGATATTGACCAGCCGCATCACTCGATATTCTGAACCTGCTCGCGAATCTTTTCCAGCTCCGACTTGATCTCGACGACGTTACGCGCCTGCTCAAGATCGTTGCCCTTGGAGCCGATGGTGTTCGCCTCGCGATTCATCTCCTGTAATAAAAAGTCCAGCTTCCGTCCGACCGCGCCGCCGCCCGAAAGCAGCTCGTCCATTTGGCTCAGGTGGCTGCGCAGGCGCACGGTCTCCTCATCCACCGCAACCTTGTCGGCAAAGATCGCCGCCTCGGTCAAAATCCGGCTCTCGTCAATGGTCGTGCTCTCCAAAATTTCGCGCATCTTGTGCTCCAAACGAGTGCGGTATTCCGCCACGGTGATCGGCGAACGCCGCTCCACGCGCTCCACGCAGGCAAGGATCGTCGCCGCGTGGCTGCGCAGATCGGCAACCAGCGCCGCACCCTCCCGCGCCCGCATCGCATGATAGGCGGAAAGCGCCTCGTCCAGCACGGTCAGGATGTCCGCACGGTTCCGCTCCTCGTCCTCCTCCGCCCGCTCGGTCTGAAAGACCTCGGGCATCCGAGCGAGCGTCATGGCGCTGATGTCATTCTTAACATCATATTCCTCGCAGACCGTTTTCAGCGCCGCAAGATAGCCCTCCAGCACAGGTCGGTTGAGCGCGACACGGACGCTTTCGTCCTCGCCCGTGGAATTCACGGTCACAAAGACATCCACCTTGCCGCGTGAAACGCTCTCCTTGATACGCTGCTTAACGGCTTCCTCGGCATAGGAAAACGCGCGGGGAAGTCTGACGCCGCAATCCAAAAAACGGTTATTCACCGACCGAAGCTCGACGATGATCTCCCGCCCGCGCAGGGTCTGCACCGCCCGTCCGTAGCCGGTCATACTGCAAATCATGACGGTTTCCTCCTTCCGTATCGACTCAGCGGCAGCCGTTGCACAGGCAGTTGAGGCACAGCAGCGTGCTGCACAGGCCGGCGCAATCGTCCGCATCCGTGCCGCCGCCCTGCCGCCGATAGGTATCCTCTCTGCCGCCTGTGCAGTTGGCGGCGCTGCGATATTCCATATTCGTCGGATCCATGCTGACGGCAATGCGGTAGTTCTGCGCCGCCTCGTCCATCCAGCCGCGCCGCTGCGCGATCACGCCGCGCAGATAGTACCACTGGGCATCGTGCGACGGCAGCCCGTCGAGCCGCCCCTCCGCCTGATCGAGCTGACCCATTTGGATCAGTCGGCGAATTTCGGCATAGACGCCGGTTGAGCCGTTCTGCTGCGAGGACCAGCCCCCGCCGTAGCCTGCGCCGTAGCCGTCCGTACCGCTGCTCTGCGAAGCGCCGCCGCCCTTGGTGAGCACGGCATACGCCTCGTTGATCTCCTTCATCTTCTCCTGTGCCAGATCCGCAAGGGGATTATTGGCATAGTTATCGGGATGGTACTTTCGCGCCAGCTCGCGGTATGCCTTTTTGATCTCGTCCTCCGACGCGCCGTGGGGTACGCCGAGAACCTCATACGGGTCTTTCATTCGTTCGTTTTTCCTCTCTTACGGAAGGTCCCCGCAGCGACGCAGCGCAGCACCGTCGGAAGCCCTTCGTAGATAATATTGTGTATCAGCGCTCTGTCCTGCACAGCGGGCAGCAGCTCAAACGCCGATGCCGCCGTGCGGAGCGATGCCTCGATCGTGTCCAGCAGCGCGGCGCGGTCCGTCTCGGTCAGCCTGCCGTTCTCCAAGCGGTAACGGTGCGCCAAGGGGTTATAGCTGCCGCGGCGGAGGTCCTTCGGCAGATCCTCCAGCGCGTCGGTCAGGTAAAGGTAACGCCCGACATGGTACAGCAGCAGCTCCAGCGTTCGCCGCCGCGCCCCCTCCGGCACGAATTCTGCACACGCCCGCAGCAGCGATGCAAACGCATCGGCGGGACGGTCAAGGCTGTCGCAGCCCTCTGCCTCTAACCTGTGCAGCGCGGCAAGCCGCTCGGAAAACACACGGTCGCACGCGGGCTGACGCTCGGCGGCACGGCGGTAAGCACGGCGATAGAGCAGCAGCCCCGCCCCCGCCGCAAGGGGACGCCCGTCCTGCTTCGCGTCGCGCAGCTTCCAGTAGCTCAGCAGCACACTCAGGTCGGCGGCATAATCCATCGCCTCGTCACGCGGCATACAGTCCTTCCGGCACAGCACGCGGGCAGGGCAGAAGCAGCGCTCGGGCAGCCGTCCCTCTCCGCCGCCGAGCAGGAAGTACAGAAACGTCATATCATAGTTTACAAGGAAGCGGGCGCGGAAGCCGTAGCGCTTCTTGAGGCAGCGGCACAGTCCGCAGTACGCCGCACGGTAACGCACCTGCTCCGCCTCGGAAAGCCTGTCCCGTCGGGGCAGCACATAGCCGAACATCGTGCCTCACCCGACCCTTCCGACGATCGTCCGACGGAACGGGTGCTTTTTCAGGCGGCGATTATAGGCGAAGGCGGGCAGCAGTCCCAGCACAAAGCAGCCTCCCCCGACGAGCGCGGCAGACAGGTGAAGCGCCGCTGCCGCAAGGTAGCCCGCGACAAACAGGACCGCGGGCAGCAGATACACCAGCGCCGCCGCCGAGAGAACGGTCCTGCTCTCCGACTCGACATATACGATCTCGCCCGCCTGTGCACCGATGGGGTTGTCCGCACGGATGCGGAGGGTCTGACCGACCGCACCGCAGCCGCCGCACTTATCGCAGTCCCCGCTGCACGCACTCTGCCGCCGTATCAGCAGCGTCGCCGTGCCGTCGGGCTGCACCGCTTCGACCGTAGCCTTCTGCCGCATCGGCTTAACCAGCGTCCACGACCTGCACGGTGTACGGCTCGGAGATCACGCCCGCCTTGGAGCCGTCGGGCAGCTTGATCTTCAGCTTGACCGTCTTGGTCGTTGCGTCGTAGTCGCCGGTCATATCCGCAGAGACGAGAATATTGTCGGCGTTGAGGGAGTTGACCTCCGACGACTTTCCGCGCACGGAGATCACAACACTCTGCTCGGCGAATTCCAGCGCACCTGCATCGTTCTGACGCACGATCTCCGCGCAGGGGAAGGTGATACGCTTGGTCATCAGCCCGACGAAGCGCAGCCTGATCTTGACGTTGGTATCCGAGGCGCGGTTGGTCACGCCGGCAGGCAGCTCCGGCGTGATGTCCCACGTCGTGCTCTCGGTGACCTTCGCAAGGTCAACGGTCATGACCTCAAGGTAATCCAGCGCCGCAAGCGCCTCCTCGCTGCCGGTAACGGCGATGGTTTTCGGCTCAATGCTGCAATCAACCTCCTTGGAGGTCGCGCCGCCGCCGTCGATGAGCTTCACCCGCAGCTCGACCTGCTTGTAGTGCAGGATGGGCACGGAGAGATGTACCGTTTCGGACGAGACTGTGACATTCTCGCTGAGGGTCAACTCCGCCCCGTCCGCGTCCACGAAGGTATAGGGATAATCGGCGTCGATATTTGCGCTGACACCCTCCAGATCAACCTGCACGAGCGCATGGTCGATCTGGCTGACCTCCTCGGCAGGACCGCTGACCGAGAGCGTGTCCGTCGTCTCGGTGTCGCGGATATAGCCGTCGGCAAGCGTTCCGCTGTATTCCACGGTCACGGGCAGGTCGGTACGCTCACGGTACTCGCTGACCTTGACGGTGATCTTATTGGAATTGGTATCGACGAGCTTGATGTCGCCGGAGGCGACGGTCGAGGGCGGGTCGAGCGTCCAGCTCAGGTCATACTCGCCCGGCGCGTCGATGTTGCTGACGTCGGCGATTGCCTCCAAGGAGCTGCTGTTCAGCTCCTTGAGGTCGGAGCGACGCCCCGAAACGGAAACGTTCACATACTGCTCCGCGCCCTCGGTCAGCATCAGCTTCCTGCTTTGCAGGTCAATCATACCGACCAAGCGGACGCGGACGCCCTTGATGTCCGCCGTGCCGTTGGGGTTGACGACCGTAACGGCGTAGACCCACAGGCCGATGGACACAAACAGCGCCAGCAAGAACGCCAAAATCTTATGTTTCTGCATCATGCTTCTCCTTTTGCTTCCACTTGCGAAGCAGCAGCTTCAGCGGGTTGCGGGTCTTTGTCTCCTCCTGCGGGGCAAGCTCGTTTTCCAGCAGCTTTTCCAGCGTTTTGGGTGCCAAATGCCGCTTGAGCATACCGCCGACGGCGACCGAGATCGTTCCCGTCTCCTCGGAGACAATCACGACCACCGCGTCCGACGCCTCGCTCATGCCGATACCGGCACGGTGACGCGTGCCGAGGTCACTGCTGATGTTGCGGTTCTGCGTCAGCGGCAGTACACAGCCCGCCGCCGCGATCCGCTCGTCGCGAATGATGACCGCGCCGTCATGCAGCGCCGCCTTCGTGAAGAAAATGTTCCGCAGAAGCTCGCTGGAAACCTGCGCATCGATCACCGTCCCGCTCTTCTGCCAGTCGATCAGCGAGGTGGAGCGTTCGAACACGATCAGTGCGCCCGTGCGCTCCTTGGACAGTGTTTCGCACGCCGTGACGGTCTGTTCGATCACGCGGTCGATCTCGCGCTTTTCCTCCTTCATCGAGAGGATCTCACGCAGATTTTTCGCGCCCAGCTTTTCCAGCATCCGCCGAATTTCCGGCTGGAACACCACGACGAGGACGATCAGCCCGATCTCCAGTATTTTATCCAAAAGGTAGTTCATCAGATACATATTCAGTATCTGCGTCACCAGTGTCAGCGCCAAAATAATCAGGACGCTCTTGGCGATACGGGAGGCACCGGTGGTCTGGATCATGATGATGATGGCGTAGATCACCAGCGCGACCAGCAGAATATCCACGACGTCCATCAGGCGGATCGTCGGCAGCATCGAGAAAAAATCTCGGAAGTAATCAATAATCGTATCCATAAGCAAATCTCCGCGTTGTCGCATTGCATATTGTTATAGTTATTCGTCTAATTATATCCGATTTTTTTCACAATAGCAAGTGGCAATCCCCCGCCGCGCCTCATTTTTTTGAAAACAAATTGTTACAGGCAGCGGCAAAGCGCCGCACCTCCTCGGGCGTATTGAACGCCGAGAAGCTGACGCGGAAGGTCCCGTGCTCAAACGTTCCCGCGCTTCGATGCGCCAGCGGTGCGCAGTGCAGCCCCGCCCGCACCGCAAAACCCGCCGCCGCGAGCCGCTGTGCCGCCGTCTCGCAGTCCGTCCCCTCCGCGCAGAAGGAAACCACGCCGCTCTGCTCCGCGCCGAACCGACCGCGCAGCCCCCGCAGCCCCTCCGTCTGCCGCCGCAGCAAGCCGACCAGCGCCTCCTCCCGTCGGAAAATGCGTGCGGGCGTCATGCGGCGGACAAAACGCAGCCCCTCATAAAGCCCCGCGATCCCGCAGACGTTATGCGTCCCCGCCTCCAAGCGGTCGGGCAGAAAATCGGGCATCTCCGCAAGCTCGGAATTGCTGCCCGTGCCGCCCTCCAGCAGCGGCTCGCCCGATCGCCCGCACAGGAGCAGCCCCGTCCCCTGCGGACCGTACAGCCCCTTGTGCCCCGGCATGGCAATGAACGCCGCACCGCTCCTTTCCAGCGAAACGGGCAGCGTCCCCGCCGCCTGCGACGCATCGATCACCAGCGGCACGCCGTGCATCCGACACAGCGCCGCGATCTCCGTAATCGGCAGGATATAGCCGAACACGTTGGAGACCTGCGTGCAGATCACGGCGGACGGATGCCGCGCCAATGCCTGCGCCAGCTCCTCGAGCAGACGGTCGGGGCGGAACAGCTCCCTCCCGACGACCGTCACCTCCGCGCCGCACGCATGCAGCGGACGCATCACCGCATTGTGCTCATAGCCGCTGACGATTACGCGGTCGCCCCGCTTCACCAGCGTTTTGATTGCCAGATTCAGCCCGTGCGTCGCATTCATCGTAAAGACCACCTGCTCCGGCGCGGCGTCGAACAGCTCCGCGGCAAGACTGCGGCAGGCAAAGACCGTCCGTGCCGCCCGCTCCGCCGCGGGATGCCCGCCTCTGCCGACGCTCGCGTGCGTCCGAATCGCCCGTGCGACCGCCTGCGCGACCTCCGGCGGCTTTTGCAGCGTGGTCGCGGCACTGTCAAAATAGATCATGACTGCACCTCCTGCCACTGCCCGTCCTGCCGCCGATACAGGCGCCGATAGGGCGAATTTGCACGGTCAAGCAGCTCCTTGGCGCGGCGGTAGACCCGCTCCCCCACCCGCAGGCTGTAGCCGCAGCCCTGCTGCCGCAGCTCCATGGGCGTCCGCACCGTTGCCGACGGAACGCCGTTCCGCCGCAGGAGCTGCCCGCCCTGCATCGCCGCCGTTACCGACCGAAAGGTGAAATAATAGTCGTTCATGGAAGCACCCCCTCCCTATCCATCGTATGTGCGGCACGCAGATTTCGGCACTTTCCGCAGAATTTTTTCTCAACTTAATAAAAACTTAATGACTTTTCGGTTATATTTTTAACAATTTCAGGCTATTATGTAACCGTAAACATTGAGTTTTCTTTTTCATTTTCCCCTCTTTTCTTTTTTTAGGATTTCGCAGACAAGTCAGCCGCTTGTCTGCGACTTTCTTTTTGGGTAGGGGACCCGCCGACGCACTCGCCTGCAGCGTTCGGCTGAGCTTTTTCACCAATTCAGCGGTTTGAAAGGCGCGAAATACACAAAGTATTCCTGCACCTTTCAAACCTCGACTTGACAAAAAATCTCTCGCCGCCCACCGCAGGCGATCACATCTGCGGGTCCCCGTAGCTTTTTTCGAAAAAAATACTATGGCGTTTTTCTTATAAAAAGCAGAAATTCCGCTTGACAAACCCCTCTCCCGCCTGTAAAATAGAATGGCTTGTGAATACAGGTGCAGACTGTCAAAAAGTCCTGTCTGTCATTGCGAGACCCTGAAAGGGTCGTGGCAATCTCGCGGAATTATTTTGAAATCTCGACAAGCTTCGGCGAACTCGAAGTATTTCACATGAGATTCCCACGTCGCTTCGCTCCTCGGAATGACATGACAAACCGGGCTTGTGAACACAGGCAATCCTTGCCGCCGACGCGATCGGCGGCCAAAAGTCCAAAAGGAGGTGCAAACAACAATGGCTAAGATTTCCGGCAAGTATGAGATCGTCTATATCATCGACCCCGCCAAGGGCGAGGAGGGTATCGCCGCTCTCGTGGAAAAGTTCAAGGCGATGGTTGAGGCAGAGGGTACCCTTACCGGTATCGAGGAATGGGGCAAGCGCCGGCTGGCGTATCCCATCAACGACCTGCCCGAAGGCTACTACGTCCTCATGAACTGTGAATGCAAGCCCGAGCTCCCCGCCGAGCTGGACCGTGTGTTCAAGATCACCGACGGCATCCTTCGTTCCATCATCGTCGCTGTCGAAGAGTAAGGAGGGACTTTCATGCTGAACCACATCGTTCTCATGGGTCGCCTTACCCGTGACCCCGAGCTGCGCCGGACCGGTTCCGGTACCGCCGTGGCCACATTCACCCTCGCCGTTGACCGCGATTTCAGCAGTCAGTCCGGCGAACGGGAAACGGACTTCATCGACATCGTCGCTTGGCGCAGTACCGCTGAGTTCGTCAGCAAGTACTTCACCAAGGGTCGTATGGCTGTGGTGTCCGGTCGGCTCCAGATCAGAGGCTGGACCGACAAAGACGGAAACAAGCGTCGCTCCGCAGAGGTCGTTGCCGACAACGTTTACTTCGGCGACTCCAAGCGTGACAGCGACGGCGGCAGCTACACCGCCCCGGCTTACGGCAATGCCGCTCCCGCAGGCGGTTACGGTGCGGCACCCGCTGCGCCCGCTCCCGCGTCCGACTTCTCAATGATCGAGGACGACGACAGCCAGCTTCCGTTCTGATTCCCGCAAATTGAGCTTTTTCACTTGAGTATTGAAGAAGGAGGATTTCATCAATGGCTATGAACGATAAGGCTCGTCCGCGCAAGCGCAAGAAGGTTTGTAACTTCTGCGTCGATAAGGCTACGAGCATTGACTTCAAGGATTCCGCCAAGCTCCGCCGTTATACGTCCGAGCGCGGCAAGATCCTGCCCCGCCGCACGACCGGTACCTGCGCAGCGCATCAGCGCCAACTGACCATCGCCATCAAGCGCGCCCGTCAGATTGCCCTGCTGCCCTATGTCGCAGACTGATCCGAAATAACCGAACCGCC
>OLSB01001367.1_pt1 | contig 23826 bp, 19 predicted proteins | sample 1672071 | NCBI WGS metagenome assembly OLSB01 (sample SAMEA3136642, study PRJEB25190) | human gut metagenome | biome: human gut; feature: human-associated habitat; material: faeces | place: Austria | collected 2013 | reverse complement strand
TGGATACCGGCAAGACAGGTGAAGAAGGAAAACTCCGTGAGTTTGCAGCCGGAACCAGCTTTTTGTTAAGAGACAATGGTATCATGAGACTTACAACAAATGATGCCGGAACAAAATATGCAAGATATGTTCCGAACGAAGCATATATCTTCTTAACGCCTGGTGAAGGAAAACTGGACGAAACGGAGAACTATAAGGTTCAAAGAAATTTAAAAGCGAATTATTATTACAGACAGAGCGGCAATTATACGCAGGTTATTGAAGATTATGTTGTGTATGATTTGAATTCAAGTGATATCAATGTGGCCGATGTTGTCCTGCTTCGCGGATGTAGTCCAGCAGCAGCTCGTTGCGGGGCTTGCCGGACTGGTTCTCGCTGGCCATGTAGTTGTGCTCTTCCACGGGGAAGAGGTAGTCGGTGTTGTGCTCGGCGTTCTCGGCGGGCCAGGCAGCCTCGGAACCGGAAGTGAAGTCGCACTCCCAGCCGTACTTGTCTTCCAGGATGCTGCGCATGAAGTCGTGCATGGCGGCGGACTCATTGATCCAGGTGCGGACAACGCGCTGGTCGCACTTGCCGGAGGCGTAGCGGGAGATCTCGCTCAGCAGCTTTGCCTTATCGGTGGCGGGTTCGCCAGCTTCCTTAGCGGCAGCAGAATCAACAGCGCCGTACCAGTGACGGGTGTCCTGCACGTTGGCGTTCTGCTCGATAACACGGAAGTTCAGGCCGTTGGCAGCCGCATAGGCGGCAGCGAACATACCGCCATTGCCAGCGCCCACGATCAGGATGTCGGTGTCCACGGTCTCGGTGATGGCGGCCTCGTCGATGTCAGGCTCTTTGCCCAGCCAGTCGTTCTCATCGCCGGTGGGCAGCTGCACGCTGGAGACCACGGCCTCGCCCTTTGCCTGTGCGTAGCAGCTCTTGGCAGCCTTCATCACGGCGTCGGAGGTGATGGTAGAACCGGAAACACCGTCGATCTCGGCAGAACCAGCAGCCAGCAGCTGCTCGCGCAGCTCGTCGGCAGCGGCAGCGCCGAAGGAAGCGGTCTCGCCGGAGGTATCTACCACCACGTCGGTGACAGCGCTGTCGGAGAAGGTCATAGTGACCTTGACGGTGGAGGAAATACCCTCGGCAGTGCCCTCGTAGGTGCCGGGGATGTACTGACCGGCAGCACCGGAAGTGGAAGCGGAGGTAGAACCGGAAGCGGCATTGCAGGCAGCCAGAGCACCGGCGGTCACACCGCTCATGGCGGCGGCAGCGGCGATCTTGATAAAGCCCTTACGGGAAATCTTGTTCATAGGTACGCTCTCTTTCTTTTTGTTCTTCTTTGTGTTCCTTCTTATCGTGCAGCAAAGTAAAAGGCACTTTGCGGAATCCTTAACAATTGTAGCGTAGAAGGGTGCTGTTTACAATTCATGTTTTTTATATTATAATTTAGGAAAACCTAATGTATTGCGGGAGGGAGAAAAGCATGAACGAGAGCGCACTGGAGGGCTTTGTAAAAATCGTGGAACTGAACAGCTTTTCTGCGGCGGCAGAGGCACTGTATCTTTCCCAGTCGGCACTTTCGCAGCAGATCCGCACGCTGGAAGGGCAATTGCAGTTTGAGTTGTTCCAGCATGTGCCGCGCCGGGTGGTGCTGACCCCGGCGGGACAGGATTTTTACCCCAAGGCAAAGCAGCTGGTGGCTCTGTATCAGCAGGCGGTGCGCCACGCCCGCGCGGTGCAACAGCAGGAAAAACCGCCGGAACGGCATCTGGTGATTGCAGGCTGCCATGAGGCAATGCGGATGTTCGCATACGACTTGTTTTCCCTGACAAGTGACTTGTGCCTGCAGTATACCTCCATTCTGGGGTGGTGTGCCAACCGCAGCGAGGTCTGGCGCAGCCTGAAAAAAGGGGAGATGGATCTTTCCTTCCAGCTGGAAAGTGCAGAGTTCTACGCGCAGGGGCTTACCTTTGTGCCGCTGTTCTATATGCCAGAACTTTGCATCCCCATCCACCCGCCCGCTGATATGCCGGTGGGCAGATTGACCTTGGAACAGGCATTGCAATATCGCTGGCTACCCATCAAGGAGATGTACCAGACTGTCTACGAAACAAGCCTGCTGCAGGAGGGAATGGACCGAGGGGTGGAGTTTACGCCGGTGGGCGGTATCCGCAGTGCGGCCTACGGCGACCCGGCACTCAAGATGGTCCCGGCGGTCTATTACCGCAGGCCGGACCTCAGTTTTGTGCGGGTACTGGACTGGGGCAGGGGACACCGCTTCGGCGTTGTGCTGGGGCAAAAGCGCGAGGATCCGGTAGTAATGGCCTATGTCCGCGCCTTGCAGCAACAGCTGCCGCCCCTTGCGGAAAAGTTGTTCGGCCTGAAGCTGGAACCGGTGGAGGAATCATAAAGAAAAGACGAAAACCCTCTCAGGCACCGACAGATGTAGAAAAGCTCCCCCCTCTCGGGGGGAGCTGGCATCGCGCAGCGATGACTGAGAGGGTAAAACAAAGAGCACCTATTGCCCTAAAAAGGCGACAGGTGCTCTTTTTGCAATTATATTGTGACGACAGGTGCTTTAATCCACCACGTCCTCAAACTGGCTGTTGTACAGGTCAGCGTAGAAGCCGCCTGCCTCGATCAGCTGGTCGTGGGTGCCCTGCTCCACAATGTCGCCGTCCCGCATCACAAGGATGAGGTCGGCATCCCGGATGGTGGAAAGGCGGTGGGCGATGACAAAGCTGGTGCGCCCCTCCATTAGGCGGTCCATGGCGGTCTGGATGCGCTGCTCGGTGCGGGTATCCACGCTGCTGGTAGCCTCGTCCAAAATCAGGATGCGGTTATCTGCCAGAATGGTGCGGGCGATGGTGAGCAGCTGCTTTTGTCCCTGACTGACGTTGGAGGCGTCCTCGTTCAGCTCCATCTGGTAGCCGCCGGGCAGGGTGCGGATAAAGTGGTCGGCGTTGGCAGCCTTTGCGGCAGCAATCACCTCTTCATCGGTGGCGTCCAGCCGGCCGTAGCGGATGTTCTCCATGATGGTGCCCTTAAACAGCCATGTGTCCTGCAGCACCATGCCAAAGCCTTCGCGCAAGGCGCTGCGGTCAAAGTCCCGCACATTGTGGCCGTTCAGGGTGATAGAACCGGCGTCCACATCGTAAAAGCGCATCAGCAGCTTGACCATGGTGGTCTTGCCCGCACCGGTGGGACCCACGATGGCTACCTTCTGGCCGGGCTGCACCGTGCAGCTGAAGTCGTGGATGACGGTCTTGTCCGGGGTGTAGCCGAAGCGCACATGGTCAAAGGTGACCTGTCCGTCAATGTCGGCGGGGTCGGCGCGGCGGGCAGGGTCGGCCAACTGCGCCTCCTCCGGCTCGTTCAAAAACTCGAACACGCGCTCGGCAGCAGCAGCCATGCTTTGCAGCATATTGGACACCTGCGAAAGCTGCTGGATGGGCTGGGTAAAGTTTTTGACATACTGGATAAAAGCCTGAATATCACCAATGGTGATAACACCGTTTGCAGCAAAAATGCTGCCCACGATGGCCACTGCCACATAGCCCAAGTTGCCCACAAAGTTCATGATGGGCATCATAAGGCCCGAGAGGAACTGGCTTTTCCATGCGGATTCGTACAGCTTATCGTTGGCGGCGTTGAAGTCTGCCAGTACCACGGCTTCGCGGTTAAACGCCTTGACCACATTGTGGCCGGCGTAGATCTCCTCGACCTGACCGTTGACCACGCCCAGCGTGGCCTGCTGTGCCTTGAAGTACTTCTGGCTGAACTTGACCACCACCAGCACCAGCGCCAGCGATACCGGTAAGATCAGCAGGGCAATCAGGGTCATGCGGGGGCTGATGGAGAGCATCATCACCAGCACACCGATCATGGTGGTCACGCTGGTGATCAGCTGGGTGATGCTCTGGTTCAGGCTCTGACCCAGTGTGTCCACATCGTTGGTGATGCGGGAGAGCACCTCGCCCACGGTGCGCTTTTCAAAGTAAGCCAGCGGCAGGCGGTTGATCTTTTCGCTGATCTGGCGGCGGAAGTCGTAGCAGACCTTCTGAGAAAGGCCGGTCATCAGCCAGCCCTGAATAAAGCTGAAGGCGCTGCTCAGCAGGTACATTCCCAGCAAGAACAGCAGGATGCGGCCGATATACGCAAAATCGATGCTGCCGGTGCCGCGCAGCCGGGCGATCCAGCCGGTGGCAAGGGCGGTGGTGGCTTTTGCCAGCACCTTAGGGCCTGCAATGTTGAAGATGGTGGACAGAATAGCAAACAGCATGGCTGCCGTAAGGGGCAGCTTGTAGTGGCTCATGGTGCGGATGAGCTGCCGCAGCGTGCCTTTAAAGTTTTTGGCGCGCTCGGTGGTGGGACGTCCGGGTCTGGGCATATCACTCACCCTCCTTTTCTGTATTCAGGGTATCCAGCGCCAGCTCCTTCTGGCTCAGCTGGCTGCGGGCGATCTCCTGATATTCCGGGCAGCTGACCATCAGCTGGGCGTGGGTGCCCTTGCCCACCAGCCTGCCCTCGTCCAGTACAAGGATCTGGTTTGCGTGCAGCACGGTGGAGATGCGCTGTGCCACAATGATCACGGTGGCGTTGTCGGTCTGTGCTTTCAAAGCGCGGCGCAGCGTTACATCGGTCTTGTAGTCCAGCGCCGAGAAGCTGTCGTCAAACAGATAGACCTTGGGATTTTTGGCAATTGCCCGGGCAATGGAAAGCCGCTGCTTCTGGCCGCCGGATACGTTGGAGCCGCCCTGTGCAATGGGGCTTTGGTAGCCCTCGGGCTTTGCCTCGATAAAATCAGTGGCCTGTGCAATGGCGGCGGCTTTGTGCACCTGTGCGTCGGTGATATCCTCGCCGCCGAATTTCAGGTTGCTGTCAATGGTGCCGCTGAACAGCACACCCTTCTGGGGCACATAGCCCAGCAGGTCGTGCAGCTGTGCCTGCGGCATCTCGCGCACGTCAATGCCATCCACGGTCACCTTGCCGCCGGTCACATCGTAAAAGCGGGGGATCAGGTTGAGCAGGGTGGACTTGCCGCAGCCGGTGGAGCCGATGATGGCGGTAGTCTCGCCGGGCTTTGCGGTAAAGCTGATGTGTTCCAGCGCATCGCTGTCTGCACCGGGGTAACGGAAGCTCACGTCCTCGAACTGCACCACGCCCTGCCAGTCGGTGTGCGCCTGTGCAGCCTTTGCGGCGGCTTCGTCCGGGTCGTGGATGGTGGCTTTGGTACGGATGACTTCGTCGATACGATCCGCAGCCACACCGGCGCGGGGCAGCATGACAGCCACCATGGCCAGCATCAGGAAGGACATGACGATCTGCATGGTGTAGGTGATAAAGGCAATCATTTCGCCCACCTGCATAGTGCCGGCATCCATGGCCTTGCCGCCGAACCAGACGATGAGCAGGCTGGTGCCGTTCATGATCAGGGTCATAAAGGGCATCATAGCCACCATAGCGCGGTTGGTGAACAGCTGGGTGCCCATCAGCTCCCGGTTGGCCTTGTCAAAGCGCTGCTCCTCAAATTTTTCGCGGCTGAAGGCGCGCACCGGCATGATGCCGGTCAAGATCTCGCGGCTGACCAGATTCAGCCGGTCCACCAGCTGCTGCATCACCTTGAATTTTGGCATGGCAACGCTCATCAGGAAGAGCAGCAGCAACAAGAGCAGTGCCACGTCCAGCACCACGATCCAGGAAAGGCCGCTGCTGCTGCCCACAACGTGCAGCACGCCGCCAATGCCCAGAATGGGCGCGTAGGCCACCATGCGCAGCAGGATGACGCAGACGAACTGCACCTGCTGGATATCGTTGGTGGTGCGGGTGATGAGGGAGGCGGTGGAGAAGTTCTCAATCTCTGCATTGGAGAAGCCGATAACGCTGGAGAAGGTCTCCCGGCGCAGGTCGCGGCCGATGGCGGCGGATACCCGGGAGGCAAGGAAGCCAACGGCCACAGCCACGGCTACCATCAGCAGGGTGAGCGCCAGCATCTGGCCGCCCACCCGGAAGAGGTAACCCATCTGCACATCCTGCGCAACGCCCTGCGCCTCGTATTCCAGCTGCACCAGCAGCAAAGACTGGCTTTTCAGGTTTTCCAGCAGGGTGCTGTCCAGCTGGCTCATGGCACCGTCCAGCTGCTTTTGCAGCATACTGCGGTCAAAGCCGGGCATCTGGCTCATGGCGGCAAACTGGCTGCAAACGGTGTCAAGATCCGCTGCCGTAGGGGTGGCGGTTTCAGTGTCCGCGTCCGCAGCGGCAGAGGGCGTCTCGGCAAGGCCGGTCATGCCCATGCTGTTCTGCCCGGCGGGGGTGTTGGCGGCCTGTGCGGCAGCCATATACAGCACGATGTCCGGGGTGGTCACGGCCTCTTCCAGTGCGGTGCGCTCGTCCTCGGTCAGGTCGGAGCGCAGCTGCAATACGCCATCGTCCTGCAGGTAGTACTGGTAGGCGTTTTGCAGCTTCTGCGCATCCTCCTCGCTCATCAGCAGGCTCAGCGCGTCCAGCGTACTCTGGCGCACCGTCTGGGGCAGGGGGCTTTCAATGCCGCCCTGCTGGATGCCGGTGTCCACGATCTTGCTGGTGTAGTCCGGCAGGGCAAGGTCGCAGTACGCCTGCACGAACAGCAGTGCGAACACCACAAGGCAGACTGCCCAGTGCCGGGCCAGCTGCTTAAAGATCTTTGTCATGGTTCGTTTCTCCCTTCGGGTCAATGTTGCGCGCGGCATTTTCCGCAAGAATGGCATCCATCAGCGCGCCGCGCAGCGCGTCCATCTGGGCTGCCTGCTCCGGCTCTAACCGTGCCAGCACGCTGGCAAAGTAGTTGCGCAGAGCCTGCTCACACTGGTGGCACAGCTCGTACCCCTTGGGGGTGATGCGCACCAGCGTTTTGCGGCGGTCGGCGGGGTCCGGTTCCCGCACCACAGTGCCGTCCTGCTCCATGAGCCGCAGCCCGCGCGAGACCGCCGGCAGCGGCTGTCGGATCTCCCGGGCAAGGTCGGAGACATAAATGGCACCGTCCTTTCCGTGACAGTTGATGGCGTGCAGCAGGCCTTCCAGCATATTGAAGTGGCATTTGGGGCAATCGGCCAGCGCCGCCCGCATTCCGGTCTTGGATGCCTTGCTCAGCTGCCCGATAAAGTGGCACATCCCCTGAAAGCTGGGGGTGCTTGGCTCGGACACGACAGTCCCTCCTCGTTTGCATTTTTTGGATACTTAACAGTTGTTAAGTATTAACGCCTGATAAGCATATTCCTTTTGCAGCCGGATTGCAAGGGAATAGGGAAATATTAAACAAAAATTCACAAAAAACTTGTAGGTTTTGTCAATGCGCAAACCGGCTCTCGCTGCATAAAAATAAAGGACAGGCAGAAACGGAGGGTGCAGATGGAGCAGGGATTCCAAGTGTTGTTACAGGTATTCGGCGGATTGGCGCTGTTTTTATACGGGACGGACAGCCTGTGTCGGGCGGTGCAGCAGGGAGCGGGCAGGCGTCTGCGCAGCCTGCTGGCGCGGTGCACCGCAAACCCGGCGGCAGGACTGCTGACCGGTGCTGCGGTAACGGCGGTGCTGCAAAGCAGCTCGGCGGTCACGGTCATGGTGATTGCCTTTCTGGCGGCGGGGCTGTTGCAGCTGCGGCAGGCGGTGCCGGTGGTATTCGGGGCAAATATCGGCACAACGGTCACGGCGCAGCTGCTGGCGTTCCGGGTGGAAAGCTGGCGGTATCTGCTGCTGTTTGGCGGGGTGCTGCTCTGTCTGGCCTGTAAAGGCTGGCGGGGCCGCTGCGTGGGCGAGGCAGTGTTCGGCTTTGGACTGCTGTTCGAAGGCGTCACTGTGATGCGCAGCGCCATGGAACCGCTGCTGCAAAGCCCTCTGTTCCGGCTGGAGCTTGCCCGGGTGCAGCAAAGTCCCCTGCATGGGCTGCTGGCGGGCGTCTGCATGACCTTAACGGTGCAAAGCAGCTCTGCCACAGTGGCGCTGCTGCAAAGCATGGCGGCGCAGCCCGGGGCAGACGGCGTGCACAGCCTGCTGGGGCTGACGGCGGCCATTCCCATTTTGCTGGGGGATAACATCGGCACCACCATCACGGCGGTGCTTGCCGCCATCGGGCAGGGAAGAGACGCCAAGCGGGTGGCGGCAGCCCACGCCATTTTTAACCTGAGCGGAGCGGCGGTGTGTTGCGCACTGCTGCAGCCCTTTGCGGCGCTGGTGCGGCTGTGCTCGCCCGCAGGGGCGGAGTGCGCCGTGATCGCCCGGCAGATCGCCAACGCACACACCTTATTCAACGTACTGTGCGCGCTGGTGTGGCTGCCCCTGACCGGGCAGATGGTGCGACTGGTCTGCGCGCTGCTGCCCGATAAAAAACGACCGCAAGAACGGTTGTAAACCGGAGCGGGGAATGGTATACTGAAGCAGACGATACTATTATATATAAAGGACGGAATGCAATGAAACGGAAAATCGGCAGGCTGTGCATGGTGCTGGGCGCGGTGCTGATCTTATGCGCCGCTGGGTTGCTGGGCTACAACCGGTGGGATGCCGCCCGGGCAGAAAAGGCTTCGCAGGAAGTATTGGGCGAGCTGGAGCAGACCATGCAAAAGACCATTACGGAGCACCAGCAGGAAAACGAGACTGCAGCCCCGCAGCCGGTGTTGGACCCGACGCAGGAGATGACCACCGTGGAGGTGGAAGGGCGGGACTACATCGGGGTGCTTTCCATCCCGGCGGTAGAACGGGAGCTGCCGGTGATGGCGCAGTGGAGCTACGCCGGGCTGAAGATCGCCCCCGGGCGGTACAGCGGCACCACCTATGGCGATGATCTTGTGATCTGCGGCCACAACTACGCAATGCACTTCAGCCCCATCAAGTGGCTGGCCATCGGCAGTTCGGTCTATTTTACGGATGCAGACGGTCTGCGCTGGAGCTATGAGGTGGAGAGCGTGGAGACTTTGCGCCCCACCCAGATCGAGGAGATGACCACCGATACCGAGACGGACAACTGGGATCTGACCCTGTTCACCTGCACCTCCGGCGGCGGTTCCCGCTACGCGGTGCGCTGTGTGCGGACAGGCTACCCCGTCCGTGTGACGGACGCGGCAGAATAATGCTTTGCACAGCAGGATGATTTGGAAGGGCTTCCGCTTTGCTCTAGCCATTATCAGCGGAAAATTTATTTTTAATTTCGGGATAGCGGAGCGTCTGCGGACGCTCCGCTATCCCATTTTCACAGGAGGGGGTCGTGACGGAAAACGGCAGCTCCAGCGCCTGTTTCCTGCGGAAATGCGGCGCTGCGGGGACTGCCAAAGACCTGATCTCCGAGGAAAATGGCCGTGTACAGCGTGAGCAGACTGGGGAGCATACGCTGTTTTTTACGCAAAAAATCCGCAAAAACCTTTGAAAGTCCTTTTTATGGTATCTGAATTATGCGATACTGTGTTCACCGGGAAAGCCCCGGAACAAAACAGAAACACAGGAGGGAAACACCATGAAGGATTTTGAGTTGCGTTATGTGGGCAGTCATGTGGAGGTATACACCGGCAGTGGTGTGTTCCTGTTTTCGGCCGACACAGTGCGGGAGGCCATGGAAGAGCTGGCCGGGTAAGCGGCGGCATATCGCATCTGGGAAAGCTGAATGTAAAATGTATGTAAAATAACGGAAATCTTTTTGTTTGCCGCCCGGAAATATGTTGCGGAATGTGTAAAAAAAGTAACTTTCCTGTAAAATAAACCTTGTTGAGACGCCCCCTTTGATGGTATAATAAAAGTAAGCGGCTTCCGGAACAGGGCAGGCGTTGCGCGTGCCCTGTTCCGGCGGCTGTGTGCTGTAAAGGATAAAAAGGGAAGTTTCATATTAGGAGTATCGTTATGGATATCACACACATTACCTCTCTGCTGGGCGGCGTTGCGCTGTTCCTGTACGGCATGTCCATCATGGGTGCCGGTCTGGAAAAGCTGGCAGGCGGCAAGATGCAGGGCGTATTGCAAAAGCTTACCTCCTCTACCATCAAAGGCGTGATCTTCGGCACACTGATCACCGGCGTCATCCAGTCGTCGGCTGGTACGGTGGTTATTTGTGTCGGTCTGGTCAACTCCGGTATCATGACACTGACGCAGTCGGTAGGCGTGATCATGGGTGCAAATATTGGTACTACGGTAACAGGTCAGTTGATCCGCATGGCGGATATCTCAGGCGACAGCCTGTGGCTGACCTTGATCCAGCCCAAGACCTTTGCCCCCGTGGTGGCGTTTATTGGCTGCATTTTTTATGTGTTCCTGCGCAATGCCAAAAAGAAGAATATCGGTCAGATCATGCTGGGCTTCGGCATTCTGTTTACCGGCATGAGCCTGATGGATACCGGCGTTGCTCCCCTGCGGGAGAGCGCCGTCTTTCAGAATCTGTTCGTCACCATGACCAACCCCATTCTGGGCGTTCTGGTGGGCGTGGTGGTCACCGTGATCATCCAGTCCTCCTCCGCTTCGGTGGGTATTCTGCAGGCACTGTCCAGCACAGGGCTTGTCACCTTCAGCTCTGCCATTCCCATCATTCTGGGTGCGCATATCGGTACGGCGTTCACCCCGCTGCTCACCATCGGCGGTTCCTCCAAGGATGGTAAGCGGGCAGCGCTCATCCACCTGTACTTCAACGTCATCGGCAGCGTGATCCTGCTGGCGCTGATCTATGTGGTGCAGTTCACCATCGGCATCCCCATGTGGGGCGATGTGATGAACAAGAGCTCCATTGCAAACATCCATACCTTGTCCAGCGTATGCGCCATGCTGCTGTTCCTGCCTTGTAGCGGAGTGCTGAGCCGCTTGGCGATTCTCACGGTGCCCAGCAGCGTGGAGGAAGCACAGGAGCTGAGCATGCCGGTGCTGGACGAGCGTCTGTACAAGAGCCCGGCAGTGGCTTTGCAGCAGGCGAAGAATGCGGTGATCAAGATGTCCCGCCGCGCCGCCCGCAACGTGGGTCTGGCCGCGCCGCTGCTTTTGAAGATGGACGAGGAGACCGTGAGCGCCATTAAGGTGCGCGAAAACCTGATCGACCGCATGGAGGTGGAGATCACCAACTACCTGATCAAACTGACCGATCAGGAGCTGGGCGACGACGAAAGCCACGCGGTGACCGAGCTGCTGAACTTTGTTACCGAGTTCGAGCGCATTGGCGACTATGCCGTGAACATCATGGAAAAGGCCGAGGAGCTGTACGACAAGGAAGCCAGCTTCAGCGAGAGCGCCAAAAAGGAACTGCAATTGCTGGATGCCGCATTGGAGCGCATTCTGGTTCTGACGGACGAGGCCTTTGAAAACGATGATGTTCAGAAGGCAGCACAGGTGGAGCCGCTGGAGGAGATCATTGATGTGATGGTGGAGCGTCTGCGCGACCAGCACATCCTCCGTCTGAAGGACGGGATCTGCTCCATCGACACTGGCGTGGTGTTCCTTGATGTGCTGAACAACGCTGAGCGTATCTCCGACCACTGCTCCAACATCGCAGTGCGCATGGTGGGCATGGAAGCCGGCGAGGACTACGACTCCCACACCCTGAAAAGCATTATGCACCACAACCCCAGCAAGGACTATATGCTGGAGTACGAGCAGTGCCGCAAGGAGTACCTTGTGCCGCTGGAAGAAATGGAAGCCTGAATCATATAAATGCAATGAGCCGCTGCATATCGTGCAGCGGCTCATTGCATTTATTCCCCCAGATCTTCCAGCAGCAGGTCCAGCTCCCGGGGGCTGTTGACCACAAGCCCGCGCTTGATGCGCAGGGCATCGTTTTCGGGCAGAAGATTGGTGTAGATGCCGGTCACGCGGATCAGGGTGCCCGGGGTGCCGTCGGCGCGGCAGGTGTACACCGCCACCCGCCCGCCGCTGTCTTGCAGGCAGTAGCGGGCGGTGTCCGTCTGGGGCACTGCCTGCGCGGCAAGGCTCAGGGGAGAGGCGGGGTCGGTCTCAGACCCGGCGGGGCTTTGAGACAGCGGCAGCTTTGGCAGCGCCATCCAGAACAGACTGAATACAATGGTGAATACGCAAAGCCCGTAGAACAGGCAGACAGACAGCTTGCGCATAAAAAACACTCCCTTCCCCGGTAAGTATGCCCCATTTTGGCGGATGGCAGACAATTTTCACACGCAGATACTGTACTTTCCACAAGAGAGTGTGTTATACTATTTATATCTGCTCAGCGCGCAAAGATTGGTTCTTGCCCGGCTGGGGCTTGCGTGCTATAATATGGTATTGCAGTTTGAAATTTCGTGTCACAAACGTTGTGGATAAAGCCCGGTGCAGCTATGCCCGGCAACAGTCTTGAAATGTCAGGAGGCGATCCCTATCTCCAACAATGAGATGAGAAAGATCCACCGGGGCGGCGAGGAGCAGCCTGCCCGCCCGGTGGGACGTAAGGTCAATGTTTCCCAGAGCCGCCGCGAGGTACACTCCGCAGCGGAAAACCGTACCCGCGCGCCCAAGGCACCCAAAAGCCCCAAGCCGCCAAAGGAAAAGAGCAAGCATCCCATCCTGCGGTTCATCGGCCGCACCGTCGCTACGGTGCTCTGCCTTGGCATTATGCTGGGCAGCGTGGTGGCCGTGGGCATGGTGTTCTATGTGGTGCAGGCTACTGCCAACGACGGTGACCTGCTGGACTTGGACAACATCCAGCTGAGCCAGTCCAGTATGGTGGTAGCTACCGACCCGGATACCGGCGCACAGGTGGAGTATGCCACCCTGCGCTCCTCCAACAGCCACCGCGTTTGGGCAGACCTTGAGCAGATCCCTTCCAACTTGCAGTATGCGTTCATCTGCACCGAGGATAAGGACTTCTACTCAGAGCCTGGCGTCAACTTCAAGCGCACCATCGGTGCAATGATCAATGAGTATCTGCTGCCCATTTACAGCTCCAAGCAGGGCGCATCCACACTGGAACAGCAGCTCATCAAGAACCTGACCGATGACAACAGCGCCAGCGGTATCGATGGCGCATTGCGCAAGGTGCGCGAGATCTACCGCGCCCTCTGCCTGAGCCGCAGCTACTCCAAGGAGACCATTCTGGAGGCTTACCTGAACACCATCAGCTTTACCGGCACCATTCAGGGTGTGCAGACGGCGGCCAACGAGTACTTCAACAAGGACGTCAGCCAGCTGAGCCTGTGGGAGTGCGCCACCATTGCCTCTATTACAAAAAACCCCACCAACTATAACCCCTATACGAACCCCGAAAATCTGATACACCGCCGCAACTTCATCATGTACAATATGTGGCAGCAGGGTGTGATCAGCGAGGAGGACTACCGCAACGGCGCTGCACAGCCCCTTGTGCTGGCCGAAGAAGACAGCGGCAAAAAGCCCAGCACCGTCACCTCCTACTTCACCGATGCACTGTTCAATGAGGTCGTGCAGGACATCATGACCAAGGAGGGCATCAGCGAGTCCGAGGCACAGAAGCTGCTCTACACCGGCGGCTTTACCATCGAAGCCACTGTCAACACCAAGCTGCAGTCCCAGATGGAAAACCTGATGCTGAACACCGACGATGCCTACTTCCCGGCGGGCTGGCATGAGGAAGAGGTCACCTCTATTTCGGACGATGATGTGCAGGTGTTCAACGAGGACGGTACCCCCAAGACCCGCACCGGCGAAGATGGCACCGTCTACTATTACCGCAACGTGCGCACGCAGGCTGCTATGGTCACGCTGGACTATGACGGCAACGTGCTGGCCATTGCGGGCGGCTTGGGCGAAAAGACCAAGAGCCTTGCCCTGAACCGTGCTTACAACGTGGAACGGCAGACAGGCTCTACCATCAAGCCCATCGGCGCCTATGCACTGGGCATTGAGTACGGTCTGGTCAACTGGTCCACCATGCTCAACAACTCCCCCCTGTACCAGAAGCAGGATATGATCATCCGGGACGAGGACTACTGCCGCAAGAACGGCCTGATGGGGCTCTCCGACAAGCAGCTCCGCGCTTACCCCAACGCATGGCGCAGCTGGCCGCGCAACTACGGCGGCAACTACGGCGATGGCAGCGATCTCCCGCTGTGGAACGGCCTTGCCCGCTCGCTGAATACCATCGCAGTCCGCGTGGGCGACCTTGTGGGCGCAAGCAATATCTTCAACTTCGTCTACAACACCCTGCAGCTGAATACGCTGGACCCCACCAACGATGTGGGTCTGGCGCAGATGGTCATGGGCAGCCAAACCAAGGGCGTTACCCCCATGGCACTGGCCGCGGCCTTCCAGATCTTCTATGATGGCGAGTACACCACCCCGCACCTGTACACCCGTGTGCTGGACCGGGACGGCAACATCTATCTGGAAAACAACGCCACCAGCTATCAGGCACTGACCCCCGATACCGCTTATGTCATGAACCGTCTGCTGAAGAACGTTCTGTTCTCCAGCGTAGGTACTGCCAGCGGCCGCTACCCCAACTCCAACGGCATGGAGGCCTTTGGTAAGACCGGTACTGCCAGCGACGAAAAGGATCTGTGGTTCGTGGGCGGCACGCCCTACTATGTCACCGCTGTGTGGTGGGGATATGATGCACCTTACGATATGACCAAGACTCTGTCCAAGCAGCAGGCCAAGACCCGCACCTGTGTTATGGCGTGGAAGGCACTGATGGAGCAGGCACAGGCAGACCTGCCCTATAAGGCATTCCCCGCCTCCGCAGGCGTGGTGGAACGCCGTTACTGCACCCAGAGCGGATTGCTGGCCGGTGCAGGCTGCCCGAGCACTGCCGTGGGCTACTACCGTGCCGATGACCTGCCCGATACCTGCACCTATTCCCATGCCGCACCGCAGGCTGCTGCCCCTGCCGAGAACACAGACGATGCTGTGCCCACCCAGCCGGTCATCCCCACCGATACCAGCGCACTGGACACGGAATAAGGACAAAAATCGTACTTTTTCACCCCTTTGCTGAAAAATCCGGCAAGGACAGGGCGCACTTCACAAGACAAAACTGGACAAAGTGACAAAATAGCATCCGGGCTCTTGCATTGCAGGGGTTCGGATGCTATTATATTTTCTGCAAGAACACTTGTGTTTGAGAGGTGAACAAGTTGGAACGCCGTTTTTATCTGGTGGATGCGCAGGTACTGCCGGAGGTTTTTCTCAAGGTGGTACGCGCCAAGGAGCTGCTGGCCAGCGGCGAAGCCCGCAGCATTTCGGCTGCGACCCGCGCCGTAGAGCTTTCGCGCAGTGCATTTTATAAGTATAAGGATTGTATCTTTGATTCCGAGAACGGCCGTGAGGTCATCACGGTCATGGCCACCCTGCGGGACGAGACCGGTGCGCTGCAAAGCCTTTTGGCCGGCATCAGCGCCGCAGGTGCCAGCATCGTGACCATCAACCAGTCCACCCCGGAAAACGGGGCTGCGCTGGTGGCGGTCACCATCCGTACCGATACCATGCAGATGTCCCCGGAGGAACTGACCGAGAAGCTTTCGCGCCAGCGTATGGTCGTGAGTGTGCGCTGCGGGTATAACCTGTAACAAAACAGGAAACGAGGGAAAGAGAGTATGGCTAAAATTGCAATTCTGGGCTTTGGCACGGTGGGCAGCGGCGTATACGAAGTGCTGTGCCACAATGCTGCAAGCGTCTCCCGCCGGGCTGGCGAACCGGTGGAGGTAAAATATATTCTGGACCCGAAGGATTTTACCGGCAACCCGGTGGAGCCCTTGGTGGTCAAGAATATCGACGTGATCCTGCAGGACCCGGAGATCCGGGTGGTGGTGGAGACCATCGGCGGCACCCGCTTTGCTTACCCCTACGTCAAGGCGTGTCTGGAGAGCGGCCGCAGCGTGTGCACCTCCAACAAGGAGATGGTGGCCACCTACGGTGCAGAGCTGCTGGCACTGGCCAAGGAGCACGGCTGTGCTTTCCTGTTCGAGGCCTCTGTGGGCGGCGGTACGCCCATCATCACCCCCATGCACCAGTGCCTGGCGGCCAACGTCATCACCGAGGTGGAGGGCATCGTGAACGGTACCACCAACTTCATGCTCACCAAGATGGTGCGGGAGGGCCTTGGCTTTGAGGATGCGCTGCAAATTGCGCAGGAGCTGGGTTACGCAGAGACCAAGGACCCCAGCGATGACGTGGACGGCCGCGACGCCTGCCGCAAGATCGCCATCCTGTCCTCCATGGTGTGCGGCCACCAGATCTACCCCCAGAACATCCCCACCCGGGGCATCCGCGCCATTACCGCCGCCGATGTGGCCAGCGCCGAAAAGCTGGGCTGCGTTATCAAGCTGATCGCATGGATGAAGCTTGGCAAGGACGGCAGCGTGGCCGCCGGTGTAGAGCCGTGTCTGGTACCCAAGGCAAACCAGCTGGCCAGCGTGGACGATGTGTTCAACGCGGTGCTGGTCAAGGGCGATATGCTGGGCGATGTGGTGTTCTACGGCAAGGGAGCAGGCAAGCTGCCTACCGCCAGCGCTGTGGTGGCAGACGTGGTGGATGCGCTGAAAAACGGCGCACAGGTGCACGACAGCCTGTTCTGGCAGCCTGCGGACCCGGTGGACGGCATGCTCACCGACCCGGCTCCCGCTGCATATTATGTGCGTGTGGCGGGCATTGCACCCGCTGTGGTGGAGGCCATCTACGGCTACGGCAAGGTGGTGGATGAGCGGTACGAGGGCTGCGCCTACTTTGTGAAGCGCGCCGATGAACGTGCGCTGGCAGAGGCCGCGCGCAAGGTGGAGGCCGTGGGCGGCAGTGTGAAGCTGGTGCTCAAGCGTCTGCCCGAGGAAGTGTAACGGAAAGGAACTGCGGCAATGAAGATCAAGGTTTCGGTCCCTGCCACCAGCGCCAACGTGGGCTCCGGCTTCGATGCGCTGGGTCTGGCAGTTACGTTGTACAACACGGTCACCTTTGAGGACAGCGAGGTGCTGGAGATCTCGGCATCGGACGGCACCCGCATCCCCCGGGGCGAGTCGAATCTCGTGTACCGCTCCGCCAAGGGTCTGTTCGAAAAGGTTGGCAAGCAGATCCCGCCTCTTAAGATCACCCAGACGAACCCCATCCCCATGGCACGGGGTCTGGGCTCTTCTTCGGCCTGCATCATCGCGGGTCTGCTGGGCGCCAACCGGATGCTGGGCGATGTGCTCAACACGCAGGAGCTGCTCACGCTGGCAACTGCCATTGAGGGACACCCCGATAACGTGGCTCCGGCCCTGCTGGGCGGCCTGACCAGCAGCGTGTTTGAGGACGGCAAGGTGTATTCGGTCAAGCGGAATGTGGACGAAAGCCTCTGCTTTGCTGCCATCGTGCCGGACTACAAGCTGCTGACCGAGGCGGCCCGCGCTGCCCTGCCCAAGGAGGTATCCCATAAGGACGCGGTGTATAACCTGTCCCGTGCGGCGCTGGTGCCCGCAGCCTTCTGCGAGGGGCGGCACGACCTGCTGGCCATTGCCACCGAGGATAAGCTGCACCAGCAGTACCGGATGCCCCTGATGCCCGGCTCCCGCGAGGTATTCGATATGGCGCGGCTTTGCGGCGCAAAGGCCGTGTATGTCTCTGGCGCAGGCAGCACCGTCATGGCAGTGGCAGAAAAGGCCGAGGCCGAAAAGTTTTATTCCAAGCTGGAAAAGGGTCTGGAGCTGCTGGAAGGTCTGGACGGATGTGAAGCATTTACACTGTTGCAGCTGGATGCCGATAACACCGGCGCAACCGTGGAATGATAAATGGGTAAGGGAAGTGCAAGGACGCTTCCGCCCGGCAAGCCCCCCCGCAAGCGCGGGGCGTTAAAGAGGAGAGTGACAAGATATGGCGTTGATCGTACAGAAATTCGGCGGTTCTTCCGTAAAGGACCGTGACCGTATCTTCAACGTTGCGCGGATCGTGGCCAACACCCACAACGCGGGCAATGACGTAGTGGTGGTAGTCTCCGCACAGGGCGACACCACCGATGACCTGATCGCCAAGGCAGGGGAGATCACCCATAACCCCTCGGCGCGTGAGATGGATATGCTGCTGGCCTCCGGCGAGCAGATCAGCATCGCACTGCTGGCCATGGCGCTGAACGAGCTGGGCTGCCATGCCATCAGCCTGACCGGCTGGCAGGCGGGCTTCCGTACCGACCGTGCCTACACCAAGGCACGCATCACCCGGCTGGAGACCGAGCGGATCTCCTCCGAGCTGGAGCGCAACCGCGTGGTGGTGGTGGCAGGCTTCCAGGGCTTGAACAAGCTGGATGACATCACCACTCTGGGACGCGGCGGCTCCGACACCAGTGCTGTGGCGATTGCCGCTGCCCTGCACGCTGACCGCTGCCAGATCTACACGGATGTGGAGGGCGTTTATACCGCCGACCCGCGCAAAGTGAGCAACACCCGTAAGCTGGAGGAGATCACCTTTGACGAGATGCTGGAACTGGCATCTCTGGGCGCACAGGTGCTGAACAACCGCAGCGTGGAGCTGGCTAAAAAGTACAATGTGGAGCTGGAGGTGCTCTCCAGCCTGAACCCCATCCCGGGTACGGTGGTTAAGGAGGTTACAAAGGACATGGAAGGTATGCTGATCAAGGGTGTCGCCAAGGACACCGATGTTGCCGTTATCACGATTCTCAACGTTCCCGATGAGCCGGGCATGAGCTTTAGGATCTTCGGCCTGCTGGCACAGAAGAACATCAACGTGGACATCATTCTGCAGTCCACCGGCCGCGACGGCAAGAAGGACATCAGCTTTACCTGTTCCGAAGGCGAAGCCGAGCTGGCCATGCGTGTGCTGAAGGAAAGTGCACACTTCAGCGATGTCAGCGTGGACACCACCTGCGCCAAGGTCTCCATTGTGGGCGCCGGTATGCAGAGCCACAGCGGCGTTGCCTCCAAGATGTTCGAGGCAATGTCCAACAACAATATCAACATCAAAATGATCTCCACCAGCGAGATCAAGATCTCCTGCATCATCGACCGTGCAGACGCCGACAAGGCTGTCGGTGCCATCCACGATATGCTGTTTGACTGATCTGCGTAAAATTTTTAATTGTGGCCTGTCTGCTCCCTGCCGGGGGCGGGCGGGTCATAATTTTTTTACACACGGCGGCGTTTACACAAATTGCAAAGGGGTGTATAATATAGTTTGAATCTGTGCGGCGCACCGGCGCTGCAACAATGCCGAAAAGGAGCCCCGCCGCATGAGTGAATCCACCCGTACCTCCAGAGCGCCTGCCGAGAAGCGCCTGACCTATCAACAATGGAAGCGCCGCAAAATGCTGCGGCTGGCCCGCAACTGGGTAATGTTTCTGGCCGGCTGCGCGGCAGTGGTGGCGCTGCTGACCGGCGGCATCCTGTGGCTGCTGCCCAAGGTGCACGGCCTGCTGGCCGGGCCAAAGGTATTTGCAGCCAGCGTGTACGACGGCACAGACTATGTATTTAACGCCGCAGATGCCCGGCTGGTACTGGTGAACGCCAACCTGCCCTATACCGCCGAGCCCGCCCCGCTGCTGGACACCGCCGACGAGGCCACCGGCCAGCAGCTGGAGGCCGAAGCTGCCATGCAGTATCGCAGTATGGCCGCCGCCGCGCAGGCGGATGGGGTTAGCCTGATCCTTGTGGCCGGTTATCAGGACGCCGACACCCGTCAGGCCGCCTACGAGGCCCGGGTGCAGACCTACCGCGATAAGCGCAAGAGCGAGGAGGAAGCCGCCCGTCTGGCGGCTACCATCCAGCCCGTCGCCAACGCCAACGAGCACGGCACCGGCTACGCGGCAGATATCCTCAGCGCGGACAATCCGCAGCAGGACACCGGCTTTGCCGAGACCCGCGCCTACGAGTGGCTTACGGCTTACGCGGCGGAATATGGCTTTATCCTGCGCTACCCGCAGGACCGGCAGGCCGCGACCGGCATCGTGTTCGAGCCGTGGCACTGGCGCTATGTGGGGGTGGAAAACGCCCTTGCCATCCGCGCCAGCGGCCTGAGCCTGGAAGAGTTCATCGCCCTGCAGAGGGCAGACTGAATCAAATGCTCTGTGCTGCGGCACAGAGAGAAGGGAACTATCATTGGAACGTACTCTCATTGCACCGGGCGTGCATCTTTCCTGCGACCCGGCTTCTAAATTCAACCGCTGCCGCATCAGCATCCACTTTGCTTTCCCGGCCCAGCGTAAAACGGCCACTGCCCATGCGCTTTTGCCGCTGGTGATGGAGCGCGGCTATGCGGACTGCCCGGATATGACCCGCCTCACCAAAAAGCTGGCAAAGCTCTACGGCGCAGACCTGACCGTGGACGCCCGCCCCATGGGCTGCAACCACAACCTCTGCGTCAGCGTGACCGGCATCAAGGATGCCTTTGCGCTGGAGGGCGAGGCGCTGACCGCCGAGTACACGAAAATCGCGCTGGGTGCGGCCTTCCATCCGTATTTTGTGGACGGCTGCTTTGACCCGCAGGCCGTCAGCATTGAAAAGCAGATGCTGAAAAAGGGCCTTGAGGATGAAATCAACGATAAACGCATCTACTGTCTGCATCAGGCCAACCGGGAGTTTTTTGGTGACAGCCCGGCAGGCGTGCGGCAGGAGGGCTATCTGGAAGAGGTGGACGGTCTTACCCCGGCCATGCTGACCGCCGCTTATCAGCAGATGCTGCGCACCGCCAACATCGAGCTGCTGGTGCTGGGCTGCGACGCCGCCCAGACCGCCGCCATCCGGGATGCTTTGCTGGCAGAGCTTGTCTGCATCGACCGCGCCCCGCTGCCGCTGGTGGAAAACATGGCCATGCCTGCCATTGCGCCGGTGCATAAGACCGAAAACTACGATATGGTGCAGGCAAAGCTGTGTATGCTGTTCACACTGGGGCAGCCCATGCAGCCGCAGCAGCTGGCAGCAGTGCGCCTTGCCATGGCGCTGTACGGCGGCAGCGTGACCAGCCGCCTGTTCCTCAACGTGCGGGAACGGGACCATCTGTGCTACTACTGCTCCTCCTCCTTCCAAAGCTTTACCGGCAGCATGGCGGTGAACAGCGGTGTGGAGCACGCCGATGCCGCCCGCGCAGAGCAGGCAATTTTGAAGGAACTTGCAGACCTGTGCACCGGCCCTATCACCGACGAGGAATTTGAGGACTGCCGCCGGGGGCTGCTCAGCGGCATGAACGGGGTAGAGGACAGCCTTGGCGGCATCGAAAGCTGGTACTACATCGAGGTGCTGCGCGCCGGTGCCAACAGCGCTGCACCCATCCAGAGCCCGGAGCAGGCGCGGAATGCTCTGCGCGCCGTGACCAAAGACGAGGTGCGGGATATCCTGCGCCGCCTGACCCTCTCGGTCAGCTATCTGCTTACAAAGGAGGATGCTGCCCATGCCGCAGAATAACCAGACCCTGCTGGAAAAGACCGTGGCCGACCAGTGGCAGACCCTGCCCTCCGGCCTGACGGTGCTGGTGCGCCCCATGCCGGGCTATTCCAGCACCCATGTGATCTATGCCACAAAGTTCGGTTCCATCGACCGGGATTTCTGCCTGAACGGGCAAACGGTGCATCTGCCGACGGGTGTGGCGCATTTTCTGGAGCACAAAATGTTCGAGGACGAGGACGGCGATGCCTTTGCCAAGTACGCAAAGACCGGTGCCAACGCCAACGCCTTTACCAGCTTTGACCGCACCTGCTACCTGTTCACCGCCACCCAGCAGTTGGACGAAAGCTTGGACGTGCTGCTGGGCATGGTAGGCCACCCCTACTTTACCGAGCAGACCATCGCCAAGGAGCAGGGCATCATCGGGCAGGAAATCAAAATGTACGATGACAGCCCGGACTGGCGGCTCATCACCGGCCTGTTCGAGTGCCTGTACCACAGCCACCCCATCCGCAGCGACATCGCGGGCACGGTGGAGAGCATTGCCGAGATCACGCCCGCCATGCTGTACGACAGCTGCAAGGCTTTTTATGCCCCGGGCAATATGGTGCTGGCTGCGGCCGGCAACACCACTATGGAACAGATTCTTGCCGCCTGCAAGCGGCACGGCCTGATGGAGCCCCGCCCGGCACAGAAGGTGCAGCGGCTGTGGGCCACGGAGCCCATGACCCTTGCCGCTACGGAAAAAACGCTGACCATGCCGGTCTCCAAGCCCTGCTTCGGCGTAGGCTTTAAGGAAGAGCCGCTGTCTGCGGACGATCTGCGCACCGAGGCGCTGTACGACCTTGTGCTCAGCTGCATCGTGGGCGGGATGTCGCCGCTGTACCGCCGCCTGTATGACGAAGGCCTTGTGAACCCCGGCTTTGGCGGCGAGGTGCTGCGGGTGGACGGCTGCTGCTGCATCCTGTTCACCGGCGAGAGCGATGTACCGGATACTGTGCGGCAGCTGCTGCTGGACGAGATCGCCCGGGTACGCGCCGCCGGTGTGGACAGGGAAGTGTTTACCCTGTGCAAGAACGAAAAATACGGCCAGCTGATCGAAAATCTGGAAAACGTGGAAGACTCGGCCAGCCAGATGGCAGACTTTGCCCTCAGCGGCCAGACGGTGGCGCAGCAGATATCCATGCTGGCAGGGCTGACCGCAGAGGATGCGGACGCTGCCCTGCAGCACATCCTGTGCACCGACCGCATGGCTACCATGTACATCCTGCCGGATGGCACGGCGCAGGCGGCAGAAGAGGACGAGGAGGAAGAAGAATGACAAATCTGGTACAGTTCCCGGGTCTGGGACTGAGTTTTCACCTGAACCGCGTGGCCTTTACCATCGGCGGGGTCAGCATCTACTGGTACGGCGTGTGCATCGCAGTGGGTCTGTGTCTGGCGCTGGTCTTTGCCTTCCGGCACAGTCTGGAATTTGGCGTAGACCCGGACAGCATGGTGGACGTCATCCTTATTGGCGTAGTGCTGGGCATCATCAGCGCCCGCGCCTACTATGTAGCTATGGCACCTTTTAAATACGAGAGCATCTGGGAGATGATCGCCATCCGGGATGGCGGCCTTGCCATCTACGGCGGCATCATCGGCGGCTTTCTGTTCGGCGGTCTGGCCTGCAAGTGGCGGGGCGTGCCAGTGCTGCCCATGTTCGACCTGACTGCTATGGGCTTTCTCCTCGGGCAGGGCTGCGGCCGCTGGGGCAACTTTTTCAATCAGGAGGCCTTTGGCTGCAACACCACCCTGCCGTGGGGGATGTACAGCGAGGCTACCCGTGCTTACCTGATGAGCAGCACGGTCACGGTGCCCAAGGGCGTGGTCATCGACCCCAACCTGCCGGTGCACCCCACCTTTTTGTACGAGAGCATCTGGTGCTTTGTGGGCTTTTTCCTGCTGTTCCGCTACATCAAAAAACGCAAATTCAACGGCGACATCACCCTGCGGTATCTGATCTGGTACGGCGCAGGCCGTTTCTGGATCGAGGGTCTGCGCACCGACAGCCTGATGCTGGTGCCCTCCATTGGGCTGCGGGTATCCCAGCTGGTGGCAGGCATCGCCGTGGTGGCGGGCGTTGCGGCAGAGGTGTACTTTACCCGCAAGCTCAAGGACAAGCCCCTGTTTGTGCCGCTGGCGCTGAACGCAGAGAACAAGGCGGCTCAAAAGAAGCTGGACGGCCCCATTGCCTTTGCGGGTAAGGACACCCAGCTGCTGGCTTCCAGCCCGCGCAAGCTGTTTTTGGAAAAGACCGAGGCCTACAATGCGCAGGTGAAAGCCGCCATAGAACAGGCCGGGCAGAAAAAAGCGTAAAAAATTTGCGCAAAAGGGGAAATTTCCTCTTGCAATCCGGTTTGGTTTTTGCTATAATATTCTAGCCGCATGGTGTGGGCGCCTGAAATGGCCCGCAGTAAGGGTCTGCCTTTACGACCAGCGAGTACAACGAAAAGGAATGAACAAAATGTACGCAATCATTGTTACCGGCGGTAAGCAGTACCGCGTGGAGCAGGGCGA